>Ga0209701_10002119_pt1 | contig 12913 bp, 10 predicted proteins | sample CZO8metaG_4_FD_188356 | JGI IMG/M metagenome (GOLD analysis project Ga0209701, IMG submission 188356) | Vadose zone soil microbial communities from the Eel River Critical Zone Observatory, Northern California, USA - CZOApr15con2H3.8 metaG... | ecosystem: Environmental > Terrestrial > Soil >...
ACGGGCAAGACCGATTCCATCGTCAACGGGCAGGTGATCATCAAGCGCAATCCCGTGGCGGAGCCGAACCATCACTGGGGCGACGGGCTCGAAAAAGACATCATGACGATGGCGAACTTCCGGCTGCCGCTGAATGACCGCGGCACGACGGAGCTGTACAGCTTCGGCGGCTGGAGTTATCGCAAGGGCACGGGCAACGGCTACCGGCGCTGCGCGGTTGACTGCGCGAGCTTCATCAATGCCCGGAGCTGGCCCCAGATCTATCCCCTCGGCTACCTGCCGGAATTCGCGCCCAACGTCAGCGACTATTCAGCCGCCGGCGGTGTCCGCACTGTCACCAACGGCTGGTCGGTCGAGCTCGGCACCGCGTATGGCTACAATCGCTTCGACTACCATCTCCGCCACACGTTGAACGTATCGCTAGGCCCGTGCCTCGATCCCAAGAACCCATGTGCGCCAGGACCCGACAGCATATTGGGCACCGCCGACGACATGGCGAACCAGACATCGTTCTTCGCGGGAAGTCTGCGGCGTGGGGAGTGGACGACAGGGCTGAACGCGGCGAAGTCGCTGGCACTGGGTCTGTCCGCGCCAGTGAACGTCGCTGTGGGAGCCTCGTTCCGGCGCGAGGAGTATCAGATCATCCAGGGCGAGCTCGCGTCTTACGTCGACGGCAATCACCTCGGCCCCGACAGCTCGGCTGGTTCTGACCGCCCGTATTCTCAGGTGTTCCCCGGATTCCGGCCCGCCGATGAATCGAAATCGCATCGCACCAATGCCGCCGGGTACGCCGATCTCGAAACCAATCTGACGCCCTCGTTCCTCGCCAACGTGGCGGGGCGATTCGAGCACTACTCCGACTTCGGCTCGCTCTTTACCGGCAAGGTCGCGTTCCGGCTGCAGCCCTCACGGCAGTTCACGATCCGTGCGGCCGGCAGCACGGGCTTCCGAGCACCAGGCCTCAGTCAGTCGCATTTCAGTCACGTCAACACCAACGTCATCGGCGGTGTGGTGACCGACGTGCTGATCGTGCCGGTGGCCGACAGCGCGGCCCGCCTGTTTAACTCCAAGCCGCTGCGCGCGGAGAAGTCCGTCAACCTGAGCGCGGGGTTTGCGTTCAGTCCGAACGACAACGTCACCTTCACGGTCGACGCCTTCCAGATCCGGATTGACCACCGCATTCTCCTCAGCGCGACGTTCAGCGACAGCGTGACGGGGGCGATCCTTGCGTCGCATGGCTTCACCAATGTGAGCGGCCTACAGTATTTCACGAACGGTCTCAACACGCGCACGCGCGGTCTCGATGTGACCGGATCCCTGCGGATGCCGGCCGGCACGGGGACGATCGATTGGTCGGCGGCGGTGAATTACACGAACAACAAGATCCTGCACGTCGATCCGCGGCCCGCTGTTTTCAACGGCACACCCTCAACCGTGACCAGCCTCATCGACTCGGTGACCTATATCGGCATCACGGAAGAGCGGCCGGACTGGCGTGGTACGCTCACGGGTGAATACTCGGCGGGCCGCGTGCATGGCTTGCTGAGAGGCTCATACTACGGCAAGTTCTCGTCGGCACAGCCCGGCTACTGCGACCTGTGCCGCGAGCGGTACGGCTCGAAGTCGCTGTTCGACGCAGAGGTCGGTTATCGGTTTGCGAGTGTCGACATCTCGCTCGGTGTGCGGAATCTGTTCGACACCTATCCCGATCAGCCGAGCTCGAAGGTGATCGTCGATTCGTTCAACGACCGGTCGATGGATTTCAACAACAACTTCGGCACCTTCCCCTGGGCGGCGGCCTCGCCATTCGGATACAACGGCCGCTATCTGTACGCCCGCGCGGAAATGCGCTTACTGCAGTAGCGCGCTGCAACAATGAAAAGCGTGCCCTGGCGATGGACGGCCAGGGCACGCTTTTTTGCCATGCGGGACTTAGTAGTTGAAGCGAAGCGTCATGCCCATCGTTCTCGGCTGGTTCGTCAGGAAGCCCACTCGCGCCCGCAGTCCACGCTCCCGGTCCAGCGCGAGAAGGGCTCGCTCATCGGTGACGTTGTTCACGAAAACCGAAGCCTCCCAACTCGCGCGCGTCAACCCGACCCGGAAATTGAGAAGGCTGTACGCCGGCAACAATGGATCGAACGTGAATGTGTTTTGCGTCAGCGGTCCGCCGATCGTGCCGGGGAACGAATGGATGTTGACGGTGCCGATCCCTGGTGTGAGATCGTCGATCTGCGTATAGCGCGAGCCCACGTACTGATAGCTGCCGCCGATAGCCAACCGCGAGCCGGCGGCGAGCGACCAACCATATGTGATTGCCGCGCTCCCCTGAACCTGTGGGACGCTGGGGAGGCGGTTCCCTGATTTGATCCCTGAGATGATCGTCGTCGCGCCTGACGTATCCGTGGTCGTTACGGTGGACCGCAACTTGGCGTCGTTCAGTCCGGTAGAGAACGAGAGATCCCAATGGTCGTTCGGAGTAGCCGTGACTTCCAGCTCGAGGCCCTGGCTGCGGGACTTGGGCACGTTGAAGATCAATCGTGAAGAGCAGGTTCCTGCGGTGAGGACCAGCTGCAGGTCGCGAATGTCCATGTAGAATGCGGACGCGTTGATGGACGCTCGGCCACCGGCAAGACGAGACTTCACTCCCACCTCATAGTTCCACGCGGTCTCATCTTTCCAGGAGTTGTGGCCGCTGAAGGTAATGGAGTCCTGCTTGGAGCAGATCGGGAGATTCAACGGATCGTTGATGCCGCCCAGCCGGAATCCTTTCGAGACTTGCGCGTTGAGGGTGAGCGCATCGGACGCCTTGTAGCTCGCGATCAGGCGAGGCGCCACACCGTTCGCTTTGGTCGAACCGGGCGTGGAGACGAGCGAGGTGCCGGTGTTGTTGTTCGTGAAGATGCCGTCGAAGATCTGCTGGCGGTCTTCCTTGAAGTTGTAGTAGCGCAGGCCCCCGGTCAGGTCGAACTGCGGACCCGCGGAGATCGTCGCCTCGCCGAAGACGGCGCCCTGCTTCAAGGCGTAGTCCAGATCGGACCAGAACAGGTGGTCCTTCGGCGCGCGGAGTCCTTTGGTGAATCCATTGGGCGCACCCAGAATCGGCGCCGCGAGCGTATCGAACCGCGACACGAAGAGATCCTGGCCATAGTGGCGCTTATTGTTGCTGTAGAATCCTCCCACGAGCCACCGCAGCCGCCCCGCCGCTCCGGAGAGCCGGACCTCCTGCGTAAATACTTTGGACTTCGTGTTGTCGTTGAGCGGAGCGTCCAGCTCGTAGATCGACTGCGGGAGATTGAGAGTGCCGCCGGTGACGCTCGCGGTCAGTGCGGTCGCATCGCGCACCACCAGGATGTTGCGCCGCGTGTAGGCGCTGATCGACGCCACGCTCACCTTCCCAAAATCATATTGCAGCTTAACATCGCCGAGCATGAACTCGTCGGTATATGGTTCCGCGATCTGCGTGAAGAGGCGTCGTCCACCCAGCGTCACCGGCGGACGCGATGTGGTGTACGGGTTTGCCAGAATGTTGAAGGTGTCGATACGGTTCCACCCATCCATCTTCACATTCTGATACACGAGGCCCGGCGTAATACTGAACCGACCACTCGGCGCTATCCGGAATGCAGCTCGCGCACCGGAGCGGACGCCGCCATTGACGTTCGGATTGACTTTCAGGTTGGGCTGCGTCGCATCCATCCACCCGCCGAGGCGGTTGCTGTAGCCGGCGATACGAAACGCCCCTTTCTCGCCCACCGGCACGTTGAAGCCAACCTTGGCGCTGTTCTCGGGGTCGCCGCCGTCAATCCAGCTGAGGCCGGCTTCGCCAAACGTGCTGCTCACACCTGGTTGGGGTTGGCTGCTGATGTAGCGCACGGTTCCTGACAGTGAACCCGCTCCGAACAACGTTCCCTGTGGGCCGCGCAGCACCTCGACGCGATTGACATCAAACAGGTCGAGGTCTGGCGTGAACAGCGAAAGGGAGATCGGCACATCGTCCAGATACGCACCCACGTCCTCTTTGACGCCGGGCTGGTCACGCGCGATCTGTCCCGACGAAGCACCGCGGATGGCCGGCTGACTTTGACCAGGGCCCAGATTCTGCACGCTGAACCCAGCCACGTTCGCCGCGATCGCTTCGATGTTGTCCGCTCCCCGAAGGCGCAGGGCCTGCGCGGTAGGAGCAGCGATGGAGAGGGGAACGTTGACCAGCTCCTGCTCGCGCAGCATAGCCGTCACCGTGACCGCTTCCAGCTCCACCGCCTGCATCACGATATCGACCGTGACTTCCGCACCCGGGCCGACCTGGACGTCCTTCTGGGAAACTGTTCGCAAGCCGGGCAGCGACGCGGACACGGTGTAAGGACCGGGCACGATGTTGGAGAAGCTGTAGCCGCCGTCCGCGGTCGTTGTCGCACGGCTGGACGCGCCGATGTTTTGGTTCGTCGCCCTGACCACGGCTCCCGACAACGCGGTGCCTTGGGCGTCGCGTACCACACCCCTGATCCGACCGCCTTGCGCATGCGCCTCCCCCGGGACGCCGGACAGAATGGCGCCGAGTGCGGCGAGGCTCAGGAAACCCTTCCGGACGATGCTCATACACTCTCCTGTTGGAAGCGTGGGCTCGGTAGCGTGAATACGGCTCCCGCAAAAGACTGTCAAGTGCATCGCGTCAAACACAAAGCCAAACCGCCGGACAGCGTGGCTGCCCGGCGGTTATTGGTTTCGTTGCTGTGGCTGCGTTTACATCCTGGCGCCCATCCCCGCGCCCGCTCCCATTCCCGCTCCGAGCCCCGCGCCTTCCATATAGAACTTGGCGCCGACTGCGGCAGCCAATGGGAATTCTACGAGCATCACGGCCGTCGAAACGAGTGTGAGATTGTGCGGCATCAATCCCATCGGCCACATGAACGCCGCGTTCAAGAGGCCACCCAGGAACCAAGCGGCCAAGCCCGCCTTCACCGCCGTTGCCGGACCCGCGCCGTAACGCGGCCGAATGGCGGCATACAACCACACCAGGAACACACCAGCGACGAAATCGAGGAATACGAACCACAGGATCGTGTTGCCAGCGATAGGTGGTTTGCCCAACGCCTGCATCGCCGCCGCCATCTGCGCCTTGAGAACGACGCCGTAGAGCACGTAGTCGACGATGTTCAGCACGACCCCGGCAATCAGGCCGCCGATCAGCACCTTCTGCAGGTTGATCTTGCCCATCGAGCACCCCCGCAACTAAGAGAGGACAGCCGTGGCCCGACCCCCCGACCCTGGATCACCGCCGCCACGGTACGGAATTGGACGGCACTCGTCAAGTCACGGCACCATCAAGACGGCGACCAGCCCCCCCATTCCATCGGAAACCACCGCGACGCCCCCCGGCACAACCCATTCTTTTCCATCGACGACCAGATTGAAATAGTAGGTGCCCGGCGGCAGCAACAGCGCGGCCTCCCAGATGTCACAGCCGAGGCCGTGAATGTCGACGGGCGTCCACGCATTCCAGCTCCCCGCAATCGCAACCGATTGTGCGCCGCTCAGCCGGAAACGCACGACGAGGGAGTCACCACGATGTTGCGCGATGAGCGGTTGGAGCAGGGGTGCGGTCGGCGCGGCGGAGCTGGCGGCCGCTGAGGAAAGGGCGCGGCGTGTCGTGAAGATCCGAACGCCGCCGCCGACGAAGCCCGCGCGGGGCAGTCCCTGAAAGGGATCGCGCAGGTAGTTGCCGCCTGACGCTTCCACCGCGATCGCTGGAGTGACGAAGTACTGCAGCGAGGCGCTCGCCGCGCCCGTCGAGCCGTATGCGGGGCTCACGCGCGCGCTGAGCCACAGCGACGCGAGCACACGCGGCTTGTCCATGGTCGCGCCGGCCACGAGATCGGTGTACCACGACCCGTAAAACTGGGTGCCTTCGACAGTCAGCGAGAGTTGGGCAGGCGACGCGACCGGCTGCCACCAGCTGCGCGCGCGCAGACGCAGCGCGCCGACACCGGGCACGCCCTGGATGACCCCCGTGGCCCAACCGCCGCCGAGCGCGATGCCGCCGTGTTTCGCGGTCCACAACGTTTCGAGCAGCGCCGTTCCCGATCCCGCGGCGACGCCGTCGGAGCGCGTGCTGAAAGCGATGGATGCGCTGCTCGCCACGCGCACGGCGGCGGGATGTGTGGGAATCGCCGCCCACAGGTCTCCGCGACCTTGACCGGCCCAGACCCCGCCAGCGAGCAGCGACGCCGCGCCACTGGCCGCTACATAAAAGGAAGGAGAGAGGCGCTGAACGGCCGGAGACGCCGTGAAAGAGCTGAAACTCGAGCCGCCGGCGTAACGAACGATGCCCGTCCCAATCCCGAGCGAAGTCTGTGTTCGCGCGGAGTCGGGAAGGGTGAAGAGTGCTAACACAGGAAGAAAAAAAACCGGTCCCACTTTCATGGGACCGGTAAGATAAGGCACCCCAGCTATCTCAGTTACGGCCGACGGCTATGTCCCGCCCCAGGATTGTCGGGCCGCTGTGATGGCGATGCCGGTGTGGCCGGCGTCGCCGGAGTCGCGGGCTTGGCAGGCGTCGCGGGTCCGCCGTCAGGATTCGGAACGGCGGGGGTCGCGCGTGTCGCGCGGGTCGCGGGCGTGGCGGGCGTCACGGGCCGGTTATCCAACCCGACCGCTTCACCGCGCACATGCGTGGCCCGGCGCGCCATATTCGCTGCTACCTTCGCCTTGGCGACGTCGGATGCGTGCTCGTTGGGAGCCGCCACCTTGGGCGTCTGGGCCGCGAGCAGCGCCGGAAGGGCGAGCGCGGGAACGAATGCAAAGAGTCGCTTCAACATGCTACCTCCTTGGGATACTTACGTCTTTCAACGGGATACTTACGTCTTTCAACGCTAGCTCGGCACGCGCCAGCTCAGTGGCCATGGCGCGGAGCGAACGCAGGGGAGTACTGGACCCGACGAACCGCGCCGCCGCATACCAGAGTTGTGCGAACACGTCGCGGACGACGCGCTCCGCCAGATTCGAATCCATCAGGATGCCGTAAGCCTGCGCGTACAACGAGCCGCGATGACGGCGCTCCAGCTCGACCAATGCGGTCGAGTCATGTCGCACCAGTCGCTCGATCAAGACACCATCCGGAACGAGGGGGGGTACCGGAGGCTTCGGCTCTAGCATCGCTGACATAGCGTGCTAAAGATTGCTATGGGGCGGCGGAGGTAACGTTACCGGGCCAGCCCAGGGGCGCTCTTTAACCGGGCGGGGGGTATCGGGTTGCGTGCTGAGACCGGCGCGGGAGATGGCGACATCGTTCGGGCTGTGCTCGCGGGTGACCGCGAGCGTTATGCCGAGCTTGTGGACCGGTACCGAGACCGTTACGCCCGCTACGCCGCCCGAATGTTGGGCTCGAAGGACGCCGCCGAGGATGCCTTACAGGACGCCTTCGTGCGGGCCTTCGATCAGTTGGCGCAGTGTCAGGATCCGAACAAGTTTGTCGGTTGGTTCTTTCTCATTCTCCGCAACCGTTGTTTTGCGGAGCAACGGCGCACCAGGACGACGGCGCCGTTGGAGGCAGCCGATGGCGTCGCGACGCGAGAGCGCGCGGATGAAGTCGCGGAAACCGCAGAGCGACGGCGCGCCCTGCAGCAGGCGCTGGTCGAGCTGACGCCCGAACAGCGTGAGGTGTTTGTACTGAAGCACGTTGAGGGTCTGTCGTATCAAGAGATTGCTGAGCGGCTCGGCACATCGGTACCGTCGCTCAAGATGCGGATGCACCGCGCGTACGACAGACTGCGAGAGCAACTGCGGGAGCACACATGAACGAACGGGAATTTCATCCTGACGTAAAGCGGCTTCTGGACGGCGAGATTACGATCGCCGATCTGCCGCTCGAGCTGCGCGCCGAGGGCGAGGAGGCCCTGCGGCTGCTCGCGGCCGTGGATCGTAGTCCCGTTTCGACACCCGCCGTGACCTGGCGCGTCATGGCGGCACTCGAGCGCCGGAGACAGCGTGTACGGTGGCCATTGCTGCTGGTCCCGGCGCTCGCGATGGCGGCGGCGCTCGTGCTCTGGATCAATATCAATCGGCCATCCATGGTAGGCCCGAGTGCCGCCAGCAACGTCGTCACAGTACGGTTCGTGCTCGTCGCGCCCGGAGCCCGACACGTCAGTCTGGCCGGCACGTTCAACCATTGGGATCCGCGCGCCACACCGCTCGTGCGCTCCGGTGCAGGTGATCTGTGGACCGCGACGCTGTCGCTTCCTCCGGGACAGCATCAATACGCTTTTGTCGTGGACGGCACTCGCTGGGTGCCCGACCCCACCGCCCCCGCGGTCGACGATGGCTTCGGTCGTCGTAACAGCGTGCTCACATTGTGACGATGCGTTTCCGCTCGATTCTTTCGCTCGCACTTGTCGCTGCCTCCCCCCTCGCCGGGCAACAGCGATTCACCGGCCGCATCGCGACCGTCGTGGAGAGTCTCGGCGTCGCCGCCGCGGCGCGTGGGCTGCCCGTGGATCCCGTGATCGAGAAAGCAATAGAAGGAAGTGCGAAGGGCATTCCTGCCGAGCGAGTGACGACGGCGCTGCGTGTCGTCGTCGATCAGCTCGACACGGCAGCCGCGTCCTTGCGTGCGGGGGGAATCAGCGGAGACACGATCGCGATCGCCGCCGGCGAATTCGCGATTACCGCCGGCCTGCACGGTCGCGACATCACGGAGCTGGCTCGCACCGGCAGGCCCGCCGCCGATGTCACGGTCGGTTTGCGTGTCGCGGGAACGCTCGCCGCGCTCGGCGTTCCGCCGGTTGAGAGCGTGAAATTGGTGAGCGCGGAGTTGCGCCTGGGACGCCCCCCTGCCGATCTGCTCGCGTTACCTGGACGCGTGGAGACCGAGGTCGCGCACGGCGCCACGCCAGCGCAGGCCGCCGCGGGCCTGACGCGTGCCGCTGCCGGACAGGCGGGCGGCCCGGAGGGGCCCGGGGGTCCACGTCACGGTCCGCCTCCGGGAAAGAGTGGAGAGCCGCCTCCGCATCCGCCTCACCCTTAGGTCCCTCGGAAATCCGTAAACAATAAAGAGCGTGCTTCGACGGTCTCACGAAGACCGTCTGCATGAGTCCCCCCCCGTAACTTGCTGATCCGGCTCACAACCCTCTAAGATTCCGTTCTCCTATGACTCTCGCCTCGAATTTGGGCTTCCCACCCCTCGGTGCCGCGCGCGAATTGAAGCGCGCTACCGAGGGATACTGGGCCGGTAAGCACTCAGCGCAGCAGCTACTGGCGACCGGAGCAGAGCTCCGGCGGCGCCACTGGGAATTGCAGCGCGCGATCGGTATCGATCGCATCCCCGCAAACGACTTCTCGTTCTACGACCGGATGCTCGACACGTGCGCGCTGGTGGGCGCGGTGCCGCCGCGGTACGGCTGGAAAGGGAATGAGGTCGACCCCGACACGTACTTCGCGATGGCGCGCGGGAGTCAAGGCAAAGGTCGCGACGTCACCGCGATGGAAATGACGAAGTGGTTCGATACGAACTACCACTACATCGTGCCGGAGCTGGAGCCGGGCCAGTCGTTCCGGCTCGCTTCGCAAAAACCGGTCGCCGAGTTTCGTGAGGCGAAAGCGCTCGGCATCGATGCGACGCCCGTGCTCATCGGACCGGTCACATTTTTGCTGCTCGCGAAGACGAAGGGCGGGAAGTTTGACCGGCTCTCCTTACTCGACGCGCTGCTGCCGGTATACGCCGAGGCGTTGAGCGCGCTGGCCGCCGCGGGTGCGACGTGGATCCAGTTGGACGAGCCGTGCCTCGCGCTGGATCGCAGCGAAGCGGAGCGGGCGGCCTACGTGCACGCGTACGGTCAACTCTCCAAGCGCGCCGGCAAGACTCAGCTCTTGGTTGCGACGTATTTCGCGGGTTTGGACGACAACCTTGCGACCGCGCTGGCGTTACCCGTCCAGGGTCTGCATGTGGATCTCGTGCGGGCACCGGGTCAACTCGATCGCCTGTTGTCCGATTGGCCGAAGGGTCGAACGCTGTCGGCCGGGGTGATTGACGGCCGGAACGTGTGGCGCGCAAATCTCCAGTCGCAGCGTGCGCTGCTCGACCGCGCCGCGAAGACGGTCGGTGAGGATCGACTGTGGGTTGCCCCCTCGTGCTCGCTGCTGCACACGCCGCTCGATCTCGACCTCGAGACGAGGCTCGATCCGGAGCTGAAGAGCTGGCTCGCCTTCGCGAAACAGAAGCTTCAGGAAGTCGTCGCGCTGGCGCAGGGCGATCGTGGCGCGGTGGAAGCCAGCAGCAAGGCGGCGAAGTCGCGGCGGGCCTCCAAACGCATCAATGACGCCTCCGTTCAGCGCCGGGCGGCCGCCGTTTCGGAAAAAGACCGAGTGCGCCCCACACCGTACGCCGCGCGCCGGAAGACACAAGTGGCCTTGCCACGCTATCCGACGACGACCATTGGCTCATTCCCGCAGACGGCGGAAGTCCGCGCGGCGCGACGCAAGCTGCACGATAGCCAGCTCACGGCAGAGGAATACGACAGCTTCATCGAGTCGCAAATCGGGAAGACTATCGTGTTACAGGAAGAGATCGGTCTCGATGTGCTCGTGCACGGCGAATTCGAGCGCAACGACATGGTCGAGTATTTCGGAGAGCAGCTCGCCGGTTTCACGTTCACCGAGCACGGCTGGGTTCAGTCGTACGGCACGCGCTACGTGAAGCCGCCGATCATCTTCGGCGACGTGTCACGGCCGAGTGCGATGACCGTGCGCTGGAGCCGGTACGCGCAGTCGCTGACGAAACGACCGGTCAAAGGCATGCTCACCGGACCGGTCACGATTCTGCAGTGGTCCTTCGTACGCGACGACCAGCCGCGCGCCGAGACCGCGAAGCAGCTTGCGCTCGCGATCCGCGACGAGGTCATGGACCTGGAAGCGGCGGGGATTCGCGTGATTCAGATCGACGAGCCGGCGCTGCGCGAAGGGCTGCCGCTGCGCCGCAGCGATTGGGCCGACTACCTGCACTGGGCCGTCGATGCGTTCCGGCTCGCGACCGCGGGGGTTCGGGACGGCACGCAAATCCACACGCACATGTGCTACAGCGAATTCAACGACGTGCTGCGCGTCATCGAGCGCATGGACGCCGACGTGATCTCGATCGAGAGTGCGCGCTCCGGCTCCGAGCTGCTCCAGGGATTCGAGCAGTACACGTATCCCAACGAAATCGGTCCCGGCGTGTACGACATCCATTCGCCCCGCGTGCCGTCGACGTCGGAGATCACGGACGCCCTCAAGACCATGGCGCGCGTCCTCGATGACACGCAGATCTGGGTGAATCCCGATTGCGGGCTCAAAACGCGAGGGTGGGACGAAACGCTCGCCGCGCTGCGGAATATGGTTGCAGCCGCGAAAGGCATGAGAGACGGGAAGCGGGATGCGGGATGAAAACCCACGTGTCCCGTTTCCCGTGTCCCGTTTCACGAGTATAGTACTCCCATGCCGCCCGAAGTCCGGATTACCGCCGAGCCGATCGACACTCATCGCTGCAAGTTCGTGGTGAGCGAGCCGGTGCTGGCGGGCGGTGTGCGCCGCTTCGCCGGCGCGGACGACGCGAAGGGGTCGCCGCTCGCTGAAGCGATTTTTGCGATCCCCGGTCTCGACGCGACCGAGCTCATCGTATCGGGCAACATTGTGACCGTCGTGAAGCAGTCGCCCGCTCCCTGGCAGGCGGTCGGTAAGTCCGTTGGCGTGGCGATCCGCACGGCGATGGCAAGTGATCTTCCACCCCTCTCGGCGCCGCCACGTCTCCCGAACGCCGTCAACGATGACGCGCTGTATGAGCAGGTGGCGAAGGTGTTCGAGGAGCAGGTCAATCCGATGGTGGCGCGTCATGGCGGCCGGGTGGAGCTGATCGACGTGCAGGATGCCGTCGTCATGCTCCGCATGGGCGGCGGCTGCCAGGGCTGCGGCATGGCGGATGTCACACTGCGGCAGGGTATCGAGGGGCTGCTCGCTCAAGCCGCACCGGAGGTGCGCGGCATCGTGGACATCACGGATCACACGTCGGGCGCGAACCCCTACTTCCAAGCCGCAAAGAAATAACGCCTCGCCTACTGCTGCTGCTGCCGACAACGACCTACCGCACGACGGCATTCGTGGAGGCCGCGCGGCAAATCGGAGTGGAGCTGACGGTCGCATCGGAGCGGCCCAGCACGCTCGAAGCAGCGAATCCCGCCGGTCTTCTCACCCTCGATTTCGAGCAACCGGAGCGAGCCGCCGACGCGGTGCGGGCGTTCGCACAGCAATACCCGATCAACGGAGTGGTTGGCGTGGACGACGCAACAGCGGTGATCGCCGCCGCCATCGCCACCAAGCTGAAGCTCAAAGGGAATCCGGTACACGCTGCGATCGCGGCGAGTGATAAGTACCGGCAGCGCGAGCTGCTGGCCCAGGCCGGAGTTCCGGTCCCGCGCTTCATGCTGCGTAACCTCGATGAAGATCCCGCGACAATCGCGAAGTCGGTCACGTATCCGTGCGTGCTAAAGCCGGTGCGCCTTTCGGCATCGCGCGGTGTCATTCGCGCCGACAATGCTCAATCATTCGTAGCGGCTCATGGCAGGCTGCGGGCCATACTCGCCGATCCAGAGACCGCGACGGCGTGCGGAGATCGAGCGCGGCAGTATCTCGTCGAGGAGTTCATACCCGGCTACGAAGTGGCACTCGAGGGCCTGGTGGTCAATCGCCGGTTGCACGTTTTGACATTGTTCGACAAGCCCGACCCGCTCGACGGACCGTTTTTCGAGGAGACGATCTACGTCACACCGTCGCGTGTGCCCGCTGGATTGCAGGCAACTATCAGGGACTGTGCGGATCGTGCCGTGCGAGCGATCGGTATCACCGAGGGTCCGGTGCACGCGGAATTGCGTTACAACGAGCACGGTCCCTG
>Ga0209701_10002122_pt1 | contig 12903 bp, 12 predicted proteins | sample CZO8metaG_4_FD_188356 | JGI IMG/M metagenome (GOLD analysis project Ga0209701, IMG submission 188356) | Vadose zone soil microbial communities from the Eel River Critical Zone Observatory, Northern California, USA - CZOApr15con2H3.8 metaG... | ecosystem: Environmental > Terrestrial > Soil >...
AGGGGCAAGGCGGGCCAGGTCGGTCGCTGAGCCGCGGCGGCCTCCAACAAGGATTGAGCCTCTTTCAAATTCTCTTTTTTCCCTTCCTTGGCCAACTGAATGAGTCGAGTCGCTTCGCACAGTCGCGAAACGGGTCCGGTGTTTCCTTCGATGCGGTGCATTTCCTCTTGAAGGCGGTTCATGGCCGGTTCGTCCTTGGCCTCAAGCGCCAACTGAAAAAGCACCAACCTCAGCTCGAGATCATGAGCGCATGAAGGTTGTTGGGCCAGGAGTGTCAAGAGCCGGCGGGCTTCGGCCAAATCTCCCAACCGATACTGAGCCGACGCCGAGGCTAACCCTTTTCCCCGCAGTGCGCAACGCGCTGCGGGGAAAGTTTTTACACCCCACTCGGGAACATCCCCTACGCTTCTTTAGTTTCCGCAAGTTAGTTCCCGTAAGCTCGCCTCCTCGTCGCAGCGAGCGCACAAAATCTCCGATGCCCGTCAAAGAAATGGCGCCTGATCGCGTTTGCGAAGCCCGGAACCCGGTGAGATCATCTACTACTTTGCTGGAGCAGAAAACTCTATTGGGCGACTGATCATCTTCACTACTGAGCGTTATGGCCCGATTAACCCCCATTTCGCACCGCCCCGCAGGCCACAACGGCAGCGCTCTGCCACCGCGCACCGGGGGAGACGATGACGGCCGCGACGACCGGGGCAGCGGCGACAGCATGCCCAACTACGGCCAGCGCCTGCGCCATGCCCGCCTGGCCCTGGCCGTCTTCATGACGCCCATCTTGATGCTGTTCATTTCCTTCACAGTGGTCTACCTGGTGAGGCGCGGCTTTGTCGGCTTTGAGATGCACGGCGATACCTACGTCCAGGCCTGGATTCCGGTTCACCTTCCCTGGACTGTTCTTCTGGCCAACACCATCGTTTTACTTCTAAGCAGCGTCGCCATCGACCTGGCGCGGCGAGCCATCACCCGCGAGGCCGCTCTCGCACCAATTAAGTCCATCCCCGGCGTCTCGCTCGGCAATGAGCGATCGATCCCGTGGCTTGGCCTGACCACCCTCCTGGGCCTTCTGTTCCTGGCCGGTCAACTCTTCGCCTGGCGGCAGCTCTCCGCTGGCGGATTTCACCTCCTCGGTGGGACCAGCAGTTCTTTCATCTACATCCTCACCGCCATGCACGGAATTCATCTGGCGGGCGGGATTTTAGCTCTCTCGTTTGCGAATGTCGCGGCGGTGTTGGGACGCCCCATCGAATCCCGCCGCATCGTGGTGGACATCACTGCCTGGTACTGGCATTTCATGACTGCGCTCTGGATCTACATCCTCGTGCTGTTCTCATTCGCGGCCCAGTAGTACAGTCGTTGGTCGCTAGTCGTTCGTCGCTAGCAAAGCCGTTCGGGACCCCGCGCACTGCGAACGACCAACGACTATCGACCATCGACCATTTATAATAAAAAGATTCGGTACCGCTCTTGAACCCGCCTGTAAGGGCCCTCGCCCTATCGGGCGGAGTGGAGCTATTCAGGGGAAGATGTCCACGGAAAGCATTGTTGTACGCGGGGCCCGGGTTCATAACCTCAAGAACATTGATTTTGAGATCCCGCATAACCAGCTGACGGTCGTCACCGGCGTCTCCGGCTCCGGCAAATCGTCGCTCGCCTTCGACACCATTTACGCCGAAGGCCAGCGCCGCTACGTCGAGTCGCTCTCGGCCTATGCGCGGCAGTTTCTCGAGCGTATCGAGAAACCCGACGCCGATCTGATCGACGGCATCGCCCCGGCCGTCGCCATCAAGCAGAAGAACTCCACCCGCAACCCGCGGTCCACCGTCGCGACCGCGACCGAAATCTACGACTACCTGCGGCTCTTATTCGCACGCGTCGGACGGACATTCTGTCTGCAATGCGGCCAGGAAGTGAAGAAAGACACGGTCGACGAAGTTGCGGACCGCATCCTCGCCCTCGGCGAAGGTACGCGGCTCAACGTGCTGTTTCCTCTGCATACCGCAGCGACTGTCGCCGCCGATGCGGGCAAAGGCAAGACACGTGGCCGGAAATCGGCCTCCGACCGTAGCGCCGGCGCTACAATTTCCGATGCGATCAAAGCTCGCCTCTTCGATCTCCGAAAACGCGGCTTCAATCGCCTGTTCCAGAACGGACAGCTCTTCGAATTCTCGACTCCGGAGTCACTTCTCGACATCAACTTCTCGCGACCGGTTTTTGCCCTGGTCGATCGTCTCGCCGTCTCCGCCGACGCCCGCTCCCGCATCGTGGACGCCGTCGAAATTGGATATCGCGAGGCGTCTGAAGTCATCTTCGAAACCGCTCCCCCCGACGGCGAAGCACCCGAGCGCCTCCGCTTCTCGCAGCGCTTCGAGTGTAAGAACGATGGTAGCCGTTACGACGAACCCGAGCCGCGCCTGTTCTCCTTCAACAACCCCTACGGAGCCTGTCCACGCTGTCAGGGTTTCGGCAACACCATCGACTTCGATCTCGACCTCGTCATCCCCGACAAAGCTAAGACTCTGAACGAGGGCGCGATCGAGCCCTGGACCAAACCGAAATATCGCCCCCTGTTCACCGAGCTAAAACGTTTCGCGCGCCAAGCTGAAATTCCCCTGGACGTTCCCTGGTTCGAGCTCGATCCGGAGCGTCAGAAAGTGATCATCAATGGCGAGGGCCGCTTCTCGGGCGTGCGCGGCTTTTTCCAGCATCTGGAACGTAAGAAATACAAGCTGCACGTCCGCGTCTTTCTCAGCCGCTATCGCGGATACTCCCTGTGCTCGACCTGCAGTGGCACGCGCCTGCGCCCGGACGCTCGTCAGGTCAAGATCGAAGGCAAGGACATCTGCCAGGTTTGCAGCATGACCGTCGAACAAGCCGCGCGCTTTTTCGATCAGATCAAGCTCTCGCCCCAACAAGCCGCGATCGCCGAGATACTGCTCACTGAGATTCAGGAGCGCTTGCGCTTCCTGAACGACGTCGGGCTCGAATATCTGAGCCTCGATCGTCTCGCCTCCACACTCTCCGGCGGCGAAGCCCAGCGGATTCAACTCGCAACCTCGCTCGGCTCGCGGCTGGTCGGCACACTTTATGTGCTGGACGAGCCGTCCATCGGCCTGCATAGCCGCGACACCGAGCGGCTCGTCAAGATCCTGCACGGCCTGCGCGATCTCGGAAACACCATCCTCGTCGTCGAGCATGATCCCGACATCATGCGTGCGGCTGACCACATTCTCGACCTCGGACCCGGCGCCGGTGAAAGTGGAGGCAAAGTAATCGGCGCGGGAACTTACGAGGAAATCAAGAAACTCCCGCACTCACTGACAGGGCGCTATCTCGCCGACGAACTGCACATCCAGGTTCCGACAACACGCCGTCCACCCGGCCCGCAGAAAATTCGCATCGCCGGCGCGCGAGCGCATAATCTCAAACGCATCAACCTCGAAATTCCGCTCGGAATGCTGGTCGCAATCACCGGCGTGTCGGGCTCGGGCAAATCCACGCTCCTGCACGACGTGTTGTATCAGGCGCTGGCAATCGCCAAGAGACAGGCCAACGGCAGCATCCCGACTGCCGTCACGTGGGATGACGTGGATGGCGACCAGTACCTCGACGAAGTAGTTCTCGTCGATCAGTCGCCCATCGGCCGCACGCCACGCTCCAATCCCGTCACCTACATCAAGGCTTTCGACATCATCCGCGACCTGTTCGCGTCGCTGCCTGAGGCCAAAAAACGCGGCTTCGCCGCCGGACACTTCTCCTTCAACGTCCCCGGCGGACGCTGCGAAAACTGCCAGGGCGACGGCACCGTCACGGTCGAGATGCAGTTCCTTGCCGACGTTGAACTAATCTGTGACGAGTGCAAAGGCACGCGCTACAAGCCGCAAGTGCTCGAGATCCGCTACAAAGGCAAGAACATTCACGAAGTATTAAATCTCACAATCCGCGAGGCGCTGAAGTTCTTCGCCGAAGTCCCCAAGCTGACGGAAAAACTGCGCGTGCTTGACGAGGTCGGCCTGGGCTATCTGCGTCTGGGTCAGTCAGCGACCACGCTCTCTGGCGGAGAAGCTCAGCGTATGAAGCTGGCCTCGCATTTGCAGGCCCCGGCCCGCGAAGCCCAGCGCCGGTCCGAGGGCGACGGCCCCAGGCGCAAGCGCCGCATGCTGTACATCTTCGACGAGCCCACCACCGGCCTGCATTTTGATGACGTCAGCAAACTACTTTCCGCCTTCCGTCGTCTGATAGATGTAGGGGGATCCATCGTCGTGATCGAGCACAACCTGGAAGTCATCAAGACCGCCGATTGGGTAATCGATCTCGGCCCCGAGGGCGGCGAACGCGGAGGAAACATCGTGGGCGTAGGCCCCCCAGAGGCCATCGCAGAAATAAAAAATTCCTACACCGGACAATACCTGGCAAGAATGTTGAACGGAAACAGCAATCGGAACGGCAACAAACGGATCATTGGATCGTCCTGAGAAATGAAGGTCGACGGATCGTCTGGAAAAAATGTAGGTCGCTGGGTCGTCCTAAAAAATGTGGACCATCCTAAAGAAATGCGCCGCCAACAGATCAACCCAGCCCCGGAGGGGCGACCAAAATTAGCCCAGCGCTTCAGCGCTGAGACGCGGCAGGTCGTTGACTCAAGTCCCGGAGGGACTGCCCACGCATGACCCGCGCCGCAAGCGCACTCCTCCTACTCATCGCCACGTGTGCTCTGTCACAAACCCACCCCGCGACTCGTCCTCGCAAGGAACCCATCAGAGTCCCGCTCGAAGACCAACCCACGGAACTGGCCCAGGCCGAAGAAGCCATCCAAAAGAACGACTTCACCACTGCCGAATCGCTACTGAAAAAAGCTATCCAACGCGATCCCAAAAACTATCAGGCTTGGTTCGATCTCGGATTCGTCTACAACCGTCTCCGCCGGACTGAAGAATCCATCCACGCCTATCGCCAATCGGTAGCCGCCAAGCCTGACGTCTTCGAGTCCAACCTGAATCTCGGCCTGATGCTGGCCCGCTCCAACAGCCCCGAAGCCGAGCAGTTCCTGCGCGCCGCCGCCAAGCTCAAGCCCACCGACCACGTTGAGGAAGGCCAAGCCCGAGCCTGGCTCTCTCTCGGACACCTGCTAGAAAACACCAAGCCCGACGACGCTCTCGACGCCTACCAAAAAGCCGCCGCGCTCACACCCAAAGATCCCGAGCCACATCTCTCCGCCGGACTATTGCGCGAGCGCCGCAAAGACTTCCCCGGGGCGGAGGTCGAGTACAAGCAGGTACTCGTCCTCGATCCGCACTCCAGCGAAGCGGTCATCGGCCTGACCAACACCTACATGAAGTCAGGCCGCGTCGCGGAGGCCGAGCCTCTACTGCGCCAACTGGCAACCGACCGTCCCGACGATGCCGGCCTCCATCTGCAACTCGGCCGTGTTCTTGCCGCGCAGGGGAAAAAAGATGAAGCCATCCCCGAAATCCAGGCCGCGCTGAAGCTTTCCCCCAATGACTCGGAAGCGCAGCGCGACCTCGCGGAATTACAGACACAATCCGCCAACCTTCCCGACGCCGAGCAGACCTATCGCGATCTACTCAAGACAAGCCCCAACGATGCCGAACTCCATTACTCACTCGGCGAGATCCTTCTCAAGCAGCGCCATTTTCCCGAAGCCCAGCAAGAGTTTCAAGAGGCCATCCGCCTCAAGCCCGATTTCGGAGCTGCCTACGGCAGTCTGGCCATTGCCGCCGACGAGAATAAGAACTATCCGCTGGCCATTAAGGCTCTGGAAGTTCGCGACAAGCTTCTACCTCCGACTACGGTGGGCCTTTTCCTGCGCGCTACCGCTTACGACCACCTGCATGACCGAAAGCAGGCTTCCGTGTACTATCACCTCTTCCTCGATGCGGCCAAAGGACAGTATCCTGATCAGGAGTGGCAGGCTCGTCACCGCCTGATCGCCATCGAGCCCAAGAAGCACTGAACGTTATGCGCAGTCTTGCCATCTGGATGCTTCTGTTCGCCTTCACCGCCGGCACGGTGGCTGCCCGGGACGAAACCATAGACGAACTCAAATCCCGGGCCCAGAACGCGCCCCCGCAGGATCGCCCTCATCTTCGCATCCGGATCGCCGAACTCCAGCTCCGCAACGCCGACAAGCTCTATAAGGAAGGCGATGTTGAGCACGCCCGCGCCGCTGTCGACGAAATCGTCACCTACTCTGAGCAGGCCCGCGACTCCGCTGTCGAAACAAAGAAGCACCTCAAGAACGTAGAGATCACAGTCCGCAAGATCGCCGAGCGCCTGCGCGATATCAAGCGGACACTCGTTCCTGAAGACCAGGTCCCGATTGATCAGGCCGTACAGCGCCTCGAAGAAGTCCGTACTACCCTGCTCCAGCAGATGTTCAGCAAAGATAAAGATAAAGACAAGGAGAAGAAATGACGCGGCGCGCATCCTTTAGCGTTGGCATTGGCATGGCCTTGCTGTTTGCTTTGCCCGCCGGCGCGCAGCGCCGTCACGATCCTCTGAGCACTGAGGAAATCAACCAGCTGCGCGACGCCATGGTCGAGCCCGACCAGCGCTTAAAGCTTTACGTGACGTTTGCCCGAGATCGTATGAATAAATTGGAACAAATGCGTGCTGATCCCAAGACCACCGACCGCGCCCGCCAGACCCACGACATGCTCGCCGACTTCCTCTCGGTGTACGACGAGCTCAACGATAACGTGGACATGTACGTTGGCCGCAAAGACGACATCCGCAAGCCCCTCAAACTCGTTATCGAGGCCGACATCGAGTTCCAATCCAAACTCCGCGCCCTCAAAGACGCCGCCAACGCCGACGCCGCCGAATCCAAGCAGTACGAATTCCTCCTCAGCAACGCCATCGAGACCGTCGACTCCAGCGCTGACGACCATCGCAGCACCGTCACCGAAGTCGAGCAGTACGTGAAACGCAAGAAAAAGAGCAAGTAGCCTCGCCCGTCCGCTCGTATCGCGGCGCTTCACGGCTGCGGAAAAACACGCACATGAATGTCGGCACAACCGTGGAAGAGCGGCTCTTCAGAGCCGCGTAAGCCATTCTGAAGGGATCCGGGCTTTAGCCCAGGTGGCCACTTTTTCAACCCATTGAGTCGCCCGCATCTTAAAATAGTCCCGCATGCAACTCTGGTTTGCCCGTGGCAACGAAGTCAACATCCGCGAACGTGACCAATCTCCAGGAAAGCGCTCGCTGTTTCAATGGCAACTGGGTCCCCGCAACTGGCAACTGACCTTCATGCTACCCTGCTTTCAAGGTGTCCCCGAGACTCGCAGAAATCTTTGAGAAAACCTACCGCGAACTGCGCCCTCGTGCGCCCATTCCAGCAATGCACGTGAGGTTTTATTCCTTCGTCTCCATCAACAACACCATCCGCATGCGCCAGGGAGAACTTTACGCTCGCGTCTCCGATCTGCTCGAAGGCGCGCCCGAGCCCGTACTCCATGCCATAGCGCATATCCTGCTGGCCAAGCTCTATCGCCAACCCGTTGACCGTGCCCAGAGCGCCCGCTATCGCCGCTACGTCGCCAGCCATGACATCACTGCGAAGGCCCGCCTCATCCGCCAGATGCGCGGACGAAAGCAAATCCACTCCGCCTCCGGCCACCACTATCATCTGGACGAAATCTTCGAGGACCTGAACCGCCGATTCTTCCACGGCCTGATGGGCCGCCCGCAACTCACCTGGAGCCGCAACCACGCCCGCAACCGCCTCGGCCACTACGACCCAGCGCACAACGCCATCGTCATCAGCCGCGTCTTCGACCATCCGCGCGTGCCGCGTTTTGTGGTCGAGTACATCATGTTCCACGAGATGCTCCATTTGAAGCATCCGGTGAAGCTGCGCGGGAGCAGGAGGTGCGTGCACTCAAGTGAATTTATGGCCGAAGAGAGGGTCTTCCCGGAATTGGCCCAGGCACAGAACTTTCTGAAACGGATTTAACGGGTCGCGAGCAATTCTACGTTCAAGTCGCCATGAGAAGTTTGGCCGGTTGTTGGTGAAATCGCGATGTAACGCCAACTAGCTGCATAGTTCTATCCGGTTCCCCGACGCGTATCGCCCCATTGCGCGAGGTGGATAGGGACGCAGCAGAGTTCGACTGGGAGTGCTGTTCTGGTGGTGTCTAAAAGGGTGCGTTGAGGGCCAGTTGCTCAATATCGGACGACTGGCCCCCAAGGGTTAGGCCGCTTGCTCGGCTTTTTTGAATATTCGCTCCAGTTCAGCGAGCAGTTCTATGACACGTTGCTCTTGTTCTGGGGTGAAGCTAAGAAATGGGAATTGGTTACCGAGTTTATTGAGACGTGGACCGATGATATCAATCATTTTGAGTCATTCCTTCCTTTTGTTGAAATGAATAAGGCCCAACCGGGATGGGTTATGGGCCTCTGCGTGGCGGATCAGACTGGCGGGGCGTCTAGCTGCTATATCGCTTTTACCGCACTGCTGTGCCGAATCAATTGTACAGCTGAGATGGCATGGGAATCGGACAAAAGTCCGCTCTTTACAATGACTCTCACCCTTCCTTGTGATCTTTTATTGCATCGAGGAATTGCCGGCTAGTCATGCCGCGCTTGTAGTACAAGCGGGTAGCCTCCGCCATTGTCAACCCGCAGTCGCGTACAGCATTAAGAATGGGGTGCTTGTTGCTTTCGGCCTCAAGGTCGTCGATCTCTTGAAATGTCCTATCTAGGAACTCTTTGTATCCTTCTCTATCGCGCACAGGAGTAGCCCCCAATATTGAAGTCCACATTAACGCACACTTCAGACACCACCCTAGTCCTCATCCAGGTTGACATCGAGTTTTTTCGCGACTTTCGCAAGAGCGAGGAAGATACCCGCCAGAACGGAAAACAGAGAAGAAACGAACAGCGCCACAGCGAGACTCTGCCAAAGGTGTAAGCCGAACAATAAGAAGTAGACAACGCCCGCCGGAATACCCGCGCAAAACCCTAGAAACCGTGCATGCGGCATGTTCGTCCTCCGTCCCAGCACTTCAGTCCCTACAGGCCCTAAGTGATGCGGGTTTGAGCACGGAAAATATAACCTACGGTCCCTGCTGGCGAATAGATGTTGTTAACAGGCGATCACACTCCAGTGCCCCAAATCGCCATGCCGCCATCCTACCTCGGTCGACCGAAGAACAATACATAGCCGTCAGGGTCGCAAATCTCGAACCCGCGAAGACCATCGTGGGTATCCTTGAGCGGCACGCTGAAGGCTGCTCCATGATCGGTAAACTCGGCGGCGAGCGCATCCGGGTCTGGGGCATAGACGTAGGCATCCCATCTCATGGAAGGATGATGCTTTGGATTCGGCAGCGGTGAGGTGTCTTTATCGGACTTGACGAAGATCTGCACTCCGTCGCGGCCGACGATGGCAAAAAATGGATTCCGCTCCGGCTGCTGAAATCTTGTCTCAAAGCCAAGCTTGTCGCGGTAGAAAGCGATAGTTTGATCGACATTGCTGACGATGAAGAACGGCGAAATCGCCTGCGTCGTTGATCGTTTCATTAGCGCGGAGCCTCTTCCTCTTGCATATTACGATTTGCGGGCCCTTTCGGTCCTCCCGTTCAATGCGGCCTTTCCCCATGTGATGCAAATCACATCGAACCGTGAGAGAACGCGTTGACGCTACCCCGCCCGAAACCGTATCCTATCCATATTGAAATTGAAATTCATTTTCAACTTGGTGTAGGTGTCTTTCTCCATGCTGCAGGCTTTTATCATTACTCTCCGCGAAGGAGTCGAAGCCGCCCTGATCGTCGGCATCACCCTCGCCTATTTGGCCAAGATCGGCCGTAACGACCTCCGCAAGTCGGTATATGCCGCGCTGGGCAGCGCCTTCGTCGGCTCAATCGGCGCGGCCCTCATCATTTCCCGCCTGAAATTAAATCAGGACATCTTCGAAGGCTGGGTCATGTTGGTCGCCGCCGGGTTCGTCGTCACCATGATCGTTTTCATGATGAAGACCGGCCGCAAACTCAAAGGCCAGATCGAAGGCAAAGTCGGCCTTCTCGCAGGCAACGACGCGTGGATCGGCCTGTTCATCTTCGTTTTTCTGATGGTCCTGCGCGAAGGCGTAGAAACCGTCCTGATCCTCTCCGCCGTCACCCTCAACTCGAGTGAACTCCTCAGCTTTATCGGCACCAGTCTAGGAGTAATCGTCGCCGTCGCGTTCGGTGTGATGTTCGTCAAAGGCAGCGTCAAGATCAACCTGCAGAAGTTCTTCAAGGTCACAACTGCCATCCTCTTCTTCGTCGCCGCCCAGCTTCTGGTCTCAGGCCTGCATGAGCTCTCAGAAAACGGCGTACTTCCCTCCTCCCGCCAGGAGATGGCCATCATCGGCCCGATCGTACGCAACGATCTCTTCTTCTTTATCACCATCCTGGTGCTGGCCGCGCTGATGGTGTTGTTTGAAATGAAAAGCCGCCAACCCGTGGACCTTCCCGCCGCCGGTGCCGCCCGCCGCAAAGCGCTCTGGACCGCCCGCCGCGAACGTCTCTGGATGGCTTCAGTCTACGTCTGCTCGTTCATCTTCATCGTGATGGTCACCGCCGGCTTCATCTACGAAAAGAGCGCCAGCGCCCTATCGCCGGCCACCCCTGTCAGCTTCGTTAACGGACAAGTTGCTGTTCCACTCAATCAGGTTTACGACGGCGACCTGCACCGCTATGAAGCGAAAGTGGGCGAAGTAGCAGTCCGCTTCTGGATTTACCAGAAGCCCGACGGCAAGATCGCCACCCTCTTCGACGCCTGCGAGATCTGCGGCCCCGTAGGTTTCTACAAAGGGCCAAACGGGATTGTTTGCAAAAACTGCGCTGCGCCTATCAATCCGCAGTCGGTCGGCATGCCCGGGGGCTGCAATCCGGTCCCGCTGAAAGCCGAGGTCACGAACGACGCCGTCATCATCTCGGAGGCGGACGTAGCGGCCGGCAGCCACTACTTCGAGCAGAAATAGGATGTTCCCTCGCCTCGTCTACGAATCTTTCCGGCGTCAGACCCGCCGCAAACTGCTCGCCGGTGTCGCGATCACACTGGGGGTCGCCGTAGCCACCGCCATGATCGCCGTCGCCACCGATATCGGCGACAAGATCAACCGCGAACTGCGCAGTTACGGTGCAAATCTCGTAGTCACTCCGCAGGAAGATACTCTCGACGTAGAAATTGGAGGATTGAATCTGAAACCGCCCAGCGACGGCGCCTTCCTCAACGAAGCAGACCTGCCCAAGATCCGCGGAACTTTCTGGCACAACAACATAGTGGGCTACTCGCCCATGCTGCCCGTAAGCGTGAAGCTGGGTAGCGGCGCGAACGCGAAAGATGCCACCCTAGTCGGCACCTACTTCAACAAAGCCCTGCACTTCGGCAAAGATGACTTCACCACCGGAGTCCGAATTACGCATCCCTGGTGGAAGGTTAAGGGCCCATGTGGGGACGGGTCGGAGCCTGTCCTGAGCGAAGCCGAAGGAACCCGTCCAGGGCGAGTCGGAGACTCGCCAGCAGCCTGCGGATGGCCCGATGACAATTCCCAGAGTATTCTCCTCGGTGAACGCCTAGCCGCAAAGCTAGGCAAGAAGCCTGGTGATTCGATCGATGTTTCGGGCCGCGCTCTTACCGTCTCCGGCATTCTCTCCACCGGCGGACCCGAAGACGACCAGATTGTCGCGCCTCTAACGCTCGCCCAGAAAATCCTCGGCAAGCCGGGCGCCGTACGCCGCATCTACGTTAGCGCTCTTACCAAGCCGGAAGACGCCTTCGCGCGCCGCGACCCGAGAACCATGAACCCGGAGTTGTATGACCGTTGGTACTGTTCGCCCTATGCGCAATCGATTGCCTACCAGTTGCAGGAGGCCATCCCGCACTCGCACGCCGAGCAAATTCGTCAGGTCGCGCAAAATGAAGGCACGGTACTCTCGCGAATTAAAGGCCTGATGCTGCTGGTCACGCTCGCCGCGCTCTTCGCATCGGCGCTGGCAGTCTCGGCCGCCATGGCCACCACCATCTTCGAGCGCCGCATTGAAGTGGGACTAATGCGAGCTCTGGGCGCCGGGAGGTTCGCAGTGGCCGCACTGTTCTTCGCCGAAGCCTTGCTGCTGGCCGTGATCGGCGGCATCACCGGATTCGCCGCCGGATCGCTGCTCGCCCACCAGATCGGCCGCTCCATTTTCAGCTCGCAGATTTCAATCGAGCCTGTGCTATTCCCCATCATCCTGGCGATCGCCGTCATTGTGACCTTTGCCGGAAGCGCCGCCGCCATCCGCCGCGCCGTCAAGTTTGACCCGGTGTTTGCACTGCGAGGCGAAGCATGAGCGCCTCTCCGACCGTGCACACTCCGCAGCAGGTTGCCGGACGCCGGGCCAGCAGACCTCATAGCTCGATGTTTCTCCGCATGCTGATCCGCGCCGCCGTCCTCCGTCGCGGACGCGCCGCCTCCGCCCTGTTCGCCATGGTGGTCGCCGCCGCCGTAGCAACCGCGATGATGAACCTCTATGTCGACGTGCAAGCGAAACTGCGTACTGAATTCCGCAACTACGGCGCAAACGTCGTCGTAGTGGCGAAAGAAAGTCAGCCACTCCCTGCCGATGCCCTTACCAAAATCGAATCCGCACTCGGCCCAAAAACGCTCGCCGTCCCGTTCTCTTACGCAGTCGCCCGCACCCAAGAAGGCCAATCCGTAGTCGTCGTCGGCACCGACTTCCTCCGCGCCCGTCAACTGAACCACTGGTGGAACGTAAGCCACTGGCCGGAACAGTCAAAACCAACTACAGCCGATCCGCACGCGGCGGCGCACGACAATCTGAACGCAGCGGCGCAGCGGATTTCGCCAGCCGCTAGCTCAGCCGCGGAGCGGCGCAATTCGTTAGCCCAGCG
>Ga0209701_10002125_pt1 | contig 12894 bp, 11 predicted proteins | sample CZO8metaG_4_FD_188356 | JGI IMG/M metagenome (GOLD analysis project Ga0209701, IMG submission 188356) | Vadose zone soil microbial communities from the Eel River Critical Zone Observatory, Northern California, USA - CZOApr15con2H3.8 metaG... | ecosystem: Environmental > Terrestrial > Soil >...
CAAATTCTCCACCTACGCCACTTGGTGGATTCGTCAGGCCATTACGCGCGCCATCGCCGATCAGGCCCGCACCATCCGCATCCCGGTGCACATGATAGAGACGATCAACAAGCTGATCCGCAACAGCCGGCAATTGGTGCAGGAGCTGGGCCGCGAGCCCACCTCGGAAGAGATCGCCAAGCGGATGGATATCCCCGTCGACAAGGTGCGTAGGACCGAACAGATCGCGCAGCAGCCCATCTCGATCGAGACGCCCATCGGAGAAGAGGAAGATTCGCACTTGGGCGACTTCATTGAGGACAAGGCGGCGGTCTCGCCCTCGGACGCGGTCATCAATCTGAACCTGAAGGAAGAGACCGCGTCACTATTGAAGACCCTCACCCCGCGCGAGGAAAAGATCATCAAGATGCGCTTCGGCCTGTACGATGGCAGCGAGCACACGCTCGAGGAAGTGGGCCAGACGTTCGCCCTCACCCGTGAACGTATCCGCCAGATCGAAGCCAAGGCGTTGCACAAGCTGCGCAATCCGTCGCGCTCGCACCACCTCCGAGTTTTTCTCGAACGCACCTGGTCAGAATGACTCTAGAGCCCCGGCCAACCACCTTTGATCCTTCGTGGATAAGTACCCCGATAGAAAGTAGCTTCACAACGGTCAGGTGGTGAGATTCAGGGGGCTCCATGCTTGGATTCTAGCCCGTGCGTCAATCCTACACCGAGCGATAATCGAGACCGATCCCGTCCTCCAATGATTTGCGCTCTTGCCTTTAGCTTTGGTACACGACTCTCCCGGCATCCGCATAACGCTTCCAACCTGAGAGCGAATCCCGCTGCAATACCCATCCTTTCAAGGACTTAGCGGAAGCTTCAATTCACGCGACCCGTGCAGGTAAGTGTCCTATCCATATAGAACAATATGCTTGACATACAATCTGGCATGCTGTACTCTGTCAGAACCCTTTAGCGGAGGTGAGCGTAATGAGGTCCGAGTCCAGTGCACTTGACGAAAAGCAACGAAGCCCCCTTCTCCAATTCTACCTTTCAGCACTAGGTTTCGCAGGGGCTCTCGTTCTGACTGGATATCTGCATTCCCCCCGGCGAGAAGCACTGCGTGTGTTCATGATCGCAATCGCTGCTTTTGCCGTGTGGACTCTGATTCGCTTTCTAAAAGTGGCCGACGAACGCCAGCGGCAAACCAACTTTCGGGCTTTGCGCTTCGCCTTCGTGGCTGGCTTGGTTCTCTCTCTCTTTGGCGGCTTTGTGCAGGGGTTTGGCGTTCTTCATGTTTCTTGGATTGGTGTCCTGGGGCTGCAACTCATCCCGTGGAGTTTCGGTCTGATTCTCTATTCTTGGCGGCATCAATGAAGACGCGCCTCCGCGTTCTGCGCGCTGAGCGGGAATGGTCTCAGGCGGAGTTGGCCACGGCGGTCAACGTAACCCGCCAGACCATCAATTCGATTGAGACGGGTAGGTATGACCCGAGCCTTCCACTGGCTATTAAGATCGCGCGTCTTTTCGGAAAGCACGTCGAGGAAGTCTTTCTCTATGAGGAAAACGAGCTAGCAGCTCCAGCCGACACTGACTATTAGTTTCAATTCTAGCAGCATGATGTACAGCAGTTCATACCATCGAGTCTTTCCCCCAAAACGACGCTCGAAGACTGTTCCCGTCCGTTCCTTTAGGTGAATCGGAAGGAGGTTCTGCATGTCCCGCGCCTATGACATTTGTGACTTCGCTGCGTTTCTCAGGAAGTATGGCGATTCCGGGCGTGACCGCGCCGGTCGAAAGGAAGAGCCCTCCCGAGATGCCAGCCAGCGCACTCAACCAGATCGCGACAGGCAACAGCATTCGAGTGAGCCGCGCAACGGATATGACCGGTCGCGAACGATCTATCGCAGTCGCAACCGCGAGCATTGCTTGCGGGAATCGGAAGTCCAAACACTCACTGACCTTGGTAAGTTCCGCCTGGTCCCCGCAGACGACCTCGCACGGTTCGCCTACCGCGGCGACCGCTCGCGAATGGAGAGTGACCTTCACAGTCTCAGCCGGCAAGGGCTGATTGAAGAGCGCAGCATCGAGGGCCACTCGTCCTACTCAACCAGAGTTCTGACATTGACGAAGGACGGCCACCGGCTTCTTGAGCGAGCCCAGCTTGTTTCCAATCGGCAGGCGCTCTATCACGGCCTGGTCAAGCCCAAGGAAGCCCGCCACGACGCCGATCTCTACCGCCTCTATCACAAAGTTGCCAGAGAGATTGATGATGTGGGCGGCAAGGTCTGCCGTGTCGTCCTTGACTACGAACTCAAAAAGGAGCTGTACAAGAAGCTGTCCCAGGTCGATCCCAACAAGGATTTGGCCTACGAGCGAATCAGGGTCGCAAACGAATACGACCTCAAGGTTGTGAACGACAAGATTCCTGTCCCCGACCTTCGCATCGAGTACGAGGATGACTGCAGAGAAATCCGACGCCTTGACCTCGAAATCGCGACACGTGATTACCGCCCCCAGGGACTGGCCGAGAAGGCCAAAGCCGGATTCCATCTTTTCGCCCGGCAGCAAGACCACCCCAAACTGCGCCGCGTTCTCGACACCCAGGAAATCACCGCGAGGATCTTTGCCCTATGAAGATCCTTCCCATCCATACGCAGGCTCTTATGGAGTTCGGCTACACCGAGGAGGAGGCCCGTTTCCTCTACCTTGTGGCCACGCATTCCGGCTATTTCACCTGCCAGCAGTTCCTCAAGTTCATCCAGGCAAAGCCCGGTAAGCGGAGCATTGCCTTTGCTCGCAAAGTGACCGAAAAGAAGCACGCCACCTCGAAGGAATATCTGCGGAATGGCCGTGTCTATCACCTTTTCTCGCGGAATCTTTACGAAGCCATTGGCAGGGACAACGTCCGATTCCGCCGCAAGCACTCGACCGAATACATCCGCACACGACTCATTGCCTTTGACTTCATCCTGAGAAATCATGATTACACCTACCTCGAATCCGAGGAGCAGAAGCTGCGCTACTTCTGCGACCAGCTCGGAATCGATAAGAAAATCCTCCCCGCCAAGCGCTATTCCGGGGCCATCAAGGACAGCTTCACCGACCGCTATTTCGTGGACAAATTCCCCATGTTCTACAACCCCAAGGCTCCTCCTCCCCCTGTGGTGACATTCAGTTTCATCGATCCCGGCTTTGAAAGCCTGGATAGCTTCAAGACACACGTGGACGCCTACCTGACCCTTTTTACGAAGCTCCCGAAGGTCAGTCTCTATTACGTCGCTACGCGTGACACGAACTTCAAACGCGCGGAGAAGTACTTTTTCTCGACCTTCGAGAGGCTCTGGAACCCGGACGGCCCCTATGGTGTGCTCGACTACTTCCGGACACGCCGGACCTGGGACGCGAAGAATTACGGCAAGCTGACCAATCAAGACCTCATCTTCCTCAGCGAAGCCAAGGCCAGATTCGAAGGGCAGGGCATTGAGGACCTCTACCGCAGATGGCACGCGGGCGAGATCCACGACCAAGGCGTGCGCACAGAGTACCCCAAGTTCAGGAGGCCTCTGGAAGTCCGATTCATCTCATCCACTGTGAACGGGCAGGCAGCGCTGTTTGAGCGGTATCCGCGCCAGCCCCTGAACCTTGCCGTGAAAAGTTCGGAGGAAGCATGTTTCCCTGGAGATTTCACCCCCAGCGTCACCCCGGCGTGGAGATAAGAGGCAGAAAGAACAGGCACATGCGCGGGAGAAGGCAGGTGAACGGATACGCGGCCAAAACACGACCAGAGGCGGGAGCGACCCCACCGTGCCGCAAAATCGCGGCCCCGGTCCCTTCGGGCTTCGGGGGTCACTCCCGCCTCTTGCTGCTGGAGATCGCAGCTCGTGTTTCGGCCGCGTGAGTGGGGAGTAGCAACAGAGCTGTAAGACAGCCCGTAGTACAAAACCGCAAGGGAGGAACAGAAACGACAAATGGCGATCATCAAAGCACCACCCAAGCAACCCAAGACAGTAACGATCCAAGCCCGCGTCGAGGAGTCTGTAACGACTCAGCTCGACAAGTACGCAGAATTCATCGATTCATCCACGTCACACGTCATTACGGAGTCGCTGAAGCTCCTCTTCAAGCGAGACAACGAGTTCAAGCGCTGGGCAGGCCAACACGGTAACAATCACGACCAAGAACAAACCGAAGGAGACGCTCTTACTAAGACCGCGTAGCAAACATGAAGCCCCGTCCAACCCAATTCGGTGTGCGCGAAAACACAGCGTCATCACGACAGCATGCCTCGCGCCTCGCAGTGAATGCCAGTCAGTCGCAAGCTGACAGACTTCGATTGACGGAACACGAGGACGAGCAGCCCACAGCACCTCCAGCACTTCAAAGGAACGCGAACGGGGCCATAATGGCGGAGGAAACGGACCGACTCCTCACGATTCAAGAGGTAGCTGATTTGTTGCACGTCCCAGTTTCCTGGGTTTACGGAAGAACACGTAAACGTTCCGTGGGACGGTTGCCCGGAATTCGTTTAGGCAAATACTGGCGCTTCCGAGAGGACGAAATACACGCCTGGGTCGAATGTCAGCGCGGAGGTAATCGTGCAGCTTGACACCGGCGCTACACTCGGAAGTGACATAGGAAAAGGCAGACGAGCCAACCTCAGAATAGAGAGGAAAAAAATGGCTCGATGCCAGTATCAGAATGGTTGTCTTTTTGTTCGCGGTAAGCGCAGGAAGGTGTGGGTTGCACGATGGAGGGAAGACGTGATCCTCGCTGATGGATCGGCCGGCCGAGTAATGCGTTCGATTGTGCTCGGGCCCGTAAGCGAGATCGCAGGCCGCCGTGAAGCCCGCAGACTACTGGACGCTCACCTCAATCCCATCAACCAAGGGCAGTTTCGCCCGGAAGCCACGATGTTGTTCTCGAAGTTTATTGCGGAATGCTTCGAGCCGGGACTATTGCCGACACTCAAGTTTGCTACGCAAGAGATCTACTCATTCCTCCTGCGGAAGCACTTGACCCCACGGTTTGGTGACTACCACCTGTGCGACATATCTAGAGCTGAAATCCAGCAGTACCTTTTGGAGAAGCTCAAGCAAGGGTTCGCATGGGAAACCACCAACCACCTACGCAACTTGATGAGCAAGGTTCTAGGGACTGCCGTCAGTTGGAATTACCTGGCGGACAATGTCGTTCATGGTGTCAAGATGCCCGAGCGCACATTGAAGCGCCCTCATCAGTTTCTCAACATCGATGAAGTCAAACGCCTCATTGCAGCCTGCACGGAGCCGACGCGGACGATTGTGTTGCTTGCAACTATGACCGGACTGCGGATTGGCGAGATTCTAGCGCTACGCTGGGGACGAATAAACTTCATCGGAGAAACGCTCGTGGTTGCGGAAACTTGCTACATGGGACGATTCGGCACGCCGAAAACCCGTGCAAGCAGGCGGGAAATTCCGTTGTCGCCTGCGGTCGTGGACGCGTTGAAGACCTATTACTCTCGCTCGGCAGATCGTTCTCCCGAGGTCCTGGTTTTTGCTACTCGGCACGGTGGCCCTTTGGTGTCAAACAATCTGCGGAACAGGGGATTACGGTCTGCGTGCAAACGCGCAGGACTGCCTCGGATCAACTGGCACGCTCTTCGTCACACGCACGGCACGTTGTTGCACGCACAGGGAACGCCACTGAAGGTAGCGCAGGCACAACTCGGGCATTCGCACATGGCGACGACTCTCGAAGTCTACACACACGCGAGTGTGATTGCTCAGAGAGAAGCTGTGAACCTGCTCGACGAGCAAGTGTTCCCAAGTGTTCCCAAAAACACCGAAGGAGGAAGCAATACGGCAGAGGTCATCTCGCCAACTAATTGATTTTCCGAGATTAAGTGGCGCGCCCGGGGAGATTCGAACTCCCGACCCTCTGCTTAGAAGGCAGACGCTCTATCCGACTGAGCTACGGGCGCACTAGCTTCATTGATTCTAAACCATTTATTCGTCGAAGGAACCCTGTTTTGGACGGATTGACCCTCTGCGATCAGGACAGAGGCTCTATCGAAAGTAGAATAGATTCGTCACTGGAATTTCGGCAGAAACTTCTAAAAATATTGTTCGATAAGTTTGCGTAAGGGGAGCCGTGTTGGAACAGTGTCGACCGCAGTATTGGTGCCGAAATATGCGATCACGACATCCTTTTTGCAGTCGATGTACAGCAGTTGATTGGCAAAGCCGCCTTTAATGAGTTCACGATTCTTGCCGACTGCGTCCCATTGGTAGCTGGCGTGGTCAAGCCATGCCGGAGCCTTGCGACCGAGTAGTTCGGGGCGCCCCTTCTGAAAGAGCCGATTCAGAAACCCTTCCGGGATGATGCGGTCTTCCGGACTTTGTAGACTGGCTTCCGTATAGAGCAATCCGAAACGAGCCAGGTCCGACAAAGTCATGGCCATTCCAGCATGGGCGATCGCGAAACCGCGTTCGTTCACCAACATGAGACCATCAGCCTCCGCGCCCATTTTGCTCCAAATTTCTGAGCTTAGGACATCGGCGAGCCGCTTTCCGGTGACCCTTTCGATGATTTCCGCTAAGACGTACGTATTTACGCTGGCGTATTCCTGAACTTGTCCCGATGCATGGATCCGCTTAAAGGTCGCGAGAAATCTGTAAGGATCAGATTCGCGCACGGCGGCGGGCATGTCACCCGACCTCGGCTGCCATCCAACAGAAGCTTCGAGTAGAAAATGCTTGTTGCTCGGATTGGTGTAAGCATCCGCTGAGTCTTCGACACCTTCGACTCCCGAAGCCATGTCGGCCACATCGCGAACAGGACTTGCGGCCCAGTTGGTGCCGGCTAACTCCGGCAGATAATAATCGACATGCTTATCAAGATCGATGAGTTTGCGATCTTCCAATATCCCGATCAATGTCCCGGTAAACGCCTTGGAGACTGAAAATGCAAGATGGCGGTCATCAGTCCTCATTCGAGGGAACTGTTCGTAGACCATTTGCCCCTTGTGCAGGATCAGAAATCCATCCAAGGGAATATTTTGAATGGTTTGTCGCAAGGTAACATCAGCACCAGCTTGTTTATCGACAACAAAATCTCCAATCTCAGGGCGGAGTTTCACCGCTATCGGCGAGACTGGGCCACTCCGTTTGATGATCGCGGCGGGAAACACTTCGGATGAATGCAGATAAACGAAGCGGGAAATGGCTCCGCCGTCGTCCCAGGTCTTGACGTTAACATGCGGCCTGATATCGTAAGCATCGTTCTTGTCTTGAGGCAGATTGCGTGGATTGTCCCGTGCCACCCACAGGAAGGGAATAGCACAAACGAGCGAAAAAGTTACGCGAGTCACCGCAGGCGGCAGAAATCCTTCTGTTCGTCTTGTTCCACCGGTCATCGGATTCATGCGGGTGAGGGCCCCCGTGAGAAGTTGTTACGCCTAGAGTATGCCATTTCCGGACGACTGTGTACCGGTACAGGAGACCCCTCAAGGCGCAATCACTCAAAAAAATGCGCACGTGTGCATACTGGATTGCGGGCCCAACACTAATTCTAAGACATTTACCACGCGAACGGCAGTCGTTTTAGATGTATTGAGCCTCAGTGAAAAGGCAGAGGGTCTGTCGATATCAGCGGTCCGGCTTAACCCAAATATCCCGATCGTGCATCAGCTTAATCTGCCGCTTGATCACCTTCTCGCGGTACTCGGCATGTTTCATGGGGACGCGGTCGAGGTAGAGGTTCTTCGGGTAGATGGGGTCTTCGTACAAGATCTGATAGAGCTCCGTGCGGAGGTCCTTCATCCAGTTGTCCCACTGGGCCCGCGCGCGGTGATCGCGGAGCGCTTCGATGTCAATCACGCCGGCTACATAGGTTGAGCCCGCGCCGTAATCCTGACGGCCAACAATCCGCCCTTTGTAATCAATGACGAAGGAACGCCCTCCGAACGTGTCAATCGGCGTGGTCTCTTCCGGGAACAAATAATACGTCCCCATATTGGGAGCGACGATATAGAGGTTGTTATCCAGGGCGCGCGCCCGGCTTTGAATCTCGAAGAACTCATTGCCTGTGGCCGGGTGGGGATAGGAAGCGCGGTAGACGACCTCGGCGCCATTCATGGCCAACGCCCGGGCATTTTCGGGGTAGGACCCCTCGTTGGCCATCATAATTCCCAGACGCCCGATTTCCGTGTCGGCCACCGGCCAGAACGCATCGAGATTTCGCCCGTATTTCTTGATCCACCAGTCATAAATGTCGTGAGGGCAAACGGAGTGCTCGACGGGAAACAGCGGTGAGACTTTGTAGTGCCGCAGGATCACCTCACCCTTGGGGCTGAGGATAAAGCCCACATTGAAGAATCTGTCTTTCAGGTCCGGGTGATGCGCTTTGGCCTGGGCTATGACGAACGCGTCATATTCGCGAGCGATCTTGCCCAGCGCTTCGGTTTCGTCCCCGGGAATGTCAATCGCACATTCCCGCGCAAACTTGACGTGGTCTGCGTCCAATACTTCGTCGTTGAACCCTTGCAGTGCACCCTCAGGAAACGCGATGAGACGCACGGGGAGGTCCAGAGAAGAAAGCCAACTGGCGGCTTTCACCAGGTGTTTGAGATGCTCCAGGTTGGTCTGGATGTCTTTGCGCTTCCGGATGCCGCGAACGGTGGGAACCAGCCCGACTGCAGTGTACGGCTTGATCATCGTTTTGCCCCAATACCAGTGTGACGCTGCCGGGTGCGGGAGAGGCCGGGAACTGCGGCCCCGGTCTTTCGCCTCTGGGCCACCAAATCCCCCGCCTCTGGATTGTTGTGATCCTTAGAAAGAGACACGAAACGACAGCTGAATCTGCCGCGCCGGCCCCACGAACTTCGGCGTGCCGAAGCTGGGATTTCCAGGCGACGTGATCCCGTCACCGATGTGCTGGGGCACAGGCCCGGCAAACTCGGCCAGCCCGTAGACGTGGTCCACGTCTTCCACGTTCACCTTGTTCAGGAGGTTGAAGAATTCGACGCTGCCTTGGCCCTTGACTTTCTCATTGAAGTGGAAGCTGCGCTGAATGCGCAGAGACACGTCGGCGAAATTGTCGCCGACGTAGGTATTGCGTCCGATGAACCCCACACGGTCAGGGAACGGGAAGTTGTCGCCGTTGGTGTCAAACCCGGCGTTGATCGTCGAACGGCGCGGGCTCTGCACGGTGGTGATGATCGAGGCATTGAAATGCCGCAGTACGGGATTCACATTGTCGGGCATTTCTCCGAGGAGGGCTACCGTAAGCCGGTGGGGGATATGGTTGTCGCCCACGGCGCGGTCCCGATTGATATGCGTAAAATCTTCAGGGGAGTTCGGCAAATTGACGGTCGTCTCAATGTCGATCGACTTTGACCAGGTGTAGTTGGCCAGAACCGAGTAGTGATTGGCAAACGATTTCCGCACGCTGAGTATGCCGGCATGGTAGATCGAATAGCCCTGCGGGGTCGCCAGCAACGCAAAGCCAAATCCCGGGCTGAAATTATTCGGGCAGAAGAATGTCTTTCCAGCAGGATATCCGGGCGGCAGTGGGCAGCTGATAGGCACGCCGTTTACCGTTTGCCCGTTGGGCTCGCCGTTGATGCTCAAGTAGATTGGCAGGCGTATGCCATGAACATACTGGTAGCCGGCGGAGATAATCCAATCCTTCACGAGTTGATGCTCCACCTCGAGACTGGCCTGCTGAGCCGATGGCCGTCGGAAGTCCCGGTTGGCGTAGCCCAGGGGGAACTGTGCCAGGCACGGAGGGCCTGGTGAGGGCGAAAATGGTGGGGGGTAGGCCCCTGTTTGGGTGAACTGTGCAAAAGCCTGGTTCGGCGTCGGGCAAGTGCCAAACGGCCCCGGCCCGAGAGGCGGAGACGGGATCACACCGACAGCCCCGGAAGCTCCCAGACCAATCAAGCGGTTCTGCGGGTCCGAGAACTGGGGAAGCAAAGGCTGCTTCATGTAGGTGAACTCGGAGGCCCCGATCCAGCTCACCAGGAGATCGCTGAAGACAAAAGGAGCGGTGAAAATCCCGTACCCTCCGCGGACAACGCCCTTTCTGTGATTGAAGGCGTAGGCGAAGCTCGCCCGGGGCTGGACATCCTTGTAATCGGTGAAGTGATTGCCGCCCGGCGCCTGGAGCTTTGCCTGCTGAGCGGAGGGCATGGTTTCGAATTCGTAGCGCAGCCCGATGTTGAAAGTGAGGCTAGGCGTCACCTTGATGGAATCCTGCGCATACATCCCCAGGATGTGATGGTTGTAATCCAGACTTACTCCGTCCGTGAATGCCTGTTGAGACGGGCCGGCGAAAAGTCCGGAGGAAAAAGGCAGCGTTCGCGGTGGGATCTGCTGGCCGAAGAACTGCTTCGGCTCCATAAAAAGAAACAACAAGGCCGTCGGCGCGGGGAAAGGCGGTGCGCCGAAGAAGCTTTGCGGCGAGAAAATGGCAAAGCCGGGACTGAAGAGAGGATCCTGCGTCTGAGACCAGATCTGGTGGAATTCACCGCCGAACTTGAAAGAATGCATCCCGTGATGGTAGCTCACGTTTTCGATCAACTGGACGCGCTTCTCCTGATAATACTTGAAGCTCCCGACGAAGCCGCCCCCGAAAAAGAGGTCAGGGATGGTTATGGCCGGTTCAAGTCCCGCCCCAACCGGAGTCAGATGGAAGGTGCGCACACCAAATTGCGCGGAGGAATCAAAGATCAGGTTCGGAGAGGCGACGTGGAGCAGGCTGCCGTAGAGGGTTTGGTCTCGGACGGGGTTGTCCCGGTACGATGACGGAAGACCTTCGCCGGGGGCCGCGCCTCTGGCGTTCTTCTTGCGGACGTCGTTGAAGACATAAGTCACGCCCAGATAATTCATGCTGTTGAGGTTGGCGGACAGCTTGCCGATCGCTTTGTCGTAATTGTCGGTCTGCAGAATCGAAGAGAGACTTTCCGGCTGCAAATGGAAGGCCTGTTTCACGGCATTGATGCCATTGATGGAATTCAGGATAAAAGAAGAATAGACCGGTGACTCCCCCCGGCGCTGGCCTTCATAGCCGGTGAAATAAAACAGCTTATCCCGGACTATCGGAGCGCCGAGATTGCCGCCGAACTGGTTGAACCGGAAGGTAGTGAAGCCCGGAGCGGAGAGCGTGTTTTTTGCATTGAGAGCATCGTTGCGGAAGAATTCATAGAGGCTGCCGTGCAGGTCGTTGGTTCCGGATTTGATGACCGTATTGACGATCGCTCCGAGGCTGCGGCCGGTATCGGCCGTATAAGGGCTGGTCACCACGCGGAACTCCTGCACCCAATCCTGGGAAGGGGTTACGCGCTGCACTCCGGAGATGCTGGTCGTGTAGTCGATGCCGTCCTGCGTGATCAGCGTGGTGTGGCTTTCGCGAACCCCGGCGAAGCTCAATTTCAGAACCGTCTCGGTAAAGGGCGACTGAGCGCCCACTGCGGTGCTGCGGCCGACGCTGACGGAAGGAGTCAGCAGGGCGAAGTCGATGAACTCGCGCCCCTGGATTGGCAGGTCGGCGATCTTTTTGGTTTCAATCACCTGGCTCAGCTCGGCCTTCTCCACTTCGACGGACTGCACTGCTTCCCTCACTTCGACTTTTTCTTCGTGGCCGGCGACGGCAAGGGAAACGTCGAACGAGGCCACCTGGCCGACCAGAAGCTGAACCTTGAGCGTGCGGGAAGCAAAGGAAGCATGTTCGGTGGTCAGATTATAATTGCCGGGGGGGACGTCGGAAATCACGGCCAGGCCGTTCTCACTGGTAGAGGCCGTGCGCTTGACGCCGGTATCCGCGTTGCTCAGCGTAACGCTGGCTCCGGCGACAAACCCTCCACTCGAGTCCGTGACGGTCACGCGTGCGGTGGCCAGTTGCTGCGCGTACCCATGCGCCGAAAAGAAGACCAGCAGAAACAATGATCCCGTGGCGAGCCGGAAAAGTTTGTTTCGCATTTCTCCCCTTCCGTTAATCGGGCAATGTCGGGCGGAGACTAGCATTTTCGATGAGCGAAATCAATCCGTTGCATGGAACAGGAAAGCTCGCTCCCGCGCCATAAGAGCACGGGGGATTCGCGAGAAGGACTGAATGATCGTGTCGGCTATCCCGGAAGGTCGGGGTGGCGCGTAACAATGTGGTAGAGGCCGGAATGGAAGACCAGGGGTTTTCCGTCCGTCCAGCCGTATTCCTCTACCTTGCCCAGAAAGATATCGTGATCTCCGCCGTCGAGGCGCCGAAGCTTCCGGCAAATCAGCCGGGCAGTCACTCCCTTCAGTAGGGGAACTCCTGCTTTTCCTTCTTCATATTCAACTCCTTCGAACTTGTCGCGAGCCCCGGAAGCAAACTTGCGGGAAAGGGCGTGCTGATCTGCGGCGAGAATATTGACCGCGAAGTGGCTGGCTTTCCGGAAGACGGAAAGGTTCTGCGACTGCCGCGCCAGGCACCACAGCACGAGCGGCGGCTCCAGAGAAACGGAAGTAAACGAATTGACGGTGACGCCGGCGGGGCGGCCGTCTTTGCTGCGGGTGGTAACGATCGTGACGCCCGTGGCAAATTGTCCCAGGACTCGCCGAAATTCTTTCTCGTCAAACCTCGCCACTTTGCTGCTCGTCATGCGCGCGGCTATTCCGCCAGTTTTGGAATGGCCTCCTCCGTTCGCTCCGGCCCCATGGCCGTGTAGCCGCCATCTACGGCGATGTCCGTTCCAGTGATGAACGAGGAATCAGCCGAACACAAGAACAGCACGGCCTGCGCGACTTCCTCGGGGTTGCCGACCCGTCCAAGCAAATGAAAGGGCGCGCCAACGGAATCTGCTTTGGCGCGGTTGTTGCGGGTGAGCTCCGCGATCACCTTTGACCACGTCCAGCCCGGCGAGACCGAGTTGACGCGGATGTTGTCGCT
>Ga0209701_10002133_pt1 | contig 12877 bp, 11 predicted proteins | sample CZO8metaG_4_FD_188356 | JGI IMG/M metagenome (GOLD analysis project Ga0209701, IMG submission 188356) | Vadose zone soil microbial communities from the Eel River Critical Zone Observatory, Northern California, USA - CZOApr15con2H3.8 metaG... | ecosystem: Environmental > Terrestrial > Soil >...
CCGGATGAAAAAGACCAACTTCCAGCTGTCCTCGTCCCGGGTGGCTTTTCCCCACGCGGGCATCCCGGTCAGGCGGATGCCGTTGTGGATGATGTAGTAAATTTCGCCGTCGCTCAGATTCTGGGTCTGTGGCAAACGCATATCCGGCGCTTTGGGGTACAAGTTCTGGCCGATTGTCGTTTGTCCGCTGCCGTCGTTGGCATGACAGGTTGCACAGTGGTCGGCGAAGTGTGTACGGGCTTCGGCCAGAAGTCCCGGCGTGGCCGTGAACGGGTTCTTGGCATCGCGAGCCGCAGCTGGAATCGCCATCTTTCGCACTGTTCTGGCGACAAATGCCTCCAGCGCGGAGGGGTTATCCCGCGCACTGAACCCGCGGCGGACAAGCATGAACCCCAAGCCGACCAGACCAATGAAGACGAGAAGGAAGATCCAAGACAGCACTTTGAGTCTCTGCATCGGGTCACCTCTCCTACGGACTTGAGCGCATTCGGAAAGGCAAATTGACCTCGCGAACCGGGCGGTCCAGCTCGCCAGGCCGAGACGGAGCTTCCAGCCCGTCCGTCAGCAAGTACGACTGAAGGACTGCGGAACTTGTTGCCAGGTTTTCAAGCGCAGCAACGTAAGCAACTTCGACCTGCATCAGTGTCCTTTGCGCGATCAAAACCTGCGGATAGGCCGCTGCCATGTTCTGATACTTCTTCAGGTACATCTCGTAGGCTTTACGGGCGCGGGGAATCATCTGGTTCTTGTATCGCTGGACCGCGTCCCGAGACGTTTCGTAGCTCTGAACGAAGCCAGCCGCACGCTCGCGCAGTACAAGCTTGACGCGGTCAACCTCGCGCTGGGCCCGCTCTAGGTCTGCTTTTGTGGCTTCGATGTTGCCTTGGTTGCGATTAAAGATAGGAACCCTGATTCCCACGTCTGCGAACCCCACCAAGCCCACAGGTCGCCCGCTGAATTCGGACAATTCGCGATTCTGTTGCAGGCCACCCCGGAGCTGCAGGTCCGGGATGGGCTCTCGGCGCGCCCGTGCGAGCGCCGCCTCGGCTCTCTTGACACCCAATTCGGCCATCTTCACAGTCGGGCTTTCAGTGAGAAGGCTCGTCAGGATGTCCTCCGGATTCACTTGCGGCATCTCTTCTAGCTTTCCTTCCAACCGCATTAACGGAAGCTCCGGCCTACCAACGGCTGCAGCCAGTTGCTTCCAAACCCTTTGCTGATTCTGCTGGGCCATCGTGACCGCCAGTTCGGCCTGCTGCGCTTCCACCTCAGATTCGAGGACATCGGGGGCATCGGCCTGCCCTACATTCAACAGTTGTTGGGAGGTCCGCACGGCATCCTGAGCGAGCCGACTCAGATTGCGGCGTAGTTCGAGGGTTTGCTGTGCCGCAAGGACTTCGATGTAAGAGATGCGCACGTTACTCAGCACGCGCAACCGCTGTTCTTCGGCCTCCGTTTGGGCCTGCTTTTTCTCCTGCTCAAAGATTTGACGACTCAGCCGTAGTTTTCCGCCCAGCACAATGTCCTGCTGAACGAAGAACCCCTGCTCGCCACCACGAAACGAACCCCCTCGGACCTCCTCGCCGATGTATCCCACCGTCGGGTTCGGGTATAGCCCCGACTGCTTCTTCCGGCCTTCAGCCGCGCGGACTTCCGCAGCCGCTTGAGCAAGAGTGGGATTATTCTGCAGAGCCATCTGCTCCAGTTCTTCCAACGTGATTGTCTTCGGATTCGATTCGCGTGCTTGCGCGCGCGAGAGCGCGGGGGCCAGCACAAAAAGGCTCATAAGACAAAGAGCTACTGTGGCGTTCCTGCAAGAGCACATCATTTGACTCCTCCTCGATTTGCTTCCTTTTCGTCCTTCCACGTGACTATTCATGGTGGGGGTGTTACATCCCTGGCATGACCATTGGTTTTTTGCCTTGCTGCTTCTCTCTGAGCTCCATGATTTTGTCGTATTGGTCTGGAGGCAGGACTCGGACGAAAGTCATCATTCCCATCATGAAGCCGCTCCACCCACGGCGCAGACCGAGGTTCTCAGGCTTATCAACCATTTCATCCATGGCCATCATCGGACCTTCCATGAAAGCGTCCTGAGGAAAGCCTGGTACCGAGTTTGCGTTCTCAGCTACTTCCGGCTTGCCCATTTGCATCCCTGGGTGCTGCATTCCACCTTCGGCCTGAAGAGGAGAGTTCACGACTCGCTGATCCGCGGTTGAACCAACACCCATGCCGCGGCCCAAGCTTGGGCCGTTCTCTTCTGACGTAGCGCTTCCTTGGCGCAGCATTCCCATGCCTTCTTCCATCCCCAGCCCGGCCGGCATCCCGTTCTTGCGCGTCATGGGTCCGACCATGGATGACATCTGATTCATCATGTGGTGTGGCAGATGGCAGTGCAGCATCCAGTCACCCGGGTTGTTCGCCACGAACTCGACATCGCGGCTCTGGGCGACTCCCACGAGCACTGTGTTTCCCGGGCCCCAGAGCGACCGCGGCTGCCGACCGCCTTCAGTTCCTGTGACGGCAAACGTGTGGCCGTGAAGGTGAATCGGATGGTGATCCATTCCGAGATTGATCAGGCGGATGCGGACTCGATCCCCGAGTCGAACGATAAGCGGTGTAGTTGCCGGCCCGGCCTTGCCGTTGAATGTCAGCCAGTTGAACTCCATATTCATCGAATTCGGAACCGTGTTGTTCGGCAAGATGGCATACTCCTGCAGGATGACCGCGAAGTCTCTGTCCGCTCGTGGTTCGTACGCCTTCTTCGGATGCATAATGAACGCGCCGATCATGCCCATCATTTCCTGCATCGCCATATGCGAGTGATAGAAGTAAGTGCCTTCCTGATGGAGAGTGAACTCATAGACAAACCGGCCGCCAGGAGCGATAGGGTCCTGGCTCGATCCGGGCGCCCCATCCATGTCATTCGGGACCTCGAAGCCGTGCCAGTGCATCGACGTTGCTTCAGGAAGGTGGTTATCTACGATGATCCGGACGCGATCACCCTGATTCACTTGAATTGTCGGTCCTGGAGCGCTGCCGTTGTAACCCCACAGGTCTATAACCCGGCCTGGGAATATCTCTTGTTTGACAGGTTCGGCGATTAGATGAAAAACTTTGACGCCGCTGTCCATTTCCCAAGGCAGCTTGGGCACGTCCGGTGTCTCCACTGGCAGTGCTATTCCCAGCTGCGAAACCTGGGGGACAGGCTTTTCTTCCGCTTTCTTCTTTTCATGCTGCATGCCCGGCATGTCTTGCATCTGTTTTTCTTGCTGCGCAGCTATAGCCTTCCCGCTGGCAAGCAGCCCGGCGCCCACAGCCGCCGCGCTCTGAATGAACTTTCGCCTTGCCTTATTCATTTCCGTTCCTCCTGAAACCGCATGTCATAAGCATTCGCTCCCGTGCGTTTGCCCTACGCGACTTCTCCAAGAATTGACAGTCGTTCTTTGGCCAGTGACTCGATGCCGTGAGCTTTCTCATAAGCGGGAGGGTTTTTCTCTCGCGCTGAAGCCGTGGCGTGCAATGCTCACCCCTAGATAGCCGAGCCCCGCTAGAAAGACAATCAGAACAACAAGCAAGACCTTTGTCGGCGTCTGCATGGATCGCGCCCTCCACAAGTTCGGAAATAGGGAGACACCAGGTCCCAACGAGAACGGGTACGGATGGTTCGGGTGTTGCTAGATGCGGAGAGGAAGCGGATCGGCCGAAGCGAACGGTAAGGAAGCAAACTCTCCCGGCAACGTCTTGTCGGTAGCCAGGAGCGCAGGAATCGCTCTCAAGACTTCGATGCCGGCAGGAGACACCGCAATAAGGGCACTTGCCACTAGCAAACTGGTCGAGGGCGACGTGCTCAGCGCAGTTCGATGGTGCAGGCCCCCGTCACAAGGGTGTTCCCGTAGTGGGAGATGTTTCCCCTGGTCAGTCGGCTCTGGAGTTCCGTGGCAATGCCCTTGAGCCGAGCCTTGCGGACTCCCCGCCGACGGCAGTGCAGCACGCCCCAGGCGGCAGTCAATCTCACAGAGGGGAGCGAGGCTGGAGGTTGCCAACAGAATAGCGATCAACACGTTAGCCAAAGCCGAGGTCATCACTCTTGCTCAGATCAATGTTAAGGCTTTTCGGTTGTATACGTCAATCTCGGCTCGCCAGTGGCTCAGGGGCACTTTGCCAGACCGTGGTGCGGCGTGTGCGCGAAGGCGAACACGCCTCTCCCCGGGCGCGGCGATAGCCGTCCCTCCCGCGTTCATTCACCTTGACAACGTACCCCCGCGCCTGTATTCTGCTGATACCCCCACCCGGTGGGGGTGTAAAGGAGGACGACGATGTATCGTTTGCTTACGTTCTGGTTGGGCGCCTTGCTGCTGGCGGGTCTGCTCTCGGCCGGGCCCCAGGCGCCGAAGAAAGAAGAAGCGCTTCGCTGCACACTCACGGACAAAGTGATCACCACGTGCTGCTGCGAGGAACGCGCGGGGAAGCTCTACTGCACACTGGCCAAGAAGACCATTGAAAAGTGCTGCTGCGTGCCGGCCAGTACTCGCAAGTAAGGAGGGAATGAGCATCCGGAACCTGCGAGGGCATAGGTCGCCCTCGGTACCCTGCGAAGAACTTTGCGAGGGATGGAAAGAATGAAAACCGAACTTTTGCGCATCTACACCGAGGAGAGGAAAGAGGTCTGCATTCGTCGCCTGAAGGCGGCCGAGGGCCAGCTTCGCGGCGTCCAAGAGATGATTGAGGCCCAACGGCCATGTTTGGAGGTTCTCACACAGCTTGCCGCGGTGCAGAGCGCGCTGCGTCAGGTCAGCCGAATCGTCTTGCGCAACTATCTGGAAAATTGCGCGACCCAGGCCATTCGTCGTTCCGACCCAAAGGTCTACGACGAGCTGATGGACGCCATCTTCAAGTTCTCGCAGTAGCAGGTCGAGGCAAGGCGCGCCGGCCGGCCGGGGCGTTTGACACCGCGACCCTGCCGCCGTACCATGGAGATAGAGATGCGCAAGCCAAAGACACTCCTGCTCCTGGCCGTTGCCGCGGTCCTGCTGCTCTATTCGATGGACTGCTTCTCGCCCGGCAGCGCGGACGCGCAGGCGATGGAATGTTGCGCAACGATGCCGTGCACCCCGGCAAATCACAGCCACGACTGCTGCAAGACCATGGCTTCCGCCCCGAGGTCGGGCGTTCTGCCGACGGCCCGCGTTTCACTGAGTCCCCCGCTGCTTGGAGTGATCGAGCACCAACCGGCGCTTGAAATCGCCCGTTTTGTTCCGGTGATTCCGCAACCGGCTGAGGCTCAGCAACACTCGCCTCCCGAACTGTACACGCTTTACGTTTCTCTCCTGATTTAGACCTGCCCTTGGACGCGTGCACGGCACACGTGCGCCTCTATCCCTGTTCCTAAAAAGTTCTTCTCGTGCGCTGCCGGACTGAACCAGCTGGCGACTCATCCAGCTTGCACCGAAGGCCGGTGAAGCTCTGGGGCTTTCTCAGGAGGCAAAACCAATGTTGGCAAAACGGCGCAAATATGCTGAGAGCAGATTCACTCTCAGATTCGTTCGTTGTGGCCCTCTTGTTCTCTTCGCTTCTCTCCCGCATGTGGCAGTGTTTCTTGGCCAAGAGCCGGCGAGCAGCGATTTTGCTTACATCGGCTTCTGCGTCTCCCGAAACTTGCCATATCCGGGAAACTCCGGCTGCGCGAAGGGGAGCCTAGACTGGCCTCATCTTTTTTCGCCCGCTCTAAATCCGTGCGGAGGAGTTTCGCGATGAGAAGAACCTCCATTCTTCTGTGTTTCTTGTCTTTGCTGCCGACCACCTTGAGTGCGCAACAGCAACAGCCTACCGACACTAAGAAGAAAGACCATTTAGCTGAGCTCGAAGAGCGCGTACGCGCGCTGGAGTCCCAGATCACTCTTCTTGAAGGGAAACTGAAGGCAGACCAGGCCCAATCAGTCGGCTCTGCAGAGACCACTTTGAATTGGGAATCGCAGGCGCGACTGCATCGTGGGCTGACGGCAAGCTCTGGAACGCTGATCCTCGGCGGGGACGGCGTTGAGTTCCGTCCGACGAAAGGTTCTTCCCTTCACTGGACGTTTGTTGAGATCCAGACATTTGACCTCTTAACCCCGCGGCGCCTCGTGATCTCGGGATACGAGAACCGAAGCTGGCACCGCCATGGAGAAAAGAAATTTCGCTTCGACCTGAGTGTCCCGATGCCACCCCTTGTGGCATCCGAATTGGCGCGGCGCGTCGCAAAGCCAGTGCGAAACGGCGACCCCCATCCCGACGCACCGAGCATTGCCATGATTCCCGCTCGCCACCGAACACGCGGTGGAGGGATCAACGGCGTTCTCCACTTCCGCAGCGACGCCATCGATTACGTAACGACCACCGGGAAAGGCGGGCGCAGTTGGCGATGGTCCGACATCCAAACACTGGCCAATCCGGACCCTTTCCATCTGCGTGTGGACGGCTATCGTGAAACTTTTGTTTTTGAGCTCAAGCAGCCATTGTCGCGGGAACTGTTTGACCGGCTTTGGGATCAAGTCTATGCCCGCGACCTGAATGGTCTCACTTTGGGTGGGTCGCCGAAAAAGCCGTGAAGATACGGCGCAGGGTCATGGAGGAGCGACCATCGACGTCGAGAAAGTCAGAAGAAGGGACACAAGACATGAGACTTGAGAAGCTAGCTAGAGAGAGCAAATGGCAGGACCTGAAAGGGTATGAGAACCGCCGATCCGTTGTCCTCAGCGTCTGTCTTCTGCTGCTGGCGCTTGCGCACGCCACCGCAAGCGCTGGCCAGGAACCACCAAAAGAGACGAACGCTGACGTTCAGGCAGAGGTTGGACCGCAAGATCCGGAGGCAGCCACTCCGTTAGCAAAACTGGTGGAGGAAGCGGAGCGGAACAACCCGCAGATCCTAGCGGCGCGTCATGCCTGGAAAGCCGCTACGCAAGTCCCTTCCCAGGTTTCAACGCTGCCCGATCCTGAGTTCACGGTGCAACATTTTAGCGTGGGTAGCCCACGACCCTTTGCCGGATACACGAACAGCGAGTTTGCTTACATTGGCATAGGCGTTTCGCAGGGCTTCCCTTATCCCGGCAAGTTGCGCCTACGCGGCGAAATCGCCGAACGCGACGCCGCTTCCGCCCGGGAACGAGTCGAAGTAGTCCGGCGCTCCGTGGTGGAGCAATTGAAAACGACTTATTTCCGCCTCGCCTACATTCAACAGACACTCGCGATTTTGGAGCGGGACGACAAATTGCTGGAGCAGATCGAAAAGATCGCTCAAGCCCGCTATCGCGTGGGACGGGGCATTCAGCCGGACGTGCTCAAGGCGCAGGTGGAACGGACGAAATTGCTCCGCGAGATCGCCCACCACCACCAGACGATGAGCCAACTGGAAGCACAACTCAAACAGATTCTCAACCGGCCGCCGGGTTCCCCTGACCTCACGACCGAACCGCTCACAGAAACCGCTCTCCCCTACAGCTCAGACGAACTGCTGGCACGCGTCCGCACGCAGAATCCCGAAGTTGCAAGCGAGCAGGAGATGGTGCGGAAGCAGGGCTTGCAAGTGGAGCTGGCCCACAAGGACTTTTATCCGGACTTCAACGTGCAATACATGTGGCAGCGTACGGACCCAGCCAAATTCCGCGCCTACTACATGCTGAGCGTCGGCGTGCGGATTCCCATACACCGGCTTCGCAAACAGCAACCCGAGCTCGCTCAATCAGTGGAAGAACTAAATCGCGCCCGACGCGAGTATGAGGCCGGTGTCCAACAAGCCTATTTCGACGTGCGCGACCAGTTTGTGACCGCAGAGACCGGAGCGCAATTGCTCAGGATCTACCGCGAAGGGCTGATTCCCCAGGCCACGGCGACGTTTCAGGCGGGGCTGGCCGCCTACCAATCCAATCGAGAGGATTTCCAGACGCTTCTCAGTTCGTTTCTCGATGTCCTGAACTTCGATATCGAGTACTGGCGCACGCTGGCCGAGCACGAAACAGCGCTTGCGCACATCGAGAGGTTGACAGGAGTGAAGCTGCCATGACGGAGCAAAACACGGTGACAAACGAACGTGATGTTATTGCGGCTCAAGCAGCCGCAAGTAAGTATCGGCGCGCTTTTCTAGTCGCGTTATTCGCAGCGATTGTTCTGGCGATTGGAATGGGCTTGCTTTGGTGGCGGCTGCACGCATTACAGATGGCTCACGTTGAGCAAGCAACTGCCCCGGCTGCGTCGAATACCGAGGTGGCGCAACGTGGGACGGAAGGGTCTCCGACCGGGAGCACCGCAGCGGCTCCGCAAACGGAGGCACCGCTGGCTCCGATTCAGCTTTCGCCCCAGCGCATGCAGAGCATTGGGGTGCAAATCGGTAAAGTTGAATTCAAGACGGTGAATGATGAACTGCGGTTTTACGGCAACGTGCAGGTGAATGAACGACGGCTTTCCTATGTACAGACGCGATTTGCGGGCTGGATTCGGAAGCTCTACGCCGATGCTACCGGAGAATTCGTGCGCAAAGGCCAGCCTCTGTTCACCATCTACAGCCCTGACCTGGTCACCACCGAGCAGGAATACCTGCTGGCGAAAAAGAATCAGGCTCTGCTTCAGACGAGCTCAGTCACTGGGGTAGCGTCGGGAGCAACATCGCTCTTTGAGTCAGCTAAGGAACGGCTCTTGCAGTGGCAGATTCCCGAAAGCGAGATCGCCAAGCTGGATGCCACCGGCAATGTCATCACCGACCTGATCATCAACTCTCCTGTTTCGGGCTACATCACCGAGAAAAACGCGCTGACAAACCTGTACGTCCAGCCGGAGACAAGGCTCTACACAGTTGCCGATCTCTCCGAAGTATGGGTCTTTGCGCAGGCGTTCCAGAACGACGCCGGGAAGATCAAGCCGGGCGACCCCGCCGAAGTTACGGTTGATGCCTACCCCGAGAAGGTCTTCAAGGGCCGGGTAGATTACATCCTGCCACAGGTGGACATGGCTACTCGCACGTTGCCCGTGCGCCTGGTGTTTCCGAACCCCGGACTCAAGCTGAGACCGGGCATGTATGTGAACGTAAGGCTCAAGCTGCCGCTGGGCCGACAGTTGGTGATTCCAGCCGCGGCTGCTTTTCACTCGGGAACGAGAAATCTCGTTTTCGTTTACAGCGGGGACGGAAACATCGAACCGCGTGAAGTTGAGTTGGGATCCCGCGTTGGCGATGAGCTGGTCGTGCTCAAGGGACTGCAGGCCGGAGACGAGATTGTCACTTCAGCGAACTTCCTGATTGACTCCGAAGCGCAGTTACAGGCAGCCGCCGGGTCGTTCGTGCCACCTCCGCCCGGCGCGGGCGGGGCAGCCGCGATGAACGCACCGGCACAAGCGCAGGCCACCGTCGAGCTTACGACCGATCCCTCGCCTCCGCATAAGGGCAGCAACACTGTCCGTGTGAAGCTGACCGGTCCAGATGGAAAGCCGATCCCTGGCGCAGAGGTTACGGTCACCTTCTTCATGCCCGCCATGGCCGCCATGGGCATGGCGGCGATGAAAACAGTCATCAAGGCCAGCGATAAGCGCGATGGAACCTACGAAGGCAAAGGCGATCTCGGATCGGGAGGCACCTGGCAGGTGACCGTAATGGCTCTCCAGAACGGTCAGACGATCGCACGCAAGCAGCTCTCACTCAATGCCACGGGAGGGATGTAACGTGATCAACCGGATCATTGAGTGGTGCGCCCGCAACCGTTTCCTCGTCTTTACCAGCGTGTTCTTGCTGGTGATGGCGGGCATCTGGTCCATGGGCCACATCCCACTCGACGCGCTGCCGGACATTTCCGACGTTCAGGTGATTATTCACACGAACTGGGAAGGTGAGCCGCCGAACATCATTGAAGACCAGGTGACCTACCCCATCGTCACCACGCTGCTGGCGGCTCCGCATGTTAAGGCTGTCCGCGCACAAACCATGTTCAACGATTCCTACGTCTATGTCGTGTTTGAAGACGGCACGGACATCTACTGGGCGCGCTCCCGCGTGCTGGAGTACATGCAGCAAATCGCTGGGCGTCTCCCCGAAGGGGTCCACCCGGTAATTGGGCCGGATGCCACCGGGGCCGGCTGGGTCTATGAATACGTTCTGGTCGACCGCACCCACCGGCACAGTCTCGCCGACCTGCGCAGCCTCCAGGACTGGCACCTGCGGTACCAGTTCGCGACCGTCCCTGGCGTAGCCGAAGTGGCCACCATCGGCGGTTTCGTCCGCCAGTACCAAGTGAAGCTTGATCCGAACAAGCTCCTCGCCTACGGAATCCCGCTTTCGACCGTTATAGACCGGGTTAAATCCAGTACCAACGAGGTCGGTGGGCGGACTCTGGAATTGAGCGGGACCCGATACATGATCCGGGGCCTCGGCTATCTTCGGTCACTCTCGGACCTCGAAAACGTTCCCGTCATGGCGAAGAACGGAACCCCTGTCCTGATCAAGGACCTTGGAACGGTATCGTTTGGTCCGGACATTCGCGAGGGAGTGGCGGAGTGGCAGGGAGAGGGCGAAACGGTCGGCGGGATCGTGGTGATGCGCTACGGCATGAATGCGCTTAACGTCATCAACGGGATCAAGAAGAAGCTCGCCGAGATAAAAGACTCGCTGCCTCCCGGCGTCGAAGTCGTGGCGGGCTACGACCGCGCGGGATTGATCCAGGAATCCATCCGGACCCTACAACGCGCCCTGCTTGAAGAGGCGATCATCGTCAGCCTCGTCATCATTATCTTCCTGTTTCACTTTCGCTCCGCGCTGATCCCGATCCTTACCCTGCCCATCGCTGTGGTGGCATCGTTCATCCCGATGTACTACCTCAACGTCAGCTCCAACATCATGTCGCTGGGCGGGCTGGCCCTGGCCATCGGCGTTCTTGTGGATGCCGCAATCGTCATGGTCGAGAACGGGTACCGCCACCTTTCGGAGCGGCCCCAGGCAAACAATCCAAAGCCACCGGAGGGCTCTAATGCAGCCGATGGGCCGATTGTGGCTTCACCGACTTTGCCCGAGACGAGCGCAGAAGTCTCGGAATCCGAGCGACGGCGGATTCTCATCGCCGGCGCGAAACAAGTGGGGCCGGCACTGTTCTTCTCGTTGGTAATCATTGTGGTTTCGTTCCTGCCGGTTTTCCTGCTGGAGGCACAAGAAGGGCGCATGTTCCGGCCCCTGGCCTGGACCAAGACTCTCGCGGTCGGCTTTTCGTCTCTGTTGGCGATCACACTGGTGCCGGTGCTGATGGTCATGTTCATCAAAGGGAAACTCCGCCCAGAATCGGAGAATCCAATCTCCCGCTTTACCCAGGCCTTATACCTTCCGGTCCTTCGGCTCGGCCTGAAGTATCGCAAGACCACGCTGCTGCTGAACCTGCTGTTCCTGGCGCTGACATTTCCCCTGATGTTCAAGCTGGGGAGCCAGTTCATGCCACCACTTTATGAGGGCTCCTCGCTTTACATGCCTACAGCCCTGCCTGGAATCTCCATCACGCAGGCCTCGCAGCTCTTGCAAGAGCAAGATCGAATCCTTCGTTCCTTCCCGGAGGTAGAAACTGTCTTTGGGGTCGTCGGACGTTCTGACAGCGCAACGGACAACGCTCCATTGGATATGTACGACACCACCGTCACGCTCAAGCCGCGTGAGAAATGGCGTCCGGGCATGACCTACGAAAAGCTCATCAAAGAGATGGACGAAAAGTTGCAGTTCCCGGGCCTCACCAACACCTGGACCATGCCGGTGGAGAACCGCCTCGACATGGCGCTGACCGGAATCAAGACACCCGTCGGAATGAAAATTCAGGGGCCCACCCTCGACGGCATTCAGCAACTCGGCGCCCAATTGCAGCAGATCCTATCTGGACTGCCCCAGGTTCGCTCCGTTTTTGCCGAGCGTGTTTCTCAAGGCTTTTACGTCAGTGTCGAAGCGAATCGCGCGGAAGCCGCGAAGTATGGTCTCACGATTGCCGATGTGCAGCAGGCTGTGGAATCAGGAATCGGCGGCATGAACGTAAAGCAAAACATCGAGGGGCGCGAGCGGTATCCAATCAACGTGCGCTATGAGCGAGATTTCCGCGACAACGTTGAGGAGTTGCGGCGGGTTCTGATTGCCAGTCCGTCCGGAGCGCAGATCCCGATCGAGCAGGTGGCCAAGATTTCGTTCACGCGCGGCCCAGCCATGATCCGTGACGAGGAAGGCCAGCTTACCGGTTACGTCTACATTGACTTGAACACAAAAGACTACGGAGGATTCGTCAACCAGGCCTCGAACCAACTGCGCCAGAAGCTCTCGTTGCCGGCAGGATTCACCTATCGTTGGTCCGGCGAGTACGAGTTCGAGCTGCGCGCCAAAGCGCGGCTCAAGATCATCCTGCCGATTGTGCTCTTCGTGATCTTCCTGTTGCTCTACATGGTCTTCCATTCCGTAACGGAAGCAGCGGTGCTGATTTTCCCAACCTTCTATGCCATGACGGGCGGCCTGATCCTGCAATGGCTGCTCGGCTACAACTTCAGTGTGGCTGTCTGGGTGGGCTACATCGCGCTGTTCGGCATCGCGGTCGAGACCGGTGTAGTTATGGTCGTGTACCTCCATGAAGCCTTAGACCGCCGTCTGGCGAGCGGCGTGCCCCTGCAGCATGAAGACATTGAGGCGGCAGTGATCGAGGGAGCCGTCCAGCGCCTGCGACCGAAACTGATGACGGTCTGCGTTGTTCTGGCCAGCTTGATCCCCATCCTGTGGGAGACTGGTGTGGGTTCCGACGTGATGAAACCCATTGCCGCCCCCATTGTGGGCGGCATGATCACGTCCACCATTCACGTGCTGATTCTAGTGCCGGTTTTCTTCGCGCTGATGAAAGAGCGAGCTCTG
>Ga0209701_10002137_pt1 | contig 12858 bp, 9 predicted proteins | sample CZO8metaG_4_FD_188356 | JGI IMG/M metagenome (GOLD analysis project Ga0209701, IMG submission 188356) | Vadose zone soil microbial communities from the Eel River Critical Zone Observatory, Northern California, USA - CZOApr15con2H3.8 metaG... | ecosystem: Environmental > Terrestrial > Soil >...
TAGCGTCCGGTCTTTTCCTTGATCCGTTTGATGAAAGTGCGCGCCTCGTTGAAACTCATGTGCTTCGTCGCGTCCGGGCTTTCCAGATCGAGAGCGAGCAGATCGTCCTTGCCCGGCTTGACGATTTCCAGAAAGAAGTCTGCCTGCTTGATCGGATCGCCGGGCTTTCCCAAATGGTAAGCGCCCCATTTGTAGCCGCGCTTCTTCGCTTCATCCCGTCGTTCGGCGTATTTGAGGTCAGCCCGATCTCCTATGGTCGCGCGGTGAATGATCGCCACGACACGCGGGTCCGTAGCCAGCAGGTCCCAATCAATTTCGTTTTTCTCAAACGGATCGATCGCGATGGCAATCTTCGGGTTCTTCCACGGTTCATTGAATTCGGAGGATTGGGCGAAAGCGGCAAAGGCGGAGCACAGGGACAGTGAGAGTAATATTGGCAGCTTACGTTTCATCTTCGTCGTGAAATTGTAGCAGAACCGCTCTCAACGAATACGATCCACGAAAACACACGAAGCTGAACTGGTTGTGTGGGTTCGTATGATTTCGTGGATCGTTCTCGTCGGGGCGGGAAAGGACCCGAGATCAACTAAGACCCGACCCACGCTGGACTGAACGCCCGCGCGCCGATGTCCGCATGCTATACTGCCAGATTGATCGTGATCACTGTTTTTCGTTGATATGTCTAACGTCCTAGAAATCATTCCCCTCGGCGGCATCGGCGAGTTTGGGATGAATTGTACGCTGTTGCGTTTTGGCGACGAGATGATCGTCGTCGATGCGGGCATGGGCTTTCCGGAAGAGAGCGTCTATGGCGTCGATATTTCCATTCCCGATTTCGAAATCCTCGAAGAATTTCGCAACGACATCACGGCGATCATCCTGACGCACGGCCACGAAGATCACCTCGGCGCGCTGCCTTATATCCTGAAAAAATTCAATGTGCCGGTTTACGCGTCGCGGTTCACACTCGGTTTGGCGGAATACAAGCTCGACGAGCACGGCATGCTCGGCGATGTGATGCTGCACCGCGTCGAGCCGCGCGACGTCGTCACGATCGGGTCGTTCACTATCGAATTCATTCGCGCGTCGCATTCGCTGATTGATTGTTTCTCGCTGGCAATCAAGACACCGGTCGGCACGATCATTCACACCGGCGATTATAAGGTTGACGAAACCCCGGTAATCGGCGAAGCGATTGATTTAAGAACCCTGCGACGTTACGGGCAGGAAGGCGTGCTGGCGCTGCTTTCCGATTCCACCAACGCGACGGTGCCCGGCCGCACGCCATCCGAACGCGCGGTGATTCCGGCTTTCGAAGAGATCTTTGCCGAAGCCAAAGGCCGCATCATCGTCGCGGCGTTCGCTTCCTCGATTCATCGTCTGCAAATCGTTTTTGACGTCGCGCAGCAGTTCAATCGCAGAGTCTGCGTGCTCGGGCGCTCGATGCAAAAGAACGTCGAGATCGCCGAAAGGCTTGGCTATCTCGATATCCACGATGGGTTGCTGGTGGGAGTTAAAGAGACAAAGCATCTCGACGATAACGAGATCGTTTTTCTGGTGACGGGTTCGCAGGCTGAGCCGCGCGCGGCGCTCTATCAGATGGCCACGCAGGTGTACAAGGGCTTGACGATCGAAGAGGGCGACACGGTCGTGCTCTCGGCGCGTATCATCCCCGGCAACGAGCGCGCCATCTCCAAGCTCATCGGTTTTATCTACAAAAAGGGCGCGAATATCATCGAAGAGAAGCGCCGTTTGATTCATGTCAGCGGTCACGCTTCACAAGAAGACATACGCATCATGACCGAAGCCGTGCGGCCAAAGTTCGTCGTGCCGATTCACGGAGAATATCGCATGCTGTTCCGTCACAAAGAATTCGTGAAGAACCATCTCGGCTATAAAGAAGAGAACATCATTTTGATCGAGAACGGCGACGTGCTGGAACTCGACGGCGAGCGCGCGTCGGTAGTCGGCCGGCGCGAGATCAAGCGGACGTTCATCGACGACTCAGGATTTGAAGAGATTGAATTCGAGACCGTGCGCGAACGCAAGAAGATGGCTTACGAAGGCATGATCACTCTGATCGTCAGCATCAATAGCAAGACCGGCGAACTGCAATCAACGCCACAGTTTGTCGCCCAGGGCGTTCGCGGATTTGAATCACCCAACGGTGCTGCAGTTGCAGGTCCCAAGTCTCAGGTTGCAGGTAATGGCGCGAAACATTTGTTGAAAGATGCGCAGCGGGTCGTGACTGCGGCGCTGGCGGGCGCATCGAAGAAAATGCTCGACGATGAATCGCTGCTGAAAGAACATGTGCGCGTTGAGCTGAAGCGGTTCATTCAAAAAGAGACCGGCGCGAAGCCGGTAATTGTTCCAGTCATACAGCAAGTCTGACGAGTAACGTTTACCACTAAGACACAAAGACACGAACCGAAAAAGGGGAAATCGTTAGCGGGCTTTGTGTGCTTCGTGACTTGGTGGTTTTCTTATGCCGACTGTTTGGCAAGACAAAGTTGTCCTGGTCACGGGCGCGTCGTCGGGCATCGGGCGCGCGCTGGCCCTGGAGTTGGCGCGGCGGGGCGCGGCGGTTGGTTTGCTGGCGCGGCGCGAAGATCTTCTGCAGGAAGTCGTCAGAGAGATCGAGGCGCACGGCGGAAAAGCGTCCGCGCTGCCGGCCGACGTAACTGATGCGAACGCGGTGCGCTCTGCCGTGGGCGCATTGCGAAACGAATTCGGCCCGATCGATTTACTGATTGCCAACGCGGGTGTGGGCGCCACGACCGCCGCCGGCAAGCTTGAACCCGAAGGCGTCGCCAAGGTTTTCAGCGTAAATGTGATGGGCGTGGTCAACTCTGTGACCGCCGTAATTCCACAGATGACCGAGCGCGGCCACGGCCAGCTCGCCGTAATTTCAAGCCTGGCAGCGTACCGCGGCTTGCCAAAATCAGCGGCCTATTGTGCCAGCAAAGCTGCCGTTTCATCTCTGTTCGAAAGTCTGCGGCTCGATTTGCAGCCACAGGGAATCGATGTAACCATCATTCATCCCGGATTTATCAAGACTCCTCTGACGGCCGGCCGTCAGGCGAAGCTGCCATTTCTTTTGGAGGTTGATGACGCTGCCCGGAAGATGATCCGCGCGATTGAGAAGCGCAAAAAGTCGTATGCGTTCCCGTGGCCGCTGGCCACGATCGTGCGCGCCGGGATGTTGATGCCGAATTTCCTGTACGATTGGATTTCGAGAAGGAATTCGTTTCGAGAGTAAGGCGCCAAGGGCAAAGAGCTAAGAGCCAAGAGCAACAAACGGTCTAAGATTTCAAATCCACAATTCCAAATCTAAAATCACAAATCAGAAATGACTCTTCTTCAGGCAATCATCCTCGGCATTGTTCAAGGTTTGACTGAATTCATTCCAGTCAGCTCAACTGCGCACCTGGTGATCGCGGGTCGAGTGATGAAACTCGCGCTGACTCCGGAACAGTTGACGGCGTCAATCGCCGTAGTTCAGCTCGGCACGCTGATCGCGGTCTTCATCTATTTTGCCGGCGACATCTGGAACATCACGAGCGCGTTCATTCGCGATCATTTGGCGTTGCTGACGGGAAAACGAGCCCTCCCTGACCGCCCCCACCCCAGCGGAGCTGCTCCGCTGGGGACCCCGGGTCGGGCTAGTGCCCCGCCTACCGGCGCCGCGCGGCTGTCGCACGACGCGTGGCTCGGATGGCTGGTAATCATCGGCTCGATTCCGGTCGCCGCTGTGGGACTGCTGTTCAGGAAACAGATCGAGGGCGCGTTTACGAAGAATTTGTGGGTGATCGCCACGATGATGATCGTGGTCGCATTGCTGCTGACGATCGCCGAATTCGTCGGCCGGCAGCGAAGGCGCATGCAGGATCTGGGACTCAAGGACGCTCTGGCGGTTGGATTTGCGCAAGTGCTCGCCCTGATTCCGGGCTCGAGCCGTTCGGGCTCAACCATCATGGCCGGTCTGTTTGCGGGAGAGACGCGAGAAACCGCCGCGCGCTTTTCGTTTCTACTTTCCATTCCGGCGGTGGCGGCCAGCGGGCTGCTCGAATTGAAACAGGCGCTGCGCATCCTGCCGCACGACAGCCTTACGACCCTGGCAGTCGGCACGATCGTTTCGGGTATCGTGGGCTATGCATCGATCTGGTTCCTGCTGCGTTATCTGCGAACGCACACGACCGGCGTCTTCATCGGCTATCGTTTGCTGGTGGGCGGCGCGATTCTCGTTCTACTATTCAGCGGCCGCCTCGCGGCGTTATGAGCGTCCAGATCGGTGAGTCCTGATTTGACGGCGTATAGAGTACCAACTTTAGTTGGGTCTTTTCTCGGCTTACAAAAACCCGACTAAAGTCGGTACTCTGAACACCACTTATCAACAGGACGCTAACTCGAGTTCGCGAATCACTGACAACCACTCGCACTTCAGCTAAACTGTTTTCGGCCCCTTTCCTCTTTTGTTCCGAGATTTGTGAGGACTGTCAGATGAAAGGTGGGAGCAGGCCAGGCGCTCCGGAATCCAGGCCGCCGCGCAGTCCGCGCGTGCCGGTAAATTTCTGGCTGGTCGTAGAAGGCGAGACGGCCGGCGGCAAGCCGTTTAAGGTTAAAGCGTCGGCTATAAAGGTCAGCCGGACCGGAGCGACGATCGTGATTGATGAAGAAGTCGCGTTGGGCGCGCGCATTCTGCTGACCCCGCCATTTGGCGGCAAGCTCGAAGCCGACGTCAACGGTGTCTGGATTGACGAAAGCGACGGCCGTCGTCACATCGGCGTCAAGCTGGTAAGCACGAATGGCTGGTTTGCCAGGCAAGGATGAAAGATGAACGAAGAATCCGGTCAGGCCCCCGCCGCCTCTCGCAAGTCTCAATCAACTCGTCCATCTCATCGGGTCGCCAGGCGCTGGATGGTTCGGCCATCTGATCAAGCTCAAGCCTCAACACTTGCGGAAGCTCTTGGTGTCTCAACGATTGTCGCGGCGTTACTGATTGCTCGCGGCCACCAGGATGTTGATTCCGCGCAAGCTTTCCTCAAACCGTCTCTCGATCAACTTCACGATCCATTCCTGATGCGCGGCATGACCGACGCGGTGAAGCGCTTGCTCCAGGCGATCGACAATCAGGAGCCGATTCTGATTTACGGCGACTACGACGTCGATGGCACGACGGGCACGGCGGTGCTTTTGCGTGCACTGCGAATGTTGGGAGCGACGGCCGGCTATCACGTGCCGCATCGCTTTACCGAAGGCTACGGCATTCGCCAGGACGCGCTGGAGAAAGCTTTCGGCGAGGGCTACAAGCTGGTCGTCAGCGTCGATTGCGGGATCACCGCGCACGAGCCTTTGCACTGGGCGCGCGCGAAGGGCCTGGACGTCATCGTCACCGATCATCATTTGCCGGATGCGGACCGTAGTGCGCCGCCCGCGCTCGCCGTGCTGAATCCGAATCAACATGGTTGCGATTATCCCGACAAGAATCTCGCCGGCGTCGGCGTCGCCTTCAAACTAATTCATGCTCTGTTTCGTGAGCGCGGCCGCGAAGCGCAAGTGCCCGGGTTTCTCAAGATGGTCGCTATCGGCACGGTGGCCGATGTCGCAAAACTTGTCGGCGAAAATCGCGCCATCGTCACCCTGGGTCTTGCGGATCTGCCGCGCGCAGTGAATCCCGGTCTGCGCGCGTTGATCGAAATCGCCGGTTGCGGCGAAGACAGCGAGATGACCGCCTACGACCTGGGCTTTCGCATCGGGCCCAGAATCAACGCCGCAGGCCGCATGGATGCGGCGCGCGCCGTCGTCGAATTGTTCGGCGCCCAGAGCAAAGAGGAAGCGCGGCATCTCGCGGAGCACCTGGACACGCGCAACCGCGAACGCAAAGAAGCGCAGCGCGAAATCTTCAATCGGGCGATCGAAGAATTTGAAGGAGGCTCCGAGCGCGAGTCGCAGACGCATGCCGCAGTCATCGCCGGCGACGGCTGGCATCGCGGCGTGATTGGCCTGGCGGCTTCGAAGATCGCCGAACGACTGAATCGTCCTTGCGTCGTCATCTCGCTGGATGGCGATCTCGGGCACGGCTCAGCGCGCAGTATCGAGGCTTATCATCTGTTCGATGGCTTGACGGCGTGCCGCGATTTGCTGGAAAAGTTCGGCGGACATTCGCACGCAGCCGGCTTGTCTATTCGGCGCGGACAAATCCCGGAGTTTCGCCGGCGCTTGAACGAACATGCGGCGTCGTGCTTGACTGAACAAGACCTGGTTCCGACTTTGAACATTGATGCCGAGGTGCAGCCGCGCGAGCTGTCGTTTCAATTGTCGCAGGAATTGGGCGCGCTGGAACCGTTTGGCGCCGGGAATCCGCGGCCAGTATTTGTAACTCGCGGTTTTCGGGTGATGAGCGAGCCCCAGATAATTAAGGAACAGCATCTGAAGTTGCGCGTTGCGGGGGAAGACAATCGCCCGCTTGAGGCAATCTGGTGGCGCGGCCTGGAAGAGAACGAGCAGGTGCCGCGCGCCAATCAACGCATCGATCTCGCGTATGAGTTGGAAGTGAATCGCTGGAATAACCAGATTAGATTGCAGTTGAACGTTCGTGACATGCAGATTTAGCCACAGAGACCGGAGAGAAAGAGAAAGCATTGGCCACAGATAAACACAGATTTCCACGGATGGGAGCTAAGCAGTTTCGATCTGTGTCTATCCGCGTTCATCCGTGGTTCCTACTTGCTTTCTCTCTGCGCCTCTGTGTTTCTGTGACTGATCCTACTTAGGAAATTCATGCAAGTAGTCCGACGAAAAAGAATCAGCGCAGTTGACTTGCGCGCCCGTGTTCCCGCGTTGGCGCGCGCGCTGGCACTGTTTCTGTTGATTGCCGGAGGGATTTTTGTCGGCGTGTCCTATTACAAGATGCGCCACAACACGCCTTTTCGCATGAAGTCCGAAGGTACCGCGCTCTCCAAAGAAATTACCGGCATCATTAACGGCTACGAACAGCGCGTCACCAAAAACGATCGTCTTTATCTGTGGTTGCGCGCCGCGCGCGACGTTACCTATGCCGACGGTCATCACGAACTGGAAGACGTCAACCTGCAAATCTTTCCGCCCACGGGCGACAAGCCCGATCAGATTACTTCGAGCCGCTCGCTTTATGATCAGCAGAACGGACTGATTAAATTCGACGGCAACGTGCAGGTCGAAACGCACGACGCGTTGAAAGTAAAAACTGAATCCATCCTGTATTACCAGGATTCCGAAGTGGCCGAAACATCGCAGCCCGTCACGTTCGAACGCGAAAATGTTTCGGGCCGAGCGACCGGGGCGATGGTCGACGACAAGAACAAGCGTTTGGAGTTGCGCAGCGAAGTCGAAGTCACGGTCACACCCGACGCGCTGAAGAATGCGAAAGCGGCAGACCCAAACGCGAAAGATGCGAAGCCGGCGAAAAAGTTGACCGGCTCGCGCGCGCTGCCGGTCGTGATTCATGCGCCGCAAGCCGTGTTTGAACAGGCTTCGATGCGCATAACTTTTTCCGGGGGCGCGACCGCCGAGCAGGATCGCGACGTGATGAGTGGCGACACCCTGACGGCGATTCTTCTCGAAAGAAAATTGCCGAAGACAGAAGTGCGCGACAACTCTCCGGCGAATGTTACCGCGAAGGCGCAGTTGCAGAAGATCGAAGTGCGCGGCAACTCTTATCTGCGTTCGATGGACGAAGGGCATGCGGCCGAAGCGCATTCCGTCGACATGGATTTCTTCCTGGACGCCGATCAGCGCTTGCAGCGCGCCTATGCCTCGCGCGACGTGCGCGCGCAAACGCTCAACGCGGATTCTGAAATGCAACTTAACGGCGCGACGGGACTGAATCTGGATTTCCAGGCGCAGGGCGAACGCAGTCTCTTGAAAGAAATGCGCGCCGAGGGACGCTCGGTCGTAAACCTTTCCGCGCCAAAGTCGCGCGCCGCCGATCCGCGCGCGGCCAGCAAACGCCTGACGGCGGATGTGATCAAGATGACCTGGCGGGGAACCGGCAAAGATTTGGAAAAGGCCGAAGCCGTCGGCAACGCCGAGCTGTACGTCGAGCCGGTGCAAAAGACTGCTAAAGCCGACAAAAAGACACTGACCGCTCCGCGCTTTGACTGTGAGTTTTTCGAGAGTGGAAACCTGGCGCGCAACTGCACGGCCACGGGCGGCGCCAGGGCGGTGATCGATGCGATGATTGAAAACCCAAATCGATCCACGCGGACGATCACTTCTCAAAACATGACCGCCGTCTTTTCGCGCGAGACGCAAGATCCCGAAAAGATCGACGCCCAGGGCGACGTGAAGTTCAACCAAAAAGACAAGAACGGCGTGGCTGCGAACGGAAGCTACACGGCGTCTGATGAAACCGTGCGCCTGCGCGGCGGCGAGCCGACAGTCTGGGATTCGCGCGCGCGCACCAGGGCGATCGAGATCGATTCGAACACCGCGACGGACATTTCGTTTGCGCGCGGCAAAGTGCAGACAACTTATTACAGCCAGGAGCAGACAAACGGCGCGGCGCCGTTTCGGAAAGTCAAAAGCCCGGTTTACATTCTCGGCGATCGCGCTGAAGTGAATCACGATTCCGGCGTCGCAACTTACTCCGGCAACTCGCGCATGTGGCAGGACGACAACTTTGTGCGCGGCGACACGATTACTTTGTTTCGCGAACAGAAGCGCATGGAATCACGCGGCCACGTGCAAAGCGCCCTTTATCAGGCCAGGCAAAAGAATGGAAACTCGACTGTGGTCGTTCCGGTGTTTGCGACGGCTGAGTTCATGCGTTACTCAGATCCGGAGCGGCTGCTGCATTACGAAACGAATGTGGACATTAAGCAGGGAACTGATCGCATGACGAGCGAGGTCGCAGACGTCTACCTGCAAAAAGAAGGGAACGAAGTCGAGCGCACGGTCGCGCAGCGCAACGTAGTGCTCAGCCAGCCGAACAAACGCGGCACCGGAGATTGGTGCCAGTACACGACCGCTGACGAGATCGCGATCCTGAAAGGGAACCCGGCGCACGTCGAAGACGCCGAGCAGGGATCGACGGATGGAAATCGCGTGACGATTTACCGGCGCGAGAATCGCGCCGTGGCTGACGACAGTCGCGGCGAGCAATCGCCCGGCCGCGTGCGCTCGACGCATAAGGTTAATAACAACAAGAAGCCTTGAGCTGCGGCGAAAAGTTGAGAGTTCAACCTTCAGGTTGCCCTCCTTCGAAAAACGCAAGCTAAAGCTTGAACTCTGAACCGTGAAACCAACCACCCAACCTGATGCGCTCGGTCACTGGGGCCTCTACGGCGGCCGCTTCGTGCCAGAGACTTTGATGGCGCCGCTCGAAGAGTTAACGGCGGCGTACGAAACCGCGCGCGCAGATGAGACTTTTCAAAAGGAACTCGATGGACTCTTGAAAGATTACGCGGGACGTCCGACTCCGCTTTTCGAAGCCCGACGTTTGACTGAACACGCGGGCGGCGCGCGCATCTATCTCAAGCGCGAAGATCTGCTGCACACGGGCGCTCATAAAATCAACAACACACTGGGACAGATTCTGCTGGCGCGGCGCATGGGCAAAAGGCGCATCATCGCCGAGACGGGCGCCGGTCAGCATGGCGTGGCGACGGCGACCGTGTGCGCGCTGTTCGGGTTGCAGTGTGTCGTGTACATGGGCTCGGAAGATATGAGACGGCAGGCGCTGAATGTCTTTCGCATGCAACTGCTCGGCGCGGAAGTGCGCGAAGTTGATGCCGGCTCGCGCACTTTGAAAGACGCGATCAACGAAGCGCTGCGCGATTGGGTGACGAATGTTTCGGACACTTATTATCTGCTTGGCAGCGCGCTCGGTCCGCATCCATATCCGCTGATGGTGCGCGATTTTCAAAGCGTGATTGGCCGCGAAACCCGCGCGCAGATTGTGGAAAAGGAAGGCGGCTTGCCGGACTGTTTGATTGCCTGCGTGGGCGGCGGTTCGAATTCCATCGGCATGTTCCATTCGTTTCTGGCTGATGAACAGGTGCGCATGATTGGCGTCGAAGCCGGTGGTACCGGCAGCGAGTTAGGCCAGCACGCGGCGCGATTCAACACCGCGGGCGGTGGTCGTCCTGGAGTTTTGCAGGGCACGATGAGTTATGTCCTGCAGGACGAGCGCGGACAGATTGCGACGACGCATTCAATTTCCGCGGGACTTGATTATCCGTCGATCGGTCCGGAGCATGCTTTTCTTCACGACAGTGGCCGCGTGGAATACACTTCAGTGTCCGACGACGAGGCACTGGGCGCTTTTCAAATGCTGTCGAAGTTGGAAGGAATCATTCCGGCGTTGGAATCCGCCCACGCCGTTGCGCATGCTTTGAAAGTTGCGCGCGAGATGAAGAGCGAACAGGTCCTAATCATCAATCTATCGGGCCGCGGCGACAAGGATATCGATACCGTTCGCGAGCAAGTCGGCTCTGCGAATAAATGAACCACAGAGGACACAGAGGTTCACAGGGAATCAGCGGAAAGACCATTGTTAGTGATGGTTTCTCGGTTTTCTCTGTGTCCTCTGTGGTGAATTTGTTGTGAGTCGCATTGCTGAAACCTTCGCTCGCTTAAGACAGGATGGGAAGAAGGGCTTCATTCCCTTCATCACGGCCGGCGATCCCAATCTGGAAACCACGCGCGAGTTGATCGTCGAACTGGCGCGCGCCGCGACGGTGATCGAACTCGGCGTGCCGTTCAGCGATCCGATGGCCGACGGGCCGGTGATTCAGCGGGCTTCCGAACGCGCGCTGCGTCAAGGCTTCGGCCTCACCGAGATCTTGCAAACAATCGCCGAAGCGCGGAAACAAACCCGTGTTCCGATCGTTCTGTTCAGTTATTTCAACCCGCTGCTCCAATTTGGACTTGAGAAGTTGGCGCGCGAAGCGGAACACGCCGGCGTCGACGGGATTCTCGTCACCGACCTGGCGCCGGAGGAAGCGGGCAGGTTTGCCGCGATGTTGCGCGCGCATGAGATTGATTTGATCTTTCTGGTCGCGCCGACTTCAACGGATGAGCGTTTGCGCATGGTGGCAGAACGGGCCAGCGGCTTCATCTATGCCGTCTCGCGCACGGGCGTCACCGGCGCGCGCGCAGAGATGAGTGTTGAATCCGAGAAACTCGTGAGTCGCGTGCGTAAGTTTTCCGATTTGCCGGTTGCGGTCGGCTTCGGTATTTCCAAACCGGATCAGGTTGCAGATGTCTGGCGGTACGCCGATGCGGCCGTCGTCGGGTCGGCAATCGTTGGCGAGATCGAGAAAGCTCAGTCAGCGGCCGAGGCAGTGTCCAGGGTCGGCCGGTTTGCCCGACTGCTAATTTCGGGATAATCATCGCAATGGATCGACAGCACCGGCGCTGGGATCATAGCAACAGCAGCTAACCAGCTTTGTAAAGTTAAGCTTTTCAGACTCAATAAAACCCATCGACGGAGTCAGCTTCTTAGAGTATTCTTACCCGTCATAGCTCGAGCAATGACTGACGCGTCGTCTCACCCCACGAAATAGTTGGGTAGCGCAGAGAGGGCTGCCGAGGCGCGTGATACTAGGAACACTGATCGAAACCCTCCGGAAATTCTCGCGTTTCATGTGTGCAATACTGTTCCATTCTTGCTTGAGTTGTGTTATCCTCGCCCTTCAGTGGGAGATTCCGGGACACAACTTAATCCAACGAAGAGGAGCAGAAGAAAGAGATGCCAGTCATGCCTGAAGATCGTTTTGCAGACCGCAGCCGGGCCATCGAAGCCGCGCTGCTCAACATTGAAAAGAGATTTGGCAAGGGATCGATCATGCGCTTAGGCGAGCGCGAGATTTCCGACATCCCGGCGATATCCACGACTTCTTTGTCGCTGGATGCGGCGATCGGGATTGGCGGCGTGCCGCGCGGTCGCATCGTCGAGATTTACGGCCCGGAGAGTTCCGGCAAATCCACCCTCGCCATGCACATCGTCGCGCAGGCCCAACTCGCCGGCGGGGTGGCCGCTTACATCGACGCGGAACACGCGATGGACGCCGACTATGCGGCGAAGCTTGGCGTGAAGATCGACGACATGCTGATTTCACAGCCTGATTCGGGCGAGCAAGCGCTGGAGATCGCCGAAGCTTTGGTGCGATCGAATGGCGTGGACGTGATCGTCGTGGACTCAGTCGCCGCACTGGTGCCGCGCGCGGAACTCGACGGCGAGATGGGTGACTCGCTGCCGGGTTTACAGGCGCGTCTGATGTCACAGGCGCTGCGCAAGCTGACGGCGATCGTGGCCCAGTCGAACACCTGCTTTGTCTTCATCAACCAGATTCGCGAAAAAATTGGCGTGATGTTCGGCAGTCCGGAAACGACCACCGGCGGCCGCGCGCTGAAATTCTATTCGTCTTTGCGTCTGGACATTCGGCGCATCGGTGCGATCAAGGACGGCGATCGCGTAGTCGGCAATCGCACCAAGGTGAAAGTCGCCAAGAACAAAGTCGCGCCGCCGTTCCGCGAGGCCGAGTTTGACATCATGTACGGCGAAGGCATTTCGCGCGAAGGCGATCTGCTGGATCTCGCCTCGAACAATCGCGTTGTCGAAAAGAGCGGCGCGTGGTTTTCGTACAAAGGCGAACGTCTGGGCCAGGGCCGCGAGAACTCAAAGCAGACTTTGAAGGACAATCCAGAAGTGATGAAGCGCATCGAGTGTGACGTAAAGCGCGCGCTCGGGATGCCGGTGCGTGAAGAGACCACGGAAGCCGCGCCGGCGGAGCAGAAGAAGGCAGCGGCAGCCAGTAGCGAAAAGAAATAGTTCTGCCTACTCACAATGCAAGCGTCAATGCTTTGACTGAGAAT
>Ga0209701_10002140_pt1 | contig 12856 bp, 5 predicted proteins | sample CZO8metaG_4_FD_188356 | JGI IMG/M metagenome (GOLD analysis project Ga0209701, IMG submission 188356) | Vadose zone soil microbial communities from the Eel River Critical Zone Observatory, Northern California, USA - CZOApr15con2H3.8 metaG... | ecosystem: Environmental > Terrestrial > Soil >...
CGGCCTCCGTGAGCCCGCGCTTCACTTTGCCGGGCGAGCCCATGACCAGGCTGCCCGGAGGAATCATGGTTCGCTCGGTCAGCAGCGTGCCTGCCGCCACGATGCTGCCCGCGCCAATGGTCACGCCATTCAGGATGACCGCGCCCATGCCGATGAGGCAGCGCGACTCGATCGTGCAGCCGTGCAGCGTGACGGAATGGCCGATGGTCACGTCATCGCCAAGGATCAGCGGCCACTCGTCACGCATGACGTGGCAGATCGAACCGTCCTGAATGTTGGTGCGCGCGCCGATGCGAATGTAGTGCACGTCGCCGCGAACCACCGCGCAGGGCCAAACGCTGGAATCCTCGCCAATCACGACATCGCCAATGACGACAGCCGCGGGGTCGATATAAGCCGAAGCCGCGATTTGCGGGTGCTTGCCGCGATAGGGCCGGATGTCGGGTCGACGACTCAATTCCTTCCTGTCTCCGTGAACTGACCACGGCCGTGGCCTGCAGCCGCACTGTTGTTGCAGGAACGCAATATGGTTCGACTTCGCTCACCACAAGTATTACGCCCCTGCATGAAAACTGGCGCACATTGAATCACGTCAAGATAACATCCGGCTCGCACAAGTTACAAGGAAGGCCACCTGGATAGAATTGCTTACCATCCGTTGTCCGCAGCAGTAACATCACTCGATGAGCTGCGACCCGATAACATCGCCGGCAGACGGCTCGCAAGAGATCCCGAGTAGGAACTGAACACGGAAGGGGGTAGTACACCCCCGGCATTTTGTAAGAATTTAAAAACAAGGGACTTACAAGATTTGCAATTCGTAAGTTGCTGATTCTAAAGGATGCCGTTTGCCTGCTTAAGCGTGCGAACAACCCCCAAAAAAAGCGAAAGCGGCAGCAGGGCTGCCGCACTCCAAACTATTACCTATTGAGTAGTATATTCGGAAAATGGAAATCGTCAAGGGAAATTCCGCAGACTCTGGACGGCGCGGAACAACTGCGCCATTATCGCTTCGTGGAAACTCGTTGCGCACAATGTGGTGCTGCCATGACTTGCCAGCCGGAAGGCGGCTGCTGGTGCGCGGAATTGCCGCATGTCCAAATACCGGCCGGCGCGAAGGCATGCCTGTGCTCGAACTGTCTGCGTGCCAAGATTGAAGCTTTACGAAACCTCGACAAGCAAAAAGAAGCTTGAAACTTCAGTCGATCTGAACGGACGGGCCGCCGACGGTGCCGGCGACTTCGGCGAGGCGCGCAGCGACGGCGCGCGCAACGCTGTAAAGACTCTTCGCGCCGGCAGCGTCTTCGCCGAGCGCCGCAACGGGCTTGCCGGTATCGCCACCCACGCGGATGCGCGGATCGATTTCAATTTCGCCGAGCACGGGCACGCCATAGGCAAGCGCGGTTTTCGCGCCTTCACCGTGGCCAAAAATGTCCACCGGCTTGCCGCAATGCGGGCACGCAAACGTGCTCATGTTCTCGACCACGCCGAGGACTTCCACGTTCACCTGGCGAAACATTTCGATGGCTTTGCGCACATCGGCGAGCGCGACGGTGGAAGGCGTGGTGACCACGACCGCGCCGGTGACCGCAACGGTCTGGATCAGGGTCAACTGCACGTCGCCGGTGCCCGGCGGAAGATCAATGATCAGGTAATCCAGTTCGCCCCATTCCACGCTGCGCAGAAACTGCGTAATCACGCTGTGGAGCATCGGCCCGCGCCAAATCATGGGCTTGTCGCCGGGGTTTAGCAACCCCATGGAGATCATCTTCAGGCCCTGCGATTGCACGGGGATGATGTGCTTGTCGTGCGTGGCCTGCGGTTCCTGGGTGGTGCCGAGCATGATCGGGACGTTGGGGCCATACACGTCGGCGTCGAGCAAACCGACTTTGTGCCCGAGCTTCACGAGCGCCAGCGCCAGATTTACCGCGATCGTCGTCTTGCCGACGCCGCCTTTGCCGCTGGCGACGGCGACGAGGTTTTTCACGCCGGGAATCGGCTGGCGTTCGGGCATTTGTTGTGGTGCTGGGGGCATTTGATTCTCTTTCTCACGCTAAGCGAAGAGAGATTCCTCGCTCCGTAAAGTCACCGGAGCGCAAAAAACGCGCTTCGCTCGGAATGACGAACATAACATTCGGAGAACAGCAAACCACGCCTAAGCGCCGTGGCACTTCTTGTACTTCTTTCCCGAGCCGCAAGGGCAAGGCTCGTTGCGGCCGACTTTTGCGCCCGCGCGCACGGGCCTCGGGGCTTCAGCCTGCGCCGGACCCGTCTGGTACTGCAGCTCGCGCTGCTGGCGCTGCTGCTTGCGTTCCATTTCACGCGCGAATCCAGGAAGATGCGGTGGCTCGCTGGCGCGCGCGGCGGCGCTGGCCACGGCGGCAGCGGCGCTCGGAGGCTGATGACGCGGCGGCTCCGGCCGGGGCTCTCTCGGTTGCGGCGGCTGCTCGCTCTGCTGAATCTGAATGTGGAAGAGGTAGCGCACTGTTTCGTTGTCGATGCGCGCCATCATGTCCTCGAAGAGCACAAACGCTTCCTTTTTGAACTCCACCAGCGGGTCTTTCTGCGCGTAGCCGCGGAGGCCAATGCCCTCTTTCAAGTGGTCCAGCGAGAGCAGGTGGTCTTTCCACTGCGAATCAACCACGTCGAGAATAATGCGGCGCTCCAGCCAGCGCATCAGGTCCGCGCCGAACTGCTTTTCTTTTTCCTCGTAACGCCTGGTGACGGCAGCAACGGCGGCGCCGGCAAGCTCGTCGTGGGCAAGCGTCGCGGGATCGGCGCCCGCAGCCTTGACGTCAACGCCGAACTGCGCGTTGGACTCGGCGAGGAACTGCGTGACGTTCCACTGATCGGGATGCTGCTCGCTCGGACAGAAGGTTTCGACCAGCTCGCGCACAACGTCTTCCGCGATGCCCAGGACGTAATCGCGCTGGTCCTTGCCTTCGAGCGCGGAGCGGCGGATAGAGTAAATCGTCTCGCGCTGCTTGTTCATCACGTCGTCGTATTCGAGAAGATGTTTGCGGGCGTCGAAGTTCTGCGCTTCGACGGTTTTCTGCGCGTTCTCGATGCGGCGCGAGATGAGCTTCGATTCGATGGGCACGCCTTCGGTCATGCCCAGGCGGTACATCAGCGCCTTAACGCGCTCGCCGCCGAAGATGCGCATCAAATCGTCTTCGAGCGAGAGAAAAAAGCGCGAGGAGCCGGGATCGCCCTGGCGGCCGGCGCGTCCTCGCAACTGATTATCAATGCGCCGCGCCTCGTGGCGTTCCGTGCCGAGGATGTGCAGGCCGCCGAGCGCGACCACTTCGTCGTGCTCCGCTTTGCATTGCCCGGCAAACTGGTCGTATACCGGCTTCCACTGATCGGCCGGCACCTGAAAGATTTTCCCTTCGTTCTGGAAAAGCACCATCGGCGCGGCGGGCTGCGAGCCGTTTCCGCCCACGGGATCCGCGCCGATGACCGCGGGCGCCGCCGCGTAGGGTATGGCGAGCTTGTTTTTCAGAAAATGATCGCGCGTCATCTGCTCGGGATTGCCGCCGAGGAGAATGTCCGTGCCGCGGCCCGCCATGTTGGTCGCGACGGTCACGGCGCCCTTGCGGCCGGCCTGCGCCACGACGCGCGATTCGCGCTCGTGCTGCTTGGCGTTCAGCACCTGGTGGGGGGTGCCGGCCTTCTTCAGCAATTCCGCGATGGTTTCCGATTTTTCGATCGAGATCGTGCCGACCAAGACCGGCTGCCCGCGCTCGTAATAGTGGCGGATGCCGTTTGCCAGCGAGTTGTCTTCTTGCAGGATGCCGTTGACGACGGCATAAAATTTTTCCTTTTCCGTGCGGTAGACAACGTCCGGATATTCCCTGCGAATCAGCTCGCGGTTCGTTGGAATGACCGTGACGTCGAGGTTGTAAATTTTCCCAAATTCCGCCGCCTCGGTTTCCGCGGTGCCGGTCATGCCGGAGAGCTTTTTGTACATGCGGAAGTAGTTCTGAAAAGTGATGGTTGCCAGCGTCTGATTCTCTCGCTCGATCTTCACGCCTTCCTTGGCTTCCACCGCCTGGTGCAAACCGTCGGACCAGCGGCGGCCGGGCATCTGGCGGCCGGTGAATTCGTCGACGATGATGACCTCGCCGTCTTTCACCACGTAATCCACATCCCTCTTGTAGAGAGTGTGCGCGCGGAGGGCCTGGTTAACGTGGTGGAGGAATTCGATATTGGTAGCGTCGGACAGATTCGCCAGTCCAAGCAAACGCTCGCACTTGGCGAATCCTTCTTCCGTGAGGGTCGCGGTACGGTGTTTCTCATCCACCGTGAAGTCAAGGTCCTGAATCAGTTTCGGTATGATTTTGTCGATCTTGAAGTACTTGTCGGTGGACTCTTCCGACGGTCCGGAGATGATCAAGGGGGTGCGCGCTTCGTCGATAAGGATGGAATCGACTTCGTCAACGATGGCGAAGTGATGCCCGCGCTGAACGCAATTCGCCAGCTCGTACTTCATGTTGTCGCGCAGATAGTCGAAGCCGAATTCGTTGTTGGTGCCGTAAGTGATGTCCGCGCCGTAGGCCGCGCGCCGCTGATCGTCATCGAGATCGTGAACGATCACGCCGACGCTCAGTCCCAGCGCGCGGTAGAGCGGGCTCATCCATTCGGCGTCGCGGCGGGCAAGATAATCGTTCACGGTGACGATATGCACGCCGCGGCCGGCCAGCGCGTTCAGCGCCGCGGGAAGCGTGGCGACGAGCGTTTTGCCTTCGCCGGTCTTCATCTCGGCGATTTTGCCTTCGTGCAGAACGATGCCGCCGATGAGCTGAACGTCAAAATGCCGCATGTTCAGGAAGCGGCGGCCCGCCTCTCGCACCAATGCGAAGGCCGGCACCATCGCGGCTTCCATGGCCCTTTGCAACTGTTCTTTGTACGCGGATTCCGCGGGATCGGCGTCTTTTAACTGCTCCTGAACCTTGGCACGGAGCTCCGCAAAACGGGTCTTGAGGTCCTCGTCGCTCAGTGACTGGACTTCGGCCTCGCGCGCGTTGATGGCGGCGATGACGGGCTGCAGTTTCTTGATGTCGCGCTCGTGCTTAGTGCCGATAAACCGCGCGACGACGCGGTCGAGTATTTGCGCTACTTCCATTTAGGGTTTCGCCGTTTCCTGACAGTACTTTGCGTGCTGGCCTGCACCGGCTGTCGCAACGGCGCCGGTGCAAACATCTTATTCTATCCGGTTGGATGCGCCCGCGCCAAGAAACACAACAGGCGGGCCGAGTCGAACGGGAAAACTTAGATCAGGCCGCGGGAATGGGACATTACTTGGAGCCGACGACAGCGGCGGGCACGGCCGCGACATCGGCGTCGGCCGAGACGGCGGCATGAGGGAGATTGCCGGCAAGAAGGCGGCGGAACTTGCTCCGCTCGTCAAGATTCATATCCACGATTTCGAAAGCCATGTCCTGGGCGCGGTAGTCGCGCATGATTGCGGTGGCTTGCAGGTTGCGCATGCCGATCTGCAGCTTCAATTGCACCTGCGTCCCGGGCGCCAGGTGCCGGCTGATGGTCGCAACGCCACCCGTCAAGCTGGCCGTCTTGATGTCCAGAAGGCAGTTCTCTTTTAGATTAACGCTTACAGCCCTCACCGGCTTCTGCAAGCGGACTCGCAAGTGCCGCCGCTGCCGCACAAATCTCGACGTAACTGGAATTTCGAGCGGGGCAAGAGCGAGGTCTTCGTCCTCAATTCCGCATTTAGGCAGACAATCGTGAACCCAATTGGGGTCGAGCCGTTCAAGCGCCTGTAGTGCCGCGATGCGCAGCTCCTGGGGATGGAGCCAGCCGAAGACTTTCTTCGACTCGACGATGCGCTTCAGGGTGCTGACCGATTCCGAGGCATGAATCCGGCCCAGCGCCTCGATGGCTTTGACGCGCAGGTAGGGGCCGCCACCAGCCGGTAAGTCGCCGTCAGCGATGGTCAGCAGCTTGCCGAGTGCCTCGCGATCGGCAGCAACCCCAATCTCATCGATCACCAGCGGCATGATCAGCGGGTCCGTGTGATCGAGGATCTCCAGCAGGATGTGGCACCTTCTCGCAGCCCCACTGGCAGAAATCTGCCGCACCATGCGGTCCTGCGCTGCGCGCGGAAAATCCTTCATTCGACCCGGCAGAAATACCATGACCGCTTCCGGATCCAGCCTGCTGAGCAGCCCAGCCATTTCCCCGGCTTCGACGATTGGCCCGCCGCGGACAGTGCTTCGAAGATACTGAACGGCTCCTTCGCCCAAGTCGGCGGCCAGATTGGCCACATGCTCCGAATCGTCGCGCAGACTGCAGCGATTGAAACGCGTCGCGAGATGCTCCATGGTGGTTTGCGGCAGCAGTTTCAGAACATTGGTCAGCCCTGTGGCTACTTGCCTCGCCTTCAGCGCTTCCTCGACAAATTCCGGCACGCGTTCTTCAATTCCCATTTTTCCGCGCAAGCTGTTCGCGATTCCCGGCCGCTGCGACTCGACGCCGCCGATGAGATCGAGCGCTTGCTCCATCGCCGGGAAACAGCGGCTGGTGGCCGCCGCCTGGCTCAGCCGTACAAACGCCGCGCTCACCAATCCCTGCGCGTCCGCATCCTGCTCGACGCTGAGGCGCACGCCAAGATGCCGCAACGCTTCGCCGAGCAGCTTGGGATCCGCTTCGGCATAAAGCTCGGCCAGTTCCGCAAGGCCCGCGGCGGTCTTTTTCCGCGCCTCCACATCGTCGCTCTCGGCGCAGGCCGCGTAGTTGCGCAGCACACGGACGGCTTCAGCGATGTTGCGCTGGTGGATCAGTTGGCCGACGTAAGACTGCACGTTCCGCGGCGGGATGCACCACGCTTCATCCGAAAGCAGAACCGCGCGCTTGGCGCTCTCCGGCACCGCGGCCCAGAATTGCCGGTCGAGAATCTCGCGGTGCGATTGCACCAGGATTCCGGCTTCGCTCATCTTGTCTTCATGTGCGCCGAGAATCTTTCGCAGACTCTCGATCTCCTGGTTCATGCGGTCCAGCATCTGCCGCACCGCGTTGACCTTGACCTCGCCTCTTTCGAAACGCTCCAGGGCAAAGCGGATGGCCAGGAATTCCGCCAGTTGCACGAGCAAGGATTCGTCGGGCCTTACATTCGGCGCCTGCGCCGCCAGGCTCGCAAGCGCCTGCTTCAACAGGTCCTGAGCCGGGCCCGGTAACTGCGCCATTTCTTCCTTGAACCCGCCCGTTCCGGCGCCGCTACCCTCCCCTGCCCCCATGCGGCCAAATCTCGTCAGCGCGCCCAATATTCCAAAAATATCATCCTCGGTGGGCTGCGCGAACCTTGCGCCACCGCTGCCGACACTACCAACGCCTCCGATTCCAGCGCCGGCTATAGGCCCGCCGAAACCGCCTGGCGCGCCGGTTCCGCTCCCGGTCCCACCCGCTCCTGCACCGCCGCCCGAAGCGGCAACGGAACCGGTCCCGCTGCTCTCCGTGCCGGCGAGGACGGTCGCTGTGTCATCCGTTGCGCCGTTTCCTGTGCTTCCGCTGCCCGGTCCCGAGCCAATCACTCCGCCGCCCTTCGAACCCTGCGCCGCCGCCAGAAGTTCGAGCAACTTATGCGGATCGTTCAGCCAATTCTTAAGCTCATCGCCCTCGCCGCCCAGAGAGGCCGCGGCAAGCTGTGCAGCCGCGCTCGCGCCTTTGAGCCGCGCGTCCGTGGCCACGAAGCAAATTTCATTGATGCGGATGCCCTGCGCTCCCGTGAGAGCGGATTTTAATTGCTGTGCAAGCTCGGAGGGTTTGGATTTGCCGGTGGGAAACGCGCGCGCGAATCGCCCGAGCTCTTCTTCGGTGACGGACGCGAAAAACTGTACGCTGGCCAGGCCTGCCGCCGAGAGCAACTGTGCAAATTGCTTCTCCGCGGGGGAACCTTCCAGAGGCACGCCGTCCAGCAAAAGCTGCGAGCCCGTGGCCCCCAGCAATAATCCGGCGTCCGTGCCGAGAGGCATGGCCGTGCGCAGCTCCTGCCATGCAGTTTGCAGCTGTTCGATGGTGCGGGCGTGTTCGTAGCCATACAGGCGGGCAAACTTCAGCAGGATGTTCAGGCTTCTTACGAAGGCGCGTCCGGCCGTGGTTTTTGGGTCAGGTTTCATCAAATGCTGAGTGCATCCCGAATAAAACTTCCTCTCTAGTACGGTAGGGCCAGCCGCCGTCCGCCGCAATGGTACACACGGCCCATGTGTCCCGGCTGTCAAGCCACCATTGGGACGGGCCGCTCCCCTGACCGAACGGACGGGTGACCGCTGGAAGAGGACAAGCGGGAATGGGAGGTGGCTCGCCGCGATGAAGATTCAGTTGTCAGCTCTAGCTTCTTGAGATCGCCACGCGTCCGCGGCGACGGGTCCGATTGGTGACTTGCGCGACCATGGGCAGGCCTCCGAGCTCCAACAATAATTTTCGCAGACGGTATCGTTCTTCCAGCTCCATATCCACGAATTCAAACGCCATCGCCTGGGGACGCGCCCCGCGCACGATTGCTTGCGCCTTGATGTGCCGCACACCGTACGAAAACTTCAGAGTGAGCAGCGACCCCGGAGCCAGGTGGCGCTCCCCGGAGCCGATTCCCCCGCCCAGATTCATTTCCATTACGGAGAGTCTGAAGTTTCCCCGCAAATTCGTTGTCACGGCGATGAGGTTCCGCGAAAGTTTCAGGCGCGCGTAGCGCCGCTGCCGGATCACCGAAGCATTCGGCTCCGGATCCGTGGGCTCGAGCGTCAATTCTTTGCGGTCGATTCCGCTGGCCGCCATCTTTTCCATCGCCACTGCCGGATCGACACGCACCAGCGCCTGTGCCGCCGCGATTCTCAATTCATTTGGGTACACCCAGCGCCAGACTTGCCGGGCGTCAAGAATATGCTGGAGCAGCGCGCTGGAAGCCGAAGCGCGCAACCGCCCCAGGGCCTCCACCGCCTTCACTCGCGTGAAGCTCGGCGTCTCGTCGTTTTGCACCAGCTCGATCAGTTTGAGAATGCAACCATGCTGTCCGCTCATGCCCATTTCGTCGATGGCCAGGGGCCGGATCAGCACATCGAGCGAATCGTACAGCGCGACGAGCAACTTCGCGCGCTGTTCTGCCGATGCCGCGGACAGTTGCCGGATCGCGCGATCATGAGCCGAACGTGGCCACTGCGATAGCCGCGCCGGCAGAATCTTCTCCACGTTTTCCGGGGAAAGCTGGCTCAACAAGCCGATGGCCTCGACCGCTTCGCCCGCCGGAGCCGTCTGCAATGTCTCGACCAGCCGCTGGATGGCATCCTCTCCCAGGTTCCGGACAATCGAGCTGAGCAGGTCGCAATCCTCGCGGAATCCGCAATGTCCGAAGCGGTTGGTCACGTAGTGAATCGTGGCCTTGGGCATCAGGCTCAGGATGTCCATCATGCCGTCCGCGATGTGCCCGCTGCGCATCGCTTCTTCGATGAATTCCGGCAAGCGTTCTTCGGCGCCGATGCGCGGCCGCAGGCTCTGCGTCGAGCCGGGCCGCTGCGTTTCCACGTTCTCCAGTGACGCCAGCGCTTGCTGCATCGCCGGATAGCAGCGCTTGGACGCCGCTTCCTGGCTCAAGCGCACAAACGCGGCGCTCACCAGCGTCTGCAATTCTGGTTCACGCTCGATCGCCAACTGGTTGCCCAGCCGCCGGATCGCGTCCATCAACGCGCTGCCGTCTCCGCTGCCATACAATTCACCCAGATCCGATAGCCCGATCGCCGTGGTTCGCCGCGCTTCCGGCGCTTCCAATCCCACGCACGAAGCATATTTCATCAGAATTTCGTTGACGGTCTTGAGTTCCCCGCGCCGCAACATTTCTTCCAGGAAAGCGCGCACGTTGCGCGGCGGAACGCACCAGGCCTCGTCTGACGTCAGCACCTCTTTCTTGTTCTCTTCGGGCACCTGCTCCCAAAACTCCTGATCGAGCAGCTCTGTGTACGACTGCACCGAGAGCCCGGCCTGCGCCATCATCTCTTCCTGTGTCGAGAGGATCTTGCGCAGCGCTTCGATCTCCGTATTCATCCGATCGAGCATTTGCTTGACCGCGTTCACCCGCAATTCGCCGCGTTCGTAGCTGTCCAGCGCGAAACGGATGGCCACGTGTTCCGCCAGCTTGAGCAGCATCGGCTTGTCGGGTTTGGCGTCGGGCGCTTGCGCCGCCAGTCCCGCCAGGGCCTGATGCAGCGTGTATTGCGCCCGCACCGGCAAGGTGCTCAGCCGCGATTGGAACGTCGGCACATCCATGCGCGTTTCCGCATCCTTCCGGGACTTCCCCAACTGCGCGAACAAGCCCAGCATGGAGCGGACTTCTTCTTCCTCGACCCGGAATCCGCCGACCTCTCCGCCGTGCCCAGGGATGCCGGGAACTCCACCGACGGTAGCGCCTCGAAGCAAGGCCGAAGCGGTCAGCCATTTCCCGGGCGCGGCACCCTCCGGCCCGCCAGGCCCCCCTCCACTGCCGCTTCCCCCAACTCCGCCTCCTCCACCTGCACCCCCGCCACCGCCAAATCCCCCGGCCCCACCTACGCCGCCACTTCCACCTGCACCGCCTCCGCCGCCACTCGCACCTGCGCCGCCTCCACTGCCGGTGCCAGACCCGCCTCCGGTTCCTGTCCCACCGCCAAAGCCCCCGCTACCACCAGTTCCAGACTCGCTACCCGACCCGGCCCCACCACCAATGCCTCCGCCTCCACCGGTTCCAGCTCCCCCACCGGCTCCTGTCCCGCCGCCAAAGCCCCCGCCTCCACCGCCGCCGGTGCCGGTGCCGCCCGTCCCACCACCTCCGCTACCGCCGGACGTACCACCAGATTCCCATAGGCTGGGACCGCCGCCACCGCCCGCACCCGATCCTCCAGCTCCACCACTCCCGGTTCCACCACCGCCGGCCCCGCCACCGCCACCCATGCCCCCACCGCCGCCGATGCCGAAGCCCGGACCTGCGCCGCCGGGACCGTGGCCCGGTCCACCCATCCCGCCGCCACCACTGCCGCCGCGAGCACTCTCCGCAGCGAGAATCATCTGCAGCATCTTGTTCGGGTCTTCGAAGAAGTCTCGGAATTTGTCGCCCTGCGCCCCGAGCATTTTTGCCGTCAGTTGCGCGGCAACCTTGATGCCTGCCACCGACGAATCTTCCGCCACGTAGCGGATCTCATTGACCTTGATGCTGGTCTCTCCCGCCAGCGCACTTTTCAATTGTTCGGCGAGCGCCGAAGCTTTCGCGTTTCCGCTCGGGAACGCGCGCACAAATCGCGCGAATTGCGGCTGCGTGAGTGTCGGTCCAAAGTGAATGCTGGCGATCCCCGACGAAGTCAAAAGCTGCGCGAAGCTTCTTTCTCCCGCAGACGAACCCAGCGGCACGCCATCCAGCAGGATCTGCGTTCCCGAAGCGCCCAGCAGCACACCGCTGCCGCCGCTGTCATCCAGCGCCCCGCGCAGTTCTTTCCACGCGGTTTCGAACTGCTGCGTTGTCTTCACGTGGCCGAACTCGTACAGCCGCGCGAACTTCAGAAGAATGTTCAGGCTGCGGACAAACGCCCGCGCCCCGCCTCGCGTTTCCGGACTCATAGCTCTCGGCGCAGGATCCTGCCCCTCCTCACGCTTCCGTTTGCAGCAGGTTCACAGCTGTGTGCAGCAGCTCTCCTGGTTTCTCAAATTGCATCGCCACTGCTTCCAGCAGATTCCCTACTGTCTACACTAGTTTCCCCTTCGTTTCGACACAAGCCTCCCCGCGCTTGTTGTACTCATCTCAATAACAGTTTCCCTTGTCAATTTGGAAACATTGTTGCCGCCGTAGCCAGCTTCGTCCTCCCCATCCATGCTCGACCGCCCGAAATGCTAGGAAGGATTGCTATCCTGCCGGCCATGAGCTTCGCGGTATCACCAATCATTCTTTCAACTGTCAATCGGTGGTACCAAGATTTTCGCGGTCGACCTGTCCCGGCCTTGTCGGGAAGATCCCGGCTCGGTCGGGACTGTCGACTTTCTCCGTTTTGAGTATAGAATCGGAGCCAAGCCCAATGCCCGGCCAGCCCTCATCGGACCGCTTCAAGACGGAGATGCCGCAGATTCCCGGCGTTTCCGCTACCGGCCAACGTCATTTTGCAGGGATCAATCTCGCAGCTCGCCTCGTCATCGGACTTCTCGCGGTGCTGCTGGTTGTCTTCCTGGGCGCCCGCTGGGCTCTGCGTCCAAAACATTTGGATCGGTCCACCGATCAACAGCCGCAGATCGAAGTTCCCTCGCCCGCCCCCGATCCGAGCACACTGCTTCCCCATGCCACCGATGCGGAACCCGGGATTGCCGGAATCCCGGAGATGGCCAAGCCGTGGTCCTCAAAAGAATTTTATATTCGCAACCGCTTGAGCGGCGAAAATGTCCCCGCGTTGCTCGTGCGCCTGCCTACCGGCTCCGCGTCCCAGGCGAGCGGCTACTGGGCGTTTGCCCTGAAAGCGCCCTTTGGAAATTGCCAGCTCGAATACCTCACCGATTTGGGCAAGCTGAAGAGCGACTACGACTTTCGCGCCGCCAAATATCCCATGGTCGGGAATCCTTGCAGCCGCACGATCTTCGACCCGCTCCGAATGAGCAATCTTCCGGGAAGGGTTTGGGCGCGTGGCGCCATTGTGCAGGGATCGGATCTGCGCCCGCCCCTGGGTATCGAAATCAAGGTTCAGGGTAAAAAGATTCTTGCGGTGCGAACAGAATAGTTTTCGTTTTTTCGGGCGCACAGTTGATGCTCAAAAAAAAATGCCTGATCCACGCGCCTTCCATCGCTAAGTTTCTTGGAACACCGCATTGCATTCCGCGCATGCTTCCCGCACAATCCAGAGAG
>Ga0209701_10002147_pt1 | contig 12828 bp, 10 predicted proteins | sample CZO8metaG_4_FD_188356 | JGI IMG/M metagenome (GOLD analysis project Ga0209701, IMG submission 188356) | Vadose zone soil microbial communities from the Eel River Critical Zone Observatory, Northern California, USA - CZOApr15con2H3.8 metaG... | ecosystem: Environmental > Terrestrial > Soil >...
CGTTCCGGTGCCGGGGCCGCGTCGTCGTCACCCACAAGGTGCCGAGCGCTCCTTACCGCGGGGCCGGGCGCCCGCAAGCAACCTTCGTCGCCGAGCGGCTGATGGACATCGCGGCGCGGGAGCTCGGCCTCGATCCCGCCGACCTCCGGCGACGAAATCTCATCGCCGCCGCCGAGATGCCCTACGATCGTGGCCTCCTTTATCGCGATGGGATGCCGATGGTGCACGACTCGGGCGACTATCCGGCGCTGCTGGCAAAAGCGCTCGAGGGCGCCGGTTATGCGACGTTTCGCGCGCGGCAAGCCGCGGCGCGGCGTCAGGGGTGGCTGCTCGGCATCGGGATCGCCGCTTACAACGAGGCCACCGGCATCGGCCCGCACGAGGGCGCGACCGTCGGCGTCGAGAGCGACGGGCGTGTGCGTGTGACGGTAGGCGCGCCCTGCCAGGGGCAGGGACACGAGACGACGCTCGCCCAGGTGTGTGCCGATCGCCTCGGCGTTTCCCTCGAGTGCGTCGCCGTCAGCGGGGGCGACACCGCGCGCTTCCCGGTGAGTGCCGGCACCTACGCGAGCCGTGTCGCGGTCATCGTCGGCAACGCGGTGGCGCAGGCGGCCGACGTGGTGCGTGACAAGGCTCGTCATGTCGCGGCCCGTGCCCTCGAGTGCGATCCCGAGGATGTCGTCATCGCCGACGGGCGGGCTCACGTAGCGGGCGCAACGGACCGCGGGCTCGGCCTGGCGGAGCTCGCGAAGCTGGCGCAGCGCCCGGACGCCGTCAAGGTACTCGGCGAGCCCGGCCTCACTGCCACGCGCTATGTGAGCCCCGAGAGCGTGACGTGGGCTTCCGGCGTCCACGTCGCGACCGTCGAGGTCGATGGCGAGACGGGCGCCGTGAGGGTGCTCGCCTACCAGGCCGTTCACGACGCCGGCCACGAGATCAACCCGCTCGTCGTCGAGGGACAGACGCAGGGCGGCGCCGTCCAGGGGATCGGCGCGGCGCTCGGGGAGGAGATCGTCTACGATGCGAGCGGTCAGGTCCTCACCGGCTCCCTGATGGACTATGCGCTCCCGCGGGCCGACACTGTCCCCGCGATCGCGGTCGCGAGTTGCGATTCGCCGTCGCCACTCAACCCGCTCGGGCTCAAGGGCACGGGCGAAGGCTCGGCGGTGCCGGGCCCGGCCGCGATCGCCAACGCGGTAGCCGACGCTCTCGGCGCCGGACAGCCGGAAATCACCGAGGTACCGATCCGGGCCCGAGAGCTCGCGCATCGATCGTGACGAAGCCCGTGTCCGTCGGCATCCACGTGCCGAGCTCGGCGGTCGCCCCGCTGGGCTCGGGCGAGGACTACGCGGAGTTCTTCCGACACGTGGAGGCGCTCGGTCTCGACGCGGTCTGGACCGAGGATCGTGTCTTTCACGCGGCGAACATGCTCGACCCCCTGATGCTCCTCGGGTGGGCTGCGGCGTGCACGCGCCGCATCCAGCTCGGCACCGCGGTCCTCGTCCTGACCCTGCGCAACGCCGCCGTCGTAGCCCGCCAGGTGTCGACGCTCCACCATCTCTCCGGTGGACGGCTGGCGCTGGGCGTCTCCCTCGGGGGTCGCCCCGAAGAGTATCTGGGCCTCGGCGTGCCGATGAAGCGTCGCGTGTCACTGTTCCGGGAGAGTGTGACGGTGCTGCGCCGATTGCCGGCCGGACAGCCGGTGGACCTGCAGGGCGAGTTCTTCCGCCTGGAGAACGCGATGGTCCGCCCGGCCGCCCCGATACCGCTCTACGTCGGCGGGCACGCCGAGGGAGCGCTGCGCCGCGCCGGAGAGCTGGCCGACGGCTGGATCATGGGACCGTTCGGCACCGTGAGGGATTTCCCCCGCGCGTGGCGCATCGTGAAGGACGCGCTGCACGCGTTCCTCCACGGTTACTATGGCCCGCGCTTCGACGTCGATCAGCACGCGATCTTCGGGCCGCCGCGCGAGGTCGCCGCGAGGCTCGCCGAGCACGTGGACGCGGGCATCACGCACCTCATGCTGGGGGTGCCGACGCTGGATATCGCTCACCTCCAGCGGGTGGCCGGAGAGGTGGCGCCGGCAATCCGGGACTCGTCGGCCGCGCGGTGAGCACGCCCCGACGATCGCAAGTCGCGACGAGCGGCGCCTTGCTCGCACGATGGGGCCGGTTCGTGCACGGCGCTCGGTGGCGCGTGCTGACGCTCTCGGCCCTCTCGCTGGGCGCATTTCTGTGGATGATTCACGCGGGAGGCCGGCTCGATCCCCCCGACATTCCTGCCGAGACGGAGTCGGGGCGCGCACGGCGACTGATCGGAATGGAACTCCCGGGCGAGCCGCCATCGTTCAGCCTGATCTTCAGCAGCCCGACGCTGTCCGCGCGCGCCCCGGCTTTCCGGGCCGAGGTGGAGCGCGCCCTGGCACCACTGCGAAGCGATCCGAGGGTGGCGCGCGTTCACACCGCGTACGACGGGCCCCCCGGCTCCGGGCGCGCCGAGGCGGTCCCGCTCGTTTCGCGAGACGGGCGGCGCACGCTCGTGACCGTGGAGCTGCACGGGACGGCGGCGGGCTTCGCGTCCTTCGAGTTCTCCGCACTCCCACCCGATCTCTACCCGTCCCTCCGCGCGCTGGTGCGCTCCGAGACCCTCGAGGTCGTGTCCGTCGGCAACGTCGCTCTGAACCACGACTTCACCGAGGTAGCTCGGCAGGACCTCGGCCGGGTGGAGATGTTGATCCTGCCGGTCGTGGCGCTGCTGCTCGTGCTCGTCTTCGGCTCGCTCGTCGCCGCGGCGCTGCCGCTGGTCGTCGGCGGGCTCGCGATGGCGGGCGCCTTGGCGGGCACGCTCCTGCTCGCCCGCTTCGTCTCGGTCTCGATCTACGCGCCGAACATCGTCAGCATGATCGGGCTCGGGGTGGCGATCGACTACTCGCTCTTCGTCGTGAGCCGCTTCCGCGAGGAGATTCGCGAGGGCTCGACCCCGGAGGCGCTGGCTCGCACCCTCGCCACGGCAGGGCGCGCCATCCTGTTCTCCGGTCTCACCGTGGCGATCGGCCTGCTCGGCATGCTTTTTCTGGGCCTGGGCAACCTCGGCTCCATGGGTTGGGCGGGAACGCTCGTGGTCGCGCTCGCCGTCGTCCATGGCCTCGCCACGCTGCCCGCGCTCCTCGCCGTCCTGGGCCCGCGCGTGAACGCGTTGCGCGTGCCGCTCCTGCACCCCGAGCGCTCCGACGCCGGCCCGGGCGGTTTCTGGAATCGCCTGGCCGCGGCGGTGATGGCCCATCCGTGGCATGTCTTCGTGCCGGTCGTCGGGATTCTGCTCCTCTTCGGGCTGCCCTTCCTCCACTTGCGCGTCGGCTCCGGCGACGCCACCTCGCTTCCCCCGGCGGTGGAGTCGCGCCGCGGCGACGAGCTTCTCCGCCGGGAGTTTCCGGGAAGCGACGTCAACCGCATCGTGGTCGTGCTCGACGCCGGCCGCGGATCGCCGCTGGAGCCGGCGCGCGTCGCGCAGACCCACGGGCTCAGTCGCTGGCTAGCCGGGCGTCCGCACGTCCTCCGCGTCGAGAGCTTCGTCGACCTGCACGCCTCGCTCGACCTCGCGATGTACCAGCAGATCGCCGCGCTCCCGCGCGCGGCACGACCGCCCGAGCTCGAGACCGCGCTTCGGCACACGGTGGGCGAACACGTCACCATACTGGTCGTCAGCACGGGCCTGCGCCCGTCCGGCGACGAGGCGCGCGCGCTCGTGCGGGAGATCCGGCGCGCGCACCCGCCCTTCGACGGCGAGGTGCTGGTCACCGGGCAGACCGCGTTCGATCTGGACTTCATCGGCCTGGTGGTCCGCCGTGCCCCGCTGGCGATCGGCCTGGTCGTGGTCATCACCTATATCGTGCTGTTCCTGCTCCTCGACTCCGTCCTGCTCCCGCTGAAGGCCATTGTGATGAACCTGCTCTCGATCACCGCCTCCTACGGCGCGCTCGTGTGGATCTTCCAGGACGGCCACCTGGCCACGCTGCTCGACTTCACCCCGGGACCGATCCAGACGGCCACGCCCCTCATCATGTTCTGTCTCGTCTTCGGCCTGTCGATGGACTACGAGGTCCTGCTGCTGAGCCGCGTGCGGGAAGAGTACGAGCGGAGCGGCGACAACGCCGGGGCGGTGGCGGTGGGTCTGGAGCGCACCGGGCGCTTGATCACCGGCGCGGCCGCGATCATGGCGACCGTGTTCTTCGGCTTCGGGCTGGCGCGGTCGGTCATCATCCAGGCCGTCGGCGTCGGGATCGGCATCGCTGTCGTGGTCGACGCGACCATCGTCCGTACCCTGCTGGTGCCGGCGACGATGCGGTTGATGGGCCGCTGGAACTGGTGGCAACCGGCCTGGCTCGATGCGCGAACCTGGCGCCGAGGAGCCTAGCGCCGCAGACGTGGATCGAGGCTGAACCGTCGCGAATCGCCGACGCCCCCAGCGCTCGCAGCGCTATTCGATGCTGGTGGACAACGGTGTGGTCAGGGGCCCTCTACGTCGAGGCGCCCGGCAAGTTCGAGGTCGGCGACGCCGACACGATGCTCAAGGCGCTCTGACTCGAGATGCACGCCGTCGCCGCGAGTGGGAGAATAGCGGCATGCGGTGGCGAACGTCGTTTCTCGGCGCGGTCCTCATCCTGAGCGTCAGCGCGCTCCAGGCGCTCGGTCAGATGAAATCGCCACCAGGCGGAACGACGCCGGGGGGGGCCATCTTCGACCATCTGCGGGACTCGACGACACGAACAGTGCCCCAGACGCCGCCGCCGACCGTCCGCCCGCCCGACATGATGTGGGTGCCCGATCGTTACGTTCAAATCCCCGGCGCCGAATCTCCGGTGCTGGTGCCCGGGCACTGGGAGCGCCGGCTCTCCGACCACGAGGTGTTCACGCCGCCGCTCACCGGCCGAACCCCGCAGGGCGACATCATCAACTTCCCGGCCGGCACCCGCCCGCCCGTCGAGGAACGGCAGGCGCCCTGACCACGAGAGCCGGCGCGGGAGAACCATGATAGGTTCTCCTCTGTGGTTCGCCAGCCCTCGGGCTGGATCGCCCGTCGCCTGGGCAGGGGCTCCATGTGTCACACGCTACGGGGCATCGCGCCGCGGTCATCGCCGACCTGGTTCAGGGCTTGGAGGCTTACTTCGCAGAGCATCGAGCGTGCGGAGGCCTGACGGGCGACATCGTGGAGGAAACCGTCGACGGCGTGCGGTGGGGCGTGGCGGGAATGAGATGTCCCGAGTGCGGTGTGCGCTGGGAGCGGCGACTTGCGGTTGATGCAAAGAGTTGACGGGATGAGGGGGTGCGACATGGGTAGGCTCTCGCGGAGGGTCCTCCTCGTTTCCATCGTCGTCGTGGCGACGTGGTGCGGCGCGGTCGGTGCGCAGGCTCAGCCCGACGGACAGCTCACGGTCGCGTTCGACGCGTCCATCGCGCCCACGTTCCTCGATCCGGCCGAGACGCCGGGGATCGGCACGCCGTTCGTGTTCCTCTATGCGATGCACGACGCGCTGATGAAGCCCCTCCCCGGCAACGACATGGCGCCGTGTCTGGCGGAGTCGTGGAAGGAGAGCCCGGATGGGCTCGCGTACGAGTTCAAGCTGCGCCAGGGCCTCAAGTTCCACAACGGCGATCCCTTCACCGCAGACGACGTGAAGTTCAGCTTCCATCGCTACAAGGGCGCCGCCGCCAAGCTGCTGCACGACCGGGTGAAGTCGGTCGACGTCCTCGATCCGCTTCGGGTGCGGTTCGTGCTGGACAAGCCGTGGCCGGACTTTCTGCTGTTCTACGCCACCCCGGCCACCGGTGCGGCCTGGATCGTGCCGAAGAAGTACATCGAGAAGGTCGGCGAGGAGGGCTTCAGGCGGCAGCCCGTGGGGCTCGGGCCCTATCGGTTCGTCCGGCAGAGCCCCGGCGTCGAGCTCGTGCTCGAGGCCAACGAGCAGTACTGGCGCAAGAAGCCGTCGATCAAGACGGTCGTCTTCAAGGGCGTGCCCGACCGCACGACGCGTCTGGCCATGCTGAAGACCGGCGAGGCGGACATCGGCTATCTGATGGTTGGGGTCGAAGCAGCGACGGTCAAGGCGGACCCGAAGCTGCGCCTCGCCAAGGTGATTCCGCCGGCGGCCTGGTGGCTCGACTTCCCCGAGCAGTGGAATCCCAAGTCTCCGTGGAACGACCGCCGGGTCCGGCTGGCGGCGACCATGGCGGTCGACAAGCAGGCCCTCAACGAGGCCGAGCGCCTGGGCTTCTCGCGCCTGACCGGATCGATCATACCGAGTGTCATGGAGTTCGCCCTGCGCGTCGAGCCGCATCCTTACGACCCCACGCACGCCAAGCGCCTCCTTTCCGACGCCGGATACCCCAACGGCTTCGATGCAGGCGAGATCACGCCGCTGCCTCCGTTCACTACGATGGGGGAGAGCGTGGCGAACTACCTGGCCGCGGTCGGCATCCGCAGTCGCGTGCGCGCCATGGAGCGGGCGACCTTCATGGAGGCGTGGCGAACGAAAACCCGGCAGGGCGTGTTCGTGACCGTCACGGCGGCGCCGGGCAACGCGGCCTCACGAATCGAGAACTTCGTCATCAGCACCGCGCCCTACGCGACCGGCGGGTATCCGGACATCGACGAGCTGTACCGGCAGCAGGCGCAGGAGCGCGACCGCAAGAAGCGCGAGGCACTGCTGCATCAGATCCAGCGGCTGATGCACGAGCGCGTCATGTACGGGGGGATCTTCGAGCCGGCCACGCTGCACGGGATCGGCCCGCGGGTCGAGGAGGCCGGGGTCGGCTTGAGCGCGCAGCTCTACTTCACCGCCCCCTGGGAAGACATGCGCTTGAAGAAGCAGTAAGGGCCCAACATCGTAGGAGGTGTGCGATGGCCATCATGCTCGACCACGTCATCATTCCCTCGCGCCATCGGCGCGAGTCGGCGAGGTTCCTGGCCGACCTTCTGGGCGTCCCCTGGGAGGAGTCACGGGGCGAGTTCACGCCCGTCTATGTCAACGACGCCCTGACCGTGGACTTCGCCGATCGCGAGCAGTTCGAGCGCTATCACCTCTGCTTCCGCGTCAGCGACGCCGACTTCGACGCGATCTTCGCCCGCCTCCAGGGGGCCGGGCTCACGTACCGGAGCCGACCTCGCGGCGAGAACGACATGCAGATCAACCGGCGCCTCGGCGGGAAGAACGTCTACTGGGAGGACTCCGACGGCCATCTCTGGGAGATCCTCACCGTCAGCTACGCCAGAGCCGATTCCCCGCCGCTCGCCGCGGCGCGCTAGTCTCCCGCGCTCATAGGCTTAAGGTCCGCCGCCTCCGCCGCGGCTCAGTTGGTTCTGAGTCGCAGGTCTTCGAAGGGCGCGGTGTAGTAGTGCAGCGGGATGCGGCCGAGGCTCGACTCGGCGACGCGCGGCCCCACGCCGTTGTGGAAGCTGAGCGCGTAGAGCGGGATGTACACCACCCGCTCGTTGGCGAGCTGCTGGATCCGGTGAAGCAGCGCCTGGCGCTTCCCGCGGTTCAGCTCGCGCGCCTGCTGCTGGAAGAGATCGTCGATGTCGGGGTAGCCGCCGGCGGCGAACGTCCCGCCCGACACCAGGTAGTTCTCGACCCGCGTCGCGGCGTTGCCGTAGCCGCCAGCACCGCAGAACACGAGGTTCTTCAGCTTCTTCTCCCGCTGCGCCGTCAGGTACGCTGCGCGCTCCATGGTGCGGAAGCGCGCCCGGATACCCACCTGCCCGAGATAGTTGAGCACCGCCTCGGCGGCGGTCGCGAACTGCACCGTGCCGACCATTTCACCAGCGTCGAAGCCGTTCGCGTAGCCGGCCTCCTTGAGAAGCTGGCGGGCCTTCGCGGCGTTGTGGGCGTGCGGCTCGGTCAGCAGGGCGAACTCGAGCACCCCGGGGATGATCGAGCCGATCGGTTTCGAGGCGCCGAGCGATTCGCTGTCGGTGATGGCCTTGCGGTCGATGGCGTGGCTGGCGGCGAGTCGCACGCGCACGTCGTGCCAGGGGGATTTCGCGTCCCACTGGTCCATCATGCAGATCGACGTGACCCACTGCCCGCCCGACGCGATCAGACGCAGGTTCGGCGTGCGGCGAGCCTCTTCGGCAAGCGGGCCCGCGATCAAATAGGCGATGTCCACTTCGCCGTTTTTCAGCATCGCCAGGCGGGTGGATTCCTCCGGCACCATCTTCATCACCAGGCGCTTGACCGACGGCGTCTTCCGCCAGTACGTCTCGTGCGCCTCGAGGACGATCTCGACGCCCGGCTGGTGGCTGACCAGCCTGTACGGCCCGGCGCCGACCGGGTGCTTCTTGAACCCGTCGTCACCGACCTTCTCGACGTACTTCCGCGGCACGATCCACGCCGCCCCCGTGGCCGGGGTCGCGTAGAAGGTCAGGAAGTCCGGCCAGGGCTCGTTCAGGACGAACCGAATGCGGTTCGGCGCGACCGTCTGAATCGTCTTCACCTTCGCCTTGAGAATCTTGGCGCCGGCGCCCCGGTAGCGCTCGAAGCTGAACTTGACGTCGTCCGCCGTCAGCGGCTCGCCGTTGTGAAAGACCGCGCCCCGGCGCAGCACGAACTCGTAGCTGAGCCCGTCGGGGCTTTCCGTCCAGGACTCGGCGAGGCTCGGTGCCATGGGGTTCTGCGGCATCGGCTTCACGAGCGCGTCGTGGAGCGCCTCCTGCACCATGAACGGCGTGGCGATGCCGGTGTTGTCCGCGGGATCGAACCAGGCGGACGCGACCGTCACGTGCATCGCGTAGGTGAGCTCTCCCAGAGGCTGGGCAGAGACCGGCTGGGCGGCCGCGGGCCGGGCGATGACGACTCCAGCGCCGAGCCACCCCGCGAGAATGAACGCCGCGGGGACGAGACCGAGACGAGGCGGTCGCCGCATGAGCGCTCCTTCGAGTTCCTCGAGGCCGAACGCCGCCAACAGTAACACGCTCTGCTAGAATTCGCGCAGCCGTCGACGAGGAGAACGCCGTGGCCAGATTCAACGAGTCCTATCTGAACCTCAACCAGAGCTACCTCTTCGCCGAGATCCGGCGCCGGACGAAAGCGTTCACCGACGCCCATCCCGACGTCCGGGTGATCGACCTCGGGGTCGGCGACGTCACCCAGCCGCTGCCCCCTGCCGTGATCCGCGCCATCCACGAGGCCACCGACGACATGGCGCGCCGCGAGACCTTCAAGGGCTACGGCCCGTACGTCGGATACGAATTCCTGCGCGCCGAGATCGCCACGCACGACTTCGGCTCCCGGGGCGTCACGCTCGGTGTCGACGAGGTCTTCGTGAGCGACGGCGGCAAGAGCGACAGTGCGAACCTCCAGGAGATCTTCGCCCCGGACTGCGTGGTCGCCCTGATGGATCCGGTCTACCCGGTGTACGCCGACAGCAACGTGGTCGCCGGGCGCACTGGGCGCGCGGACGCGGGTGGACGCTACGCGGGCATCGTGTATCTCCCCTGCACCGCGGAGAACCACTTCCAGCCGGCGCTGCCCCGCCGGCACGTCGATCTGATCTACCTCTGCTACCCCAACAACCCCACCGGCGCCGTGGTCACGCGCGAGGCGCTCACGCGCTGGGTCGAGTACGCCCGCGCCGAAGATGCCGTCATTCTGTACGACGCGGCCTACGAGGCCTACATCGTCGATCCGGAAGTCCCCCACTCGATCTACGAGATCGAGGGAGCGCGCGAGGTGGCGATCGAGTGCCGGAGCTTCTCCAAGAACGCCGGGTTCACGGGCATGCGGCTCGCCTACACGGTCGTGCCGAAGGAGACGCGCGGACGCGGAGTCGACGGCACGCCGATGAGCCTCAACACGCTCTGGGCGCGCCGCACGGCGATCAAGTCCAACGGCCCGCCGTACATCATCCAGAGGGCCGCCGCCGCCGTATACACGCCCGAGGGCCAGCAGCAGGTCCGGGCGCTGATCGACTTCTACATGGAAAACGCGCGGATCATCGGCGGGGGACTCGCGGCGGCGGGCTTCACCGTCTACGGCGGGCGCAACGCGCCGTACCTCTGGGTCCGCACGCCGCCCGCCGTCTCATCGTGGGACTTCTTCGACAAGGTCCTGGCGGAGGCGCACGTGGTCGGGGCGCCGGGCGGCGGGTTCGGCCCGAGCGGCGAGGGCTACTTTCGCCTCACCGCGTTTGGTTCACGCCCGCAGACCGAAGAGGCCGTCGAGCGGATCAAGACGCGACTGTAAGGGACCCCTGGCCTGCCTCGGCGCCTCGCTTCTGCGAGGTGGTCAACGTATGGGCGAGCTGCGCCGCGGTCGCCGGCGCCATGCGGTGCTTCTTGCCGAGCTCGAGCACCACCTGGAACAGCTGCGAGTAGCGGACGATCGTCGCCCGCGCGTGGTTCACCTCCAGGCGGCAGAGTGGGTGGGTGAAGACGATGAGGGACTCCACCCACCGCAAGGCCGTGGGCGCCAGGTCGGGGTGCCGCTCGCTCAGGAAGTACCTCACCGCGCACGCTCCGGAGTTGACCTGCTGGCTGACGCTCTTTCGCCGATCGCCGTTGATGGACCAATCGTCGCCCCAGCACCGGATGTTCCCCGCGAACCGCTTCGTCTCGATGACCACCACCCCGCACGGGCCGATCAGCACGTGGTCGATGTTGCCTCGCGCTAGGCCCAGGGTGACGTCATTGACGAGCCAGTAGTCGTCGGGCAGGCCGCGGAGCAGATCGACGACGAGACGCTCGCCGAGGCGGCCCTTGCGGACATTCCGCAAGCGACGCGTGACGGGTCCACCGAGCCGGAGCGCCGTCAGCACGGCGACCATCCCGGCTCCGAGATACAGCGGCCGCCCCCCAGGAGTCTCGACGGCAACGAGGATCCCCGCCGTCGCGAGCCCGAGCAGGGAGGCGAGCGCCATCCACAACCGCTGTTCGCGGCCCCCCAGATAGCGTCCGCCGACCCGCACCAGACGCATCTCAGCCCAGGCCCGAGATGATCGGCGGGCGGGCGCTGATCGCCATTGTCAGTGTCGCCATTGTCAGTATGGAGGCGTCCACGCGGGACCGGACTCCGCGGCATTCAGCGGGGCGGCGAACTCGCCGGCCGGTCTCGGTCGGGCGCGGGCTTCGCCGAGCACGGCGCCGACCGCCCGACTGGCTTCCTTGGCGAAGACCCGCACCATACCGACCGTGGTCCGTTCGTCGAAGACGGCGAGCAGGATCGCCTCCTTGTCGACCGTCGAGACGTGGATGGACCACTTCGCCCCCTCGTGGAACAGCATGGTGAACTCGGTCTCGCCGAGCAGCTGGGCCATCGCCGCGGTGGAGCTGAAGGCGGCGGCCGCGAGCGCCGAGATGGACACCGTGTCGAGCGTCCGCGAGACGCCGTCCATCGCGAGGAGCTGGCCCCCGCGGTCGATCAGGAGCGCCTCCCCGGCGCCGGAATCGCCGAGGAACCGCGTGAGGATCTGGGTGATGCGCGTCGCGTCCTCTTCCTGGATGACCATGTCACGAGGCTTCATTGCGTGCCTCACGGGCGCCCCCGAATTCGCTGGCGAGAGCCATGCGGGAGACGGTGTTGAGCGTGTCGAAGACTCCCTTCCCTTCGATGGCCGACGCCTCGAAGAACGGGACTCGCTTGGCCCGGTGGTTGAGGACGAACTCCAGATACTCCACCGGCGCGACGTTGGGCAGATCGCGCTTGTTGTACTGCAGGACGTACGGGATCTCGTCGAGGGTGCACTCGTACTCGCGGAGGTTGGCCTCGAGGTTGCGCAGGCTCTCGACGTTTTCGCGGAGACGCTCGAACTGCGAGTCGGCAACGAACACGAGACCGTCGACACCGCGCAGGACCAGCCGGCGCGTCATGTTGTACTGCACCTGCCCCGGCACGGTGTAGAGCTGGAACCGGGTCTCGAACCCGCGAACCGTGAGCGCCGACACCGGGAGAAAGTCGAAGTAGAGCGTGCGGTCGTCGCCGGTCGCCAGCGAGATCATGTTGCCCTTGTTGTCGTGGGGCAGGCAGCGGTGGATGTGCTGGAGGTTGGCGGTCTTCCCCGCGAGACCCGGCCCGTAGTAGACGATCTTGAAGTCGATGATCTTCTTCGCGTAGTTGATGACCGACACGGCTCAGCCCCGCACGAGCGCGCCCAGGCGCGTCGCCGCGCGGTCCAGCTCGATCCGCGCCAGGCCCGGCCGGTCGATGGGCCCGCCGCCGACGAGCATCGCCGCCCGCCGCCCGGGCACGCCATCCATGGCCCGCACGACGAGGCGGTGCGCTCCCACTCGCAGAATTACCGACGACACCTGGCCGATCTCGGCCTCTTCCAGCGCCGCGTAGAGGTCCCGCGCGAACTGGGCCAGCGGCATGGCCTCGAAGGAGCGAGGAAGGAAGAGACAGGCGCGGAGCGAGCCGGCCGTGTCGCGCAGCACGGTCGGCGCCACCGGACCGAACGCCGTCAACGAGCCCGCCAGCTCGCGCACCGACTGGGGCACGCTCGTGGCGCGCAGCGCGGGGGCAAAGCCAAACAGCACTCCGGCAGCAATCGAGATGCCTCCCGTGAACAGCAGCAATGGCCCGTTCATTGTGAATCCATCACCGGCCTGCTCCGGTACCAAACGGCCAAACACGCTCCAGCACCACTGCCCGACCCACAGCCCGAGCAATCCGCCGGCCACCGACAGCACCAGGCTCTCCGTGAGGGTCTGACGAATCAGATGCCAGCGCCTGGCGCCCAGCGCTACGCGCACCGCGAGTTCGCGCCCGCGTCCCGACGCCCTGGCCAGCATGAGCCCGGCGATGTTCGAGCAGGCGATCAGCAGCACGAACCCCACTGC
>Ga0209701_10002149_pt1 | contig 12827 bp, 14 predicted proteins | sample CZO8metaG_4_FD_188356 | JGI IMG/M metagenome (GOLD analysis project Ga0209701, IMG submission 188356) | Vadose zone soil microbial communities from the Eel River Critical Zone Observatory, Northern California, USA - CZOApr15con2H3.8 metaG... | ecosystem: Environmental > Terrestrial > Soil >...
GCTGCGGAGTTGGTGGAGCCAAGGGCGGGGGCCGAGGGGAATGTGAGTCAGCAAAGCACGGGCCGGGCACAGTACCGGGGAACCGTGTCACAGGCGCTGAAGCGCATGCGGAATTTCGTGAGACTATCACGATGCGCCGTTACACACCCGAGGTGGGAGCCGTGTGCCCGAATTGGGCTCGCACGGATCTGTGCGGGGGGCGCGAGGTAACTCGCGTCCCTACCGCGAAAGTAACCGGACAACGGTCAAAACGGCGCTAATGACCCTGAACGGACGGCCGGCGGCATCGCTCTCCTCGTCCCCAGCGGTTTCGGGTGTAGTCGAGGTTTCCCACTCTGTAATCGTTCTGTAACGACGCTGGCTCTATACCGGGTCACCGCCGTTCAAAGCCTGGATATCGACGGCCGGGAGAGAGGATCTTTCGCTATGGATTTGCGATTGCAGGGGAAGCGCGCGTTAGTCACCGGTAGCAGCATCGGCATGGGAGAGGCGATCGCGCGAGCCCTTGCTGCAGAGGGTGTTGCAGTTGCTATCCACGGACGCCAACCAGAACGCACATACGCTGTTGCGGCGGAAATCGAGGCTCATGGTGGTAAAACTGCCGTAGTTCTCGGAGATCTCACGGTCGAAGATGAAGCGCATAACGTAGCTAAAAGCGCGATCGAGCAGCTAGGTGGCATCGATATCCTCGTTAACAACGCCGGTGGACCAGGCGATCGGCTATTTTGGGAAGAGACTCAGATTCGCGCTTGGACCGAATCTTACGATCGGAACGTTCTGGCTGCCGTAAGACTAATCAATCATCTTCTACCGCCGATGCGGCAGTCTAGTTGGGGCAGAATTGTGAATGTCTCGAGCGTGGCCGGTGTGATGCCTCAACCTACCGGTCCGGAGTATGGAGCAAGCAAGGCTGCGATCAATAATCTCAGCCTGTCCTTGACCAAAGCGCTCGGGGCATCGGGAGTGACGGTTAATACGGTTTCTCCCGGTATGATCCACACGCCGAAGCTAGAAATACAACTTCGTCAGATAGCAACTACGAACGGCTGGGTCGCGAACGGCGCTTCCTGGGGCGAAATAGAGAGGCTTTTTTTGAAAGTTTCACAGGTGCCACTCGGCCGAATTGGTCGCGCTGAGGAGGTCGCGCACGCCGTTGTCTTCTTGTGCAGCCCGCTTGCCAGTTACATCACCGGAGCGGATTTGCGAATTGATGGCGGCGCTGTACCAGCTTTATAGAGCGGTCCTTACCCTCCGACGGACGCTAATCCCTACCGGCCGATGATTTTCGTTGTGGCGCATGAGTCCGGTGACCCATCTGCGACGTCGGCCGCACAGCCATTACTTATCGAACTTTTACGGCCTCCGAGGTCAAACTCGGGGGCCGCACCTTTCGAAATCTGATCTCAGCCCTTCTCACTAATGCCCGATGGGCTCTTTCCGGGAACGAAGCTCGCTTCGCATCTTGATCTTTTTCCTGTTTCTCAGGGTCCCACAAAAAGAATCCTCAGCGGGCGATCCCCGCTGAGTTTCACGACCCTGGTTGTCGGTGCCTAGCTCACGACAGCGTGCACCGGTAGATGCTGCGCGCTACGACATCATTTCAATGTTAGGCAAACGCGTTACGGCTGTAAGATCCCCCTGGTGGTGGCTCGCGGCTTGGATTTCTGCCATATCAACGCCCGACGCAACGGCGAAGGGGATCGTGGATGAAGCTCTTTATTTTCGGGCTGGGATATTCGGCAACATACATCGCGCAACGACTGGCGGCCGGCGGCGTCACAATCACGGCAACGGTCCGCTCGCAAGCGAAAGCCGATCTGCTGTCTGGCTCAGGCTATACCATGCGGCTGTTCGCCACCGCCGACCGTGATGAGACGATCGCGCGCGAGCTTGCGGACAGCGATGCGGTTCTGGTCTCGGTGCCGCCCGGCGCACAACAGGACCCCGTGCTTCAGGTCTATCACGACGATCTGGCGGCGACGGCGCACTTGCGCTGGATCGGCTATCTGTCGACGGTCGGGGTCTACGGCGATCATCGCGGCGGGTGGGTCGATGAAACGACGGTACCGACGCCGATGAACGAAGCCTCTCGCCGCCGGCTTGACGTGGAACGGCAGTGGCTGGAATTCGGCCAAACGTACCGCATTCCGGTCCATATCTTTCGCTTGGCGGGGATTTATGGCCCCGGCCGCAACCAGCTCATTCAGCTCGCTGAAGGCAAGGCGCGAAGGATCGTCAAACCTGGGCAGGTGTTCAACCGGATTCATGTCGAGGACATCGTCCAGATGATCGAGGCGTCGCTCGGTCGGCCGCGGGCTGGTGCCATCTATAATGGAGCCGACAACGAGCCCGCTCCGCCGCAGGATGTGGTGGCGTTTGCCGCGGCACTCTGCGGCGTGGAGCCGCCACCGGAAATCCCGTACGAGCGCGCGGAGTTGACGCCGATGTCCCAAAGTTTCTTCAGCGAAACCAGGCGCGTCCGCAACAGGCTTCTGCGCGACGAACTGGGCGTCGTGCTGCATTATCCGACCTATCGCGAGGGATTGATCGCCTTGCGCGCCGCCGGCGATGGTCCGCCCTGAGGCTCGAACACGGCGGTATAGGTCGGCCCGTGTCGGTCGGAGGCGAGCGTAGCAGGGCACTGCGGGATTCGAATTAGGACACGAGGGCTTAAATAAGGACAGCCGCGGAGGCAAACGGGCTGGCGCTGGTCAGCCTCCGTTCGCGCCGACCGACGATCACCGCACCACGTTGAAGCTATTGGTTGGGATGGGCCGTCCGGAGGAACTGATCCGCCTTGCGATCACCAACCCGTATTCGAAGAAGCCGATCAGCATAGAGACGCTGCACAAGCATTTCTCTCATGATATCGAGGTGGGGAAGGCCGAGCTGGATCTGGTCATGTCGATGTCGATGACTGCGAAAATCCGGCGTTCGCCGTGGCCGTCGCATCTCAAGAGGCGGCCATGACCGACAAGCAACAGCCGGGGGACGATGGCCCACCGCGCGGCCCCGTAGTTCAGCGCGATGATGGCCTGTGGGCGATCGGCTGGCACGAGGGCGCCCCGGTTCTAGTGGGATTGCGATCCTGCGCCAGCCGGCTGTCGCCGCCCATGCTCGTTGAGCAGGTCGACCGCCTGTCGCGCCTGACCGCGGCCGATTGGGAGAGGCTGAAAGCCGACTTGACCGCGCGGCGGGTCCGTGTCGTGGCGCTGGATCTGCCAACTTCATGGACGATGGCCACCAATGCCAGCGACGAGTTCACAGGCCGCATGTTCGAAGCGATCAACGGCATGTTGCTCGACATGCTCGCCGCCGTGGCGCGCAAGGACTATGACGACCGTCGCCGTCGCCAATCGCAAGGCGTCGCCAAGGCGCTGGCCGACGGCCGCTACCGCGGTCGCCCAGCAGACCGACAAACCCGTGGCTCAAAACACCGCCCCCAGTCAGTTCCAGAAGAATCCGGCTCTCCCCGACTGCCTCACGCTGGCGGTTGAACGGGGTGACCCAGCGAACGGGCCGTCGATCCTCCTGGTCAAGGGCACGAAAGGCTGTAGCGCGCCCTGGCACTTTCATTCGCCCAACGAGCAACTGATGATGGTGAGCGGCACGGGCCGGGTGGAAATGAAGGGCGAAGCCGCGGTGAACCTGCACTCCGGCGGGTTTGCGTACGCGCCCGTCAAACATGTGCACCAGTTCACCTGCGTCGGCGGACCGTGTTCGTTCTTCCTGCATTCGGATGGACCGTTCGATATCCATTACGTGGATCAGAACGGCAGCGAGATTCCCGCCGAGCAGGCGCTGCACAGGCAGCACAAGGCGAGCTAGAGAGGCTCGCTTCCCGTAAACAACAAGGCGCGGCAGATAATCATCCACCCACCAAGCCGGACACGAGCGGGGAGCGCGATGGCTCCCCGCCCCTGCATCAATCACGGGCACGCGTCCGACTTGGCGTGCAACTGGATGTTGCCACCGGCGAGCTTACCCGACGCGCTGTACCCATTCGACAACGTGATCGAGAACGTGTCATCGCGGCCGGGTTCGCCGGCGTCGGTCACGTCTACCGTGTAGCCGATGCCGCTCACCCCGTTGACCTCGGCTGTGCCCGAGATGTGGCGCGAGGTCGAGCCCGTGGCCACGTAGTCCGTCACGGCGGTGCCTTTCACCTTCATCCCGGTGCCGTGGTCGATGTAGGTCAGGTGGCCCCAGAACCCACCATTCTTGATCCCCCCGGCGACGCCGAAGTTCGCCCGGGCTCCCGACGGACCGGTGATCCAGCCACCGCCGGTCACGAAGTCGCCCACCGGCGGGGGGCATGCGGCGCAACTGATGTCCGCGTGCGCCGCGGAGATGATGACGTCGGCGAGCGTCTGGCCGCTGGTGGGGTCGAAGGCCGTCACGTGCAGCGCGTTGACGGTGATATCGGACCGGTTGCCGCTCGCGGAGCCGGACTGCTCATTGATCACGACTCTCAAGCCCGTCAGGGTCACCGTCTGGTTCGGCTGACCACTTACAGTGATCGCCTGGCCGTTGATGACCAGCCCTGCAAGCTCCGAGCTGCCGCTCGCGCTCGCTTGTCCGGCGCCGTCACAGGTCGCCGCGGCCTGAGACCGCAGCAGATCGGCCTGGATGGCATTTCCCACTACGGCCAGGCTCACGCTCGCAACGGACGCTTCCGCGCTGCTGCGGTTGCCCTGGGCCACGACGGTGGCGTGGACGACTTCGGCCGAGAGGAGGCCGCCGGTCTGGTCCCTGCTGACCGACAGCAGTGACGATTCGTCCGCCCCTCCCGATTCGGAAAGCGGACCCGCCTCGCCCACGACGATCGGCAACAGGCCCAGCACCGCGGCCCGGAGGACGGTCGCCTCCCCGCTGAACGTCGTGCTGGTCGCAGCGGTCAACTCGTAGGCCGGCGCCTCGCGCGTGGCGAGCCCCGCAGGCCTCTCACAGCTCGCGAGCAACGCCGCTGTGAGCGTCAGGAATACGATACGCTTCATGATGCCCTCCTTCGTTCGGTCCCGAGACAAGCCTCGGGTACGGCAGGGTAGCGAGCAGGAGAGCTGCCGTCTGTCGGGAGGATTCGTCGGAGAGTGTGGGGAAGTACCGGCGGGCGGCTGTGGGAAGAACTCCCACACGCCCCCCCCCCGGGCGCGCACTACTCGATTTTCAGGAGGCCGGCGCGGAGCGCGAAGTGTACGAGCTCGGAGCGGTGCTTCAGGCCCAGCTTGTCCATGACGCGGGCGCGGTAAGTGTCGACGCTCTTCGGGCTGAGACGCAGCAGCTTGCCGATTTCGGTCGAGGTATGCCCCTCCGCGGTGAGTCCCAGGACTTCGCGCTCCCGCACACTGAGCCGGGCCACGGCGCCGATCCCCTTCGCACGCGGCTGCTTCTGGTGCTCGACCAGCACCTGGGCGGCGCTCGGGTCGAGGAAGACTTCGTTCTGCGCGACGGTGCGGATCGCTTGCGTGAGGTTCTCAGCCGGGCTCCCCTTGTTCACGAAGCCGCTGGCGCCCGCCGCGAGCACGTCCAGCAGCCTATCCTCTTGGAGATAGCCGCTGAGCACGAGAATCTTCGTGCCGACGTGGAGGGCAGCGATGCGGCGCACGGCCTCGAGACCCCCGATGCCCGGCATGACGAGGTCCATCAGCACGACGTCCGGCTTCAGGGCCCGGGTCTGCTTAACCGCCTCCTCCCCGGTCGCCGCCTCGCCCACCACACGCAGGTTGGCTTGGCGATCGAGCAACGCGTGCAGGCCGGCACGGACCACCCAGTGGTCGTCAGCGAGCAGGATGTGGATCGGCTTCGGCACGGGCGCTGGTGCCAGCCGGGGAGATCGTCTCACGGTCCTCCGTATCCGGGCGCCCGGGTGCTGCGGTGAGGTTAGCTCAGGATACGAGACATCAGCCGGTTGCCGCAAGGCTGAGGGAGCCCCGCGGCCCGACCTCTCGTGACTCCGGTCACTCCGCTGCGAGAAGAGGTTAAGGTGGTGGACACTGCCGCCACCTTGGATCATGTTTGCCGCCACACTTATCTCAGGAGCACACCGTGCGCCGTCTCTTGCTCTCTGGCCTAGTTCTCGCGGCCGCCTACGCCACCGTGGCCAGCGCTCAGAACCCTCCGGCCGCACCGGCTGGCGGCATCAAACGCTCCGACCTCGCGGGCACCTGGGAGGTCAAGACTGACAGCGGGGTCGCTTCCGTGATTCGGGTGTCGGCGAACGGCAAGAAGTGGACGCTATCGTTCGCCGGCCGCAAACCGATTGCACTTCGGGTTGTTGCCAGCGGTGGTGACAGCGTTGTCTTGCAAGCGGGACGATTTCCCAGTGTGCTGAGACCGGGCCAAACGGTGACGCGGTTGCGCGAGGTAGGGCACTTCAACGGCGAGTCTGTGACCGGTACCTACGAGGCACACTACGCCAAGGGGGGCGTCCTGAACGGCTCATTTTCAGGGACACGCAAGACGAAGTAACCAACTGGGGATTCAACGAGGCGCGGCGGGCGATGATCCACCCACCGCGCCTCGCGCATCCCTGATTATTTGATCGCGACTTCCCCGGAAGTCTTGAGCCAGTCGCTCAGGCGATCGCGGAGCGCGACCGGCATATACCGTGAGCGCAGCAGCCCCTCGAGCCGCGCGACACGTGCTGCCATCTCGGTCTTGCGGCCCGCCTTGCCGTCTAACCAGGCAGCGTAGTAGATCGAAAGCGACTTCGTCCCCCCTCTCCCGCAGGGAGAGGGGGACAGGGGGTGAGGACCCAACGGGCAAGGGGGTCAGGGGGTGAGGACTGCCCGGCGGGACAGGGAGTGTGGACTATCGGAGAGGGAGGCGTAGCGCAGCGTGCTGGGCCCGAATCGCCGCCATCACGCGGTCGATCAACGCCTGGGCCGTCTCCCGGGTGCGCGGCTGCGCGAGAAAGTCCGCATAGTCCACCGGCGGCCCATACGCCACCCGAATCCGCTTGAAAATTCGCGGGACGCTCGTGCCGATGGGCAGCACCTCCCGCATCCCCTCGATCGTCACGGGAATCACGCGCGCCCGCGTCGCGAGAATGAGCAGCCCCGTCCCCGCCTGCCCCCGCCCCACCGAGCCATCCCGCGTCCGCGTGCCCTCCGGGAAGAGCGTCATCACACCGCGCGGCAGGACTTGAATCATGCGGTGCAGCGCGTGCAGGTCGCGCCGTCCCGGCTGCACCCAGATGCACTTCCAGTTGTCGGCCAGCCACGCCAGAATCGGCGTCCGGTAGAAATTCTCGGCCGCCGCGGGATTCCACGGCAAGAGACGCGGCTGCAGCAAGGACCGCGGATAGTACGCCGCCAGGCCAACCAAAAAGCTGTCGAGCATCGATTGGTGATTCGAGAGCAACAGCGTGTTCCGCTCGGTCCCGACGTTCCGGCGGCCCGTCACCGTGGTCCGGTTCAAAACGAAGAAGAACACCCAGAACACCGTGACCGTCAGGTTCGTGACCAGATAGGACGTCACCGGCCACAACAACCGAAACAGCCGTCCGCGGCGTGGAGGAGTGTGGGAGTCAGTAGACATCACGGGATTATACTCGTATCGTGCTTCGCGCGGCCCACGCAGCGAGAATCGCATGACGACTCCGAAACATCAGCTCGGCATTCTCCTCGTCCACGGCATCGGCACCCAGCCCGCCGGCGACACACTCACGCGCTGGGGCGACGTCCTGGTGAAAACGATCGCCCACGCGACGGGCGGCGCCGTGCACGCCACCGTCGAGCGTGCCGGCAAGGACTTGGATGGCGTTGCTAGCGACCGCACCGCGGCGCGAGTGCGGCTCGAGAGCGGCGGCACAGTCGAACATTGGCTCGTCTCGGAAGGATGGTGGGCGGAATCCTTCCTCGCTCCCTCCTACAGCGAGCTCGTCTCCTGGAGCTTCCGCGCCTTACCCTGGGCGCTGACGAGTCACATCGCCCAGCGCTACTGGCTCGCGCAATCGGGACACACACCCAAAGGCGTCGCCATCACGTTGGCGCTCCTCAAGCTCCTCGTCGGCCTGCTGCTCGCGCCGTTCCTCATCCTCGCGCTCGCCGCGGTACTCATCGTGGGGCTGATCCCTGTCCCCGGCCTGCGCGTCGCGCTGCTGCGCGCCCAAAGCCTCTTCACCGCCACCGTGGGCGACAGCCTCGTCTTCGTCGAGAGCCCCGTGCGCGCCGCCCTCATCAAGACAAGGATTCTTGAAGGCATCGAAGGACTCGAGCACCGCTGCGACCGCACCATCGTCGTCGCGCACTCGCAAGGCGCCGCCGCGTCGGTCGAATGCCTCGGCGGCATCGCCGGCATGGACCAGCCCCCCGCAAAGCAGCCGGATACGCTGCTCACATTCGGCGCCGGCACCAACCCGCTCTCGATGCTGCGCCGCTCCGAAGGACTGCCGAAATCGGTCGGCTTCGATCCCGTGCGCTCGGCGATGTGGGGATCGCTGGGCGTGGCCGCGTCCTCCGCCTGGCTCGCCCTGGAAGTCACCACGGGCGTCGTCGCGCCCCGCAAAATCCTGCTTGCCTCGGCTCTGTGGCTGGTGCTCGGCCTGATCGGCGTCGCGGCCGGAGCCGTCGGCCTGAAACTGGCCCGGCTGCTCAAGCCGCGCGCGCCCCGCCTCGCCACCTACGCCAAACGCGCCAGCATCCCGACCAGCCTGATCCTCTGGATGCTCGGCATGTTCGCGCTCTATCGGTCGGCAGATGCGCTGCAAATCCCGTTCGCTCCCGTGCTGTTGCTGATCCTGTCTCTGGTGCTGCTCGGCGCCTCGATCTTTACGATCCTCTCGAAGAGCTGGGAGCGCGTGCTCACCACCGTGCGCTATCCGCCGGGCCTCGCGCGCTGGATCGATGTCTACGCCTCCGCCGATCCAGTTCCCGCCGGACCGACACTGACGCAGGACCACGAGCGGATCGAGTCGCGCGCAATCTGGAACGAGGGCTCCATCATCACGGATCACACCCTCTATTGGCGTAATCGCGACGAATTCGTGCTGCGCGTCGTCCGCGCCTGCGCTCAAACCGCGCGCAGCCGTTGGGTAGGGACGCTGCCCGCTGAATCGGACGCCGTCGATCGGCGCGCCGGCTGGCGCGTGTCGTGGCTGCAGATCGCGCGGACCGCGCTCATCACGATCGGCTTGGCCCTGGGGATCGTGTTGTTTCAGCGTCAGAGTTTTACGTTCGCGAGCCAGATCGCCACCTACATTCCGCGGTGGATCGCCAAGCTGTTTGAACCGGAAACGCTCGAGCGTGTCACACTCATTGCCCTCATCGCCGCGGGCGTGTGGCTCGCGCACGCGCTGACCCGCATGGTCTGGCGGCGCTGGGTGAGCAAGGAACAGCTCGCGATCCTCGAGCAACAGTCGCCCGATGGCTTCGAGGTATGGCCGCTCATCGGCATGGGGACGATCTCGTGGGCAGCGCTGCTCGGCGCGATCACCATCCTCGCCGGCCAAACCCCAATCGCGCGACTGGCAACCGGCAGCGTGGGCGAGAAAGTCGGCGCGCTGTTCGTTTTCGCCCTCGTCGCGTTCGGTCTGGCGGCGATCTCCGTGTACGTGCTGCGCAAATTGCATCCCCCTCCGTCGCTCGGAGCCCGAAAGCCCCGGAATGCGCCAGCAGTAGCCTGATGGTCTCCGAGCTACCGCGCTTCAGGTTTGATCGACTTCATCGGCCGCCGCATGGCTTCGGCTTATCCTCGATTCGATGTCGCTTTTCTTCTAGACGACCTCAGCCACGCGCAAGACGCGCATCGGCGCATCGCCTAACCTGATCCCTATTCCTCTCAGGGAGATGGCTATGCGACTTGCTCGTCTGGCCGGCGTCCTCACTAGTGTCACTGTGATCGCCTGCGAACATCCCTTTGCGCCTGTCCCCGATCCGCGACTGGGACGCACGTCCGCGTTCCCGCTCTCCGGAACAGAGAAGGAGTCAGGGGGTGAGGACTCCGGCGTGACCGGCGCCGGGCAGTACAACGTGAACGGATTGATCGTCTCCTTCTCCATCGATGCCGAGAACTCAAAGGGCGAATTCTCGATCTACGCCGACGAAGGCGGCGGCCTGACCGTGAGTTTCGAAGCGAAGGTGACCTGCCTCTCCATCGATCCCGTGAACCACCACGCCTGGATCGGCGGGGAGATCAAAGAGAACAATTCCACCGACCCCGATTTGCAGGGTGCCATCCAGCAGAAGGGACGCGACATCTGGTTTCGCGTCCTTGACGATCCCGCCGGTGATCGGTCTACGTTCGTCGGCTTCGAAGGCTCGGGCGGTTTCATTACGTCCGCCGACTATTGCGCGGGGCAGCCGTGGGCGGCGGGCAACGCCCGGACTTGGCCGGTGGTCAGCGGCGACATCACGATCCGGCCGTAATGGCGTCATTCACACCGAAGACTTCTGGTTGCCACTGACGGCGGCAGCCAGGAGACCAGTCAGCCCGGTCTAAGCGCGTGACGCCGGGTTGGCTGGTTTTCGGCCTTCCTCGTAACATTGGGAATGACTCCGTCCGCATCACCCGCCGCCCTCGTCCCAATCACGATGGGAGCCTCAGGCGCCGCGATGCTGGCGCTCGACGACTTCCTGGTGACCGACGCCTTTTTCCCGGCCCATGCTTACCTTCCGCCCCACGTGCACGAGCGGGCCTCGTTCGCCACGATGCTCGAGGGTTCGTTCGATATCGCGATCGGCCACCACGCCTACGCGTGCGAGCCCAACAGCGCCGTCGCGGAGCCCGCGGAAGAGCGGCACGATAACCGGCTCGGCCACGCCGGCGCGCACGTCGTGGTGATCCAACCGGACCCCGCCGCCATCGAGCGGCTGGGTCCGTGCGGTGACTGGTTCGGAGCCGTGCACCACGCAGCCCAGACTCCCGTGTGTGTGGCTGCGTGGCGCATCGCGCGCGAGCTGCGCGCGCCTGACGGCGCGACGCCGGTGGCGGTCGAAGGACTCGTGCTCGAGATGCTCGCCCTCGCCACCCGCCGTAGCCCAACCACGGATCGGCGTGCACCGCTCTGGCTCTCTCGCGCCCGTGATGAGCTCCACGACCGCTTCCTCGATCCTCCCCGCATTCGCGACCTGGCGGCGGTGGCCGGCGTGCATCCGGATCACCTGGCGCGCGCATTTCGCCTCCGGTTCGGAGCGCCGATCGGCTCCTACTTGCGCCGCTTGCGGCTCGATTGGGCGGCCATGCGCCTCGAGACCGGCGACGAGGGGATCAGCGCGATCGCGCTCCGTGCGGGCTTCGCCGATCAGAGTCATTTCACGCGCACCTTCAAGCGACACACCGGTCTGACCCCCCAGGCGTATCGGCGCACGTTCGGGAACCTGAGCGCTCGCTAGCGGAGCCATGGCGCGCTCCAAGCTCCACGTCGCATTCGAGGTCGGCGTCATCCTCAAAGGCCTGAACGGCCTCCTCGAGCTCGTCGGCGGCGCGCTGCTGCTCGCCTTTCCGCCCAGCGCGATTGAGAAGTTCATCGTCGGACTCACCAACAACGAGCTGAGCAAAGACCCCCACGACGTCATCGCCACGCACCTGCGCCAGGCCGCGCACTCCCTCTCGGCGAACGACCAGCTGTTCGCAGCCATTTACCTGCTGTCGCATGGCGTCATCAAGGCGCTGCTCGTGTACGCATTGCTGCGCGGCAAACTGTGGGCCTATCCCTGGGCCATCGGCGTGTTCGCGGCCTTCGGCGTCTATCAGATCTACCGCTATTTCATCTCGCAGTCGGGATGGTTGATCGCATTGACCGTCCTGGACGCGATCGTGATTCTGCTGACGTGGTTCGAATGGCGCCGGGTTAGAAACAACAAACTCCGATACCTCACCTAGAAGTATCGGAGTTGGTTGTGTCCCTGCCCCTAAAGCCGGCAGCTACTTCCCTCTCAGTGCGCCCGCAACCGCACGTCGATGTCCGTGATGATATCGTGCGGCTGCCCGCGCGACTCCCAGCCACGATGGCGGCCACGATTCTCATGCTCGTTCTCGCCGTCGCCCCGCTCGTCCTTGTCACCGTGCTTGCGGCGCCCGCGCGCTTCCCACAGGCCGCGCACGACCACGCGCTCCCCCTCGGGATTTGCGAAGATGCGGACGATCTCATCGTCGCCGCGGCGCGCCCAGATGATCCGGTTCGGGCCCGCCTGCTCCACGCGATACACGGTCCAGCCGCGGGTGACGAGCACTTCCTGCGTCACCACCACGACGCGGTCCATCGGCACGACATAGACGTACTGGGCGGGCTCGGCGTAGACCACCGACGCGCGCGTGTAGCCCGGCGCGCATCCCGCCACGCCGAGCGCGGCGACGATGATGGGTAGATAGCGTTGCATTGGCACACCTCGTAAAGACATTAGGGCGATGGTTTGACTGGTGTTGGGGCCAAATGTTTAGTCGCTTCGCAGCATGATCGGAGTGATCGACGTCACCAGGCGTTGGGGCGCACGCCCTACCCTTCCTTTTGATATAGCACAACCTCCCACGAGAACGTCCGCACTCTCTGGCGCAGCGTGAATCCGAGAGAACGGATCAGTGCATCCATCGCGTCCACGGAATGAGCAAACGATCGAAAGGGATTGCGCCAGAGGCTGCGGAAGAAATTCTGTACGCCGATCACGGTGCGCACGAGCCACCGGTCGCGTGGATAGACCAGGCCGTACAAGCGGCGGCAGCGCTCCGCCGAAGCCCTAACCAACGGTTCCATCTTGGCGTAGCAGCACACGACGCGATCGAGTGTGACGATATCGGCCGCGGGAAGCTGCGGCGCGAGATCGACGAAATCGCCGAGCTGAAACGTGATGCGCGCACTGAAGCCCTGCCGCGCCGCCTCCTCGCGGGCC
>Ga0209701_10002150_pt1 | contig 12826 bp, 14 predicted proteins | sample CZO8metaG_4_FD_188356 | JGI IMG/M metagenome (GOLD analysis project Ga0209701, IMG submission 188356) | Vadose zone soil microbial communities from the Eel River Critical Zone Observatory, Northern California, USA - CZOApr15con2H3.8 metaG... | ecosystem: Environmental > Terrestrial > Soil >...
GCTGCGATCGAGAGTCCACCCGCGATCGCCGTTATAGAGGGCGATGACCACGCCGCCGTGGGTGACGTCCAGGCCATCCACGCCAATCAAGGCCGCAAGGATGGTGTTGCGGCCCTTGGCCATGTATTCGGTGCGGTCCTTGTCCGGAAAGCGGCGGTCATTGATAAAGTCGATGTACCCGGTGAGCTCGCCGTTGTGACCAAATTGCGCGCGGCGGCCCTGGCACTGGCTTTCACGCGCCTCGGTATAGCCGGGGCCGCCAAGAGCGTTGATCAGATCGCTGAGGATCTGCTTGCCCTTGGCAACGCTTTGCTCGGGCATCATGGTATCGGGATTCTGCGCAAAAGCACGCGGCGCAAAAACCACGCTGCCGAGCAGGACGAACGCCGCGAATTGGAAAAACTTTAGCCGCACAAGACCGACCCCCCATTTACATTGATGATTTCGCCGGTCATGAAGTTGGCCAGTTCGGAAGCGAGAAAAAGAATGGGGCCCGCGATTTCCTCGGCGGTGCCGGCACGCCCGAGAGGAATCACCGAGGCGGCCATCTTCCGCCCTGCTTTGGTGGAAAGGACGGGATTGGACATATCCGTGGCGACCCAGCCGGGCGCGACGCAATTCACGAGAACATTATGGCGCGCGAGCTCGGTGGAAAGACCTTTCGTGAAGCTGATAATGCCGCCTTTCGATGCGCCGTAATGCGTGTGGAAGGCTTCGCCGCGCTGCCCGGCCGTCGAGCTGACGGCAATGATCTTGCCGGACTTCTGCCGGATCATGTGGGGGACGGAGAAGTGGATGACCGAGTAAACGCTCTTGAGATTGATGCGGATCATATCGTCCCACTGCTTTTCGGTCATTTTTTCGATGGGCAGGTCTTCCAGGTTCCAGACGCCGGCGTTGGCCACGAGAATGTCCAGGCGGCCGAGCCGGGCGATGCACTGCTCGACGAGTTTTTGGTTGTCAGCATGTTTGCTGACATCGGCTTTGAACGCTTCCACGCGGGTGCCGTGCTTGCCGGCTTCCTGCTGGATTTGCAGCGCCGCGTCTTTGGCTTTGACGTAGTTGAAAATCACGTCGGCGCCGGCCTGGGCGAAAAGTTTGACGGCGGCTGCGCCGATGCCGCGTGAACCGCCGGTGATGAGTGCCGCCTTGCCTGCGAGAGAAATCATCAAGCCCCCAAGAAATCGAAAACCCAAAGTCGAAAGCCGGCATACTTTCCCGCGCCAATCCTTCCTCCAAGGCGAGGAGAAATTCCTTCAGAAAAGGCCGGAATCCTCAAGCGCCTGTCTCGGCAGGCCAAGCACTAGGACACCACTTCGGGCTTCCTCGGAGCGCCGCGGGAATTGCGCGCCGCGGAAACGAATTCGCGGAACAAGCGCTCGGAAAACGCATCGCCAAACATGCGTTCGGGATGCCATTGGACGCCCACGACCCAATTGGAATCGCCGGTCCATTCAACGCCTTCGACCGTGCCGTCGGCCGCGCGCGAAGTGACGCGCAAATTCTTGCCAGGCGTCGCGATGGCCTGGTGATGCGCGCTGTTGATGGCGGCCTCGGTGCGCCCTGCGATGGAAGCCAAACGGCTGCCCGGATCAAATGTGGCGCCGTGCACGGGGTCTTGGTCGGCTTCGGGAACGAGGTCTTTCTTGCGATGTGGCGTCGTAGTGCCGGTCTCGGCCCGAAGATCCTGAATGAGCGTGCCGCCCTGGTAGACGTTGAGAAGCTGGCAGCCATAACAGATGGCCAGCACAGGCTTTTTTTCGGCGAGGGCGTGTCTGAGGATGGCGCGGTCGGTTTCCTCTCGAGGAAGGTCGGCGGGCGCCGAAAGACCGCGATCGACGGCGCCGTATTCGCTGGGTGCAACGTCCGCGGAACTGCCGGGAAGCACAAAAGCATCAAGAGTGGGGATGAGTCTGTTTCGCTCATCCTGATCTTTCAGGGGGATGAGGATTCCCTCTGCGCCAGCTCTTTCTACGGCCTTTAGGTAATCCTCGGTTCTGCCCCTGGGACCCCCGGACATGACGTTGCCTTCCTCGGCGCTGGTGCGCCAGGGGATGCCCACACGGGGACGGTGAGCTGTGTTCCGTTGGGTTTCCGCAGGGGTCATGGAACACCAAATCGTAACATCTGGACGAAAGAGCGGCAACCCGGGGAAATGGGCAGAGACGAAAATCGCCGGGTAACCCTTCGAGATGGACAGAGGGCGCCTCGCGAAGAACTTTCGGCGTAAAGGGTATTCACCCACGGGTGTTTCTTTGAAGGAGCGTGGAATCGCTCGAAAATAGAAGAGTTACGTTTTTGGAGAACGCAAAAGGGTGTGGAAGGATATGAAAAGACAGGGTTTAGCGACTTGTAACTGGCAGAAATCCGCCAGCAAGAACGGGATGGACAAACCAACCTGATCTGTCTTGCAATCTTGTCTGCATGGCAATCTAGTTTGCATCACAAACCGAAATTAGCCCCATCCGCAAACTAGTTTGCGCGGCAAACCAAATCTGCCCCTACAGAAAGAAGCATGTCGGCCTAACTCTTCGACTCCACTCAGGATAAACAAGTCCGCTCCTACAGCAAGAACGGGTCGGAAGACCCGCCACTACAGGGGCTTGGAACTAAACAGAGGTGACGAAGTTGCCGTCGAGGGCGACGTAGCCGCAGGCCATACGCGGGGTGTTGAAGGCGAAGCCGGGATTGCCCACGCGATCGAGAAGGATGAGGCCGCCGGTTCCGTGCGCGCGTTTGGCGAGAAGGTGGACGGCTTCGCGGGCGGCTAGACCGGCGGTCGTGGCATCGCAGGAGGCGGCCGAGGAGGAGTCCAGACAGGTTACGGGACTGCGAAGAAGATCGGTGGCGGTTTTGGCCATGACGATCTTCATGATGGCTTCACCGTATCCGGTGCAGGAGACGCCGCCGGCTTCGGAATCGGCGTAACAGCCGCAGCCGATGAGCGGCGAATCACCAACGCGGCCGGGAAGTTTGCAGCAGGTGCCGCCCGTGGAAGTGGCGGCGAAGAGTTTGCCGTTGATATCGAAGGCGACGGCGCCGACGGTCCCCTGCTCGTGGCCTCGATGGTGCGCGGCGGCGTGTTTGTTATCCAGGCATTTTCCCCAGGCATCGCGTTCCGCTGCGCTGATCAATTCCTCGGGCTTGCAGAGTTGGATTCCGTGCTGTACCGCGAACCGCTCGGCGCCTTCGGCGACGAGCATCATGTGCGGGCAGCTTTCGAGGATTTTGCGCGCCAGCCGAATCGGGTTTTTTACGCGCTGCAAAGAAGCGGCAGCGCCGGCGCGAAGCGTGGCACCGTCCATGACCATGGCATCGCACTCGACGCGGCCGTCGAGATTGAGGTGCGAGCCGTAACCCGCGTCGAAGACGGCGTCGTCTTCGAGGACCATGATGGCGGCTTCGACGGCGTCAAGGGCTGAGCCGCCGCGAGAGAGAAGGAACCAGCCGGCGGTGAGCGCACGGTGGCAAGCGGATTTGCAAGCTTCCACGGCTTCGTCAGGAATGTCCCACGCGCCGCCATGAACAATGAGAGAAGGTTTCATCCCGCCGAGAATGGCAAAGCCCATTCCGTTTGTCCAGGAAAGCGCGAAAGGTAGTGCCTAGAAACAACAGCCAGGAGGAAAAACAAAGAAGGAAAAATGCTAGATGAAGAAATCAAGCAAGAAAAGAAGCGGGCCCATCAGAAGTAGCATCGCACCCGGGTAGAACTGCCCGCGAGGCATGCGACGGAAGGAAATGGCGAAGCAAGAAGGGAGGGCCTTCAAGCGGGAGTCTTCGCGGAGAGCGTAGAAACGGCCGACGACGGTGTAGCGAGAGAAGTTGCGGCGGAAGATGGAAATTCCGTCATGAACCCCGACAAAGACATCCTCGCGGTTGCGCCAGAGAAGTGCAGCGCCAAGAGCAAAGAACAGATAGCCAAGAATGGTCAGGAGCCCGAGCGCCGGGCCTGCTCCCCAATACATAATCCCTCACATAGAGCCTAGGGCTATTTCCATTGGACGCCGGGGACGCGCGGAAAGTTACTCCACGTCGTGGATGGTGATGAGGCGGACGACGGCAAACTCCTTCTTGCCGGCAGGAGTGGCAACTTCGATTTCGTCGCCGACCTTGCGGTTGAGAAGCGCCTTGCCGATGGGCGAGGTCGTGGAGATCATGCCCCTCTCCGCGTCGGCTTCTTCGGTACTGACGAGTTTGTATTCGATCCTGGTTTCCCGCTGGATATCCAGGACGATAACGCGCGAACCATATCCGGAACGGTCCTTCGGGATACTGCCGAGGTTGAGCATGCCGAGGTCGCCCATGCGCTTCTTGAGCTGGCTGATCTTGGCATTGACCAAGCTCTGGCGCTCCTTGGCAAATTTGTACTCGGCATTTTCGGAAAGGTCCCCATGGGAGCGGGCGACGGCGATCTCCTTAGGAAGTTCGACGCTGAGCTCGTGCGAGAGGTGGTCGATTTCATCCTGCAGTTTTTTCTTAATCTTGGCGAGTGGGTCGGACATGGCCGTCGGTTTCCAGTTCGCTAAAAAAGGTTTGCGGAGTCCGGGACGCCATGGATGGTTTGCCGGACCCCGCACAAGCGAATATTATAAATGCGGGTGAAGGGAAGTCACAAGGGGAAGCGACGAGTGTGGCGCAACTTTGGGTCTTAGGGCACCTTCCGAGCCATCCCAAGGGTCGACTTTCCGTCGCCGCCGGAGAGCCCCCGCGATCAACGTACTGTGACTTCGAGACTCTGCGATTTCGTGTTGCCGGCAGCATCGGCGATGGTCAAAATGTAAGTTGTTGTTTTGGTGGGAGTTACATCCACACAACGGGAGTAGGAAGGCCAGACGGGATTGGACTGGGGCTCGAGCCTGACGGTTTTGGCGTTGGCCACGCCGTAGCACAACTGAACGGGCTCACCGCGATGAACGACGGCGGGAGTGGCGTTGAAGTTCTGAATGGCGAGCTCCTTTCCGCCCAGCTGTTCCAGGGTGATGCGATCCTGCTCCTGCTGCTTTTGCGTTCTCTCGCGCTCGGTGCGTTTTTCGATGAACCTGTTTTCCTGCCAGCGTGAGAAGAAAATCCAGCCGACGACGAGCACGGCGATCACGAAAACAGAAGTGGAGTAAAGCCGGGGATCCTTGAAGACGGATTTGGATGGTGAACCGGATTGAGCCAGCATGTTTCAACCCCAATAGTTTCTGTCGTCAAAGTCAAGGATAGTGCAGGATCCGGTTCGTTGAGAAGAAGAGCGTGGCCAAAAGCTGACCAGTTCCCGGAACAAGCGAGCCCTCGCCCAACATCGGGAGGGTGGATGAGGATGAGCGGGAAAGGCAACGAGACCACGCGGCGAAATTCCAAGACTGTGGGCCATCAGGCGCACCGACAGTACATAGCAGTGTTTTGGAATGAGATTCTGGCGGAGAGGGGGGGATTCGAACCCCCGGTACACGTTTTAGCGCGTACAACGGTTTAGCAAACCGCCGCATTTAGCCACTCTGCCACCTCTCCGCCGGCGGGAACGGCCGAAAAGAACCGGCCGAATGGCCAGAGTATAGCATTAACGGGGAATGCCGTATGGGGCCAGTTTTCAGGAGAGACAACTGTTTTTTGCTGACCATCCGGCCAATTTCTGCGTCAAACAGAGGGGGTCGGGTGCGAGCGGGTGAGGGTCCCTCCGGGGGGAGGGGATACCTTCCCTTTCGCCCGGTTTGAAACTACAATGTTCTCCCGGGCGATTACTCCCCATCCAAGGTGAAGGCTGCCCCTGGTGAGATGGCGGCTCCGGTAAGTCCTTTGCTTCGATGCCTGAACCGCGAAGGTGGAGTAGACCTCGAGCGAAACATTTTGGCCCGTACAGGCGTATGTAAGGAAGAGGCAGTGCGGCCAAGACGTGTGTCCCCGCGCGGACTGAATTCCCTGCCATCACACTGTATACGGTCCGTGGCGGAATTTGGAAACAGGGAAGAAATGCGTTCAAGGGGAGGCAGGGCCCCCGAGTGGCCGGTTGAAGGGGAATCGAATGAAGACGTGGCATAAAGTAGCGATTGGCGTGGGCGCTGCCGCGGCGCTCGGCGGGATCGTGTTATTCAGCGTGAACCAGGCAAACAAGGGCGTGGTCACGGTGCAGAGCGCGAAAGTGGCGACGCAGGAGAGCTTGGTGTCGCTGGTGACGGCCTCCGGCGAAATCAAGCCGACGACCTATACCAACGTGACCGCTCAGGGATTTGGCCGGATCACCGAGATCCTGATCAAGGAAGGCGACCAGATCAAGAAAGGTGAGAAGCTGCTTCTCCAGGAGAATGTGCAGGCGAATGCCGACGTGCAGGCACAGTCCGCGGCGATCACCTCGGCGGAGGCCGGCGCGCAGGCAGCGGAAGCGAGCTACAAAGCGGCGCAGGCGGACCTGACTTCACAACAGGCCAACCTTGAGAAGGCCATGCTGGATTACGACCGCGGGCAGGGGCTGTTCAAGGATGGCTTAATTCCCAAGCAGGATTTCGACCAGCGGAAGACGTCCTATGACGGGGCGTTAGCCGCCGTGGAATCGGCGAAGGCGCGCATGCAATCGCTGAGGGCGCAGCTCAACCAGACGCAATCGCAAGTGAATCAGAACCGAGCGGTGCTGGTGCGGACGAAAGACATCCTCAGCAAGACGGCGTACATCTCGCCAATCAACGGAATCGTGAGTTACCTGCCGGTGCGCCTGGGCGAGTATGTGGTGCCGGGGATTCAGAATTCGAACGGCAGCTTCCTGATGACGCTTTCGGACATGTCCGTGGTGACGGCGGAAGTGAAGGTGGACGAGACGGACATCGTCAACGTGAAGCTGGGGCAAGACGCCGACGTGACGATCGATGCGGTGCCCGGGAAGGTTTTCAAGGGCAAAGTGACCGAGATCGGATCGCAGGCGGTGCTGCGCAGCTCCGGATTGACGACGACGCAAACCACCACAAGCACGCAGGAAGCGAAAGACTTCAAAGTTGTGGTGACGCTGGCGACTCCGCCGGAGAATTTGCGGCCCGGACTTTCCACGACCGCGAAGATCAAGACGGCGGAGAAGAAGAACGTCGTGGCGATTCCAATTCAGGCGCTGGCCGTGCGGACGCGCAAGGATCTGGAAGAAGCAGCGAAAAATGCGAAGAAGCAGGGAAGTTCCGGCGTGACGCTGGCGGCGCCGCCGCCACCCGCGCCGGGCGACCCGAAGAAAGATGAAGTGCAAGGCGTGTTCGTGATCAACGGGAAGAAAGCGATCTTCCGCGCAGTGGAGACGGGCATCGCCGGCGTTACGGACATCGAGATTACAAAGGGATTGCAACCTGGCGACGTGATCGTCGTGGGCAGCTACAAAGCACTGCGCACCTTGAAGCCGGAGGCCCAGGTGAAGGTGGACAACAGCGCGCCGAAGAAACAGGAAGATCAGCAAAGCTGACGCGCGGCGAAGGACGAGGGAGATTCGAATGGCTGTCGAGACAGCAACCAGCGATTCATACCGGGAAGACCTGGTCAGCTCCGGCGTGGTCATCAAGACTGAGGGGCTGACCAAGGTCTACGAAATGGGCGCGGAGCAAGTGCATGCGCTGCGAGGCGTGGACGTGGAGATCCGCAAAGGCGAGTACGTGGCCATCATGGGCCCTTCCGGTTCGGGCAAATCCACGCTGATGAACCTGATCGGCTGCCTGGATTCACCGAGCTCTGGAAAATACTGGCTGGCGGGCCGCCTAGTGAGCGATCTGGACGATGATGAGCTCGCCTACATCCGGAACAAAGAGATTGGTTTCGTGTTTCAGACGTTCAACCTGCTGCCGCGCGCGACCGCGCTGCACAACGTGGAATTGCCGCTGATTTACAACGGCACGCCTGCGGGAGAACGGATCGAGAAAGCGAAGAAGGCCCTCGAACGCGTTGACCTGATGGACCGGATGACCCACAAACCCAACGAGCTTTCCGGCGGGCAGAGACAGCGCGTCGCGATTGCCCGCGCCCTGGTGAACTCTCCGTCGATCGTGCTCGCGGACGAGCCCACAGGGAACCTCGATTCGAAAACGGGCGAAGAGATTATGGCGCTCTTTGCAAACCTCCACCGGCAGGGAAACACGATCATCCTCGTGACGCACGAACACGATATAGCGCAGCACGCGCATCGCAGCATCTTCATCCGCGACGGCAAGATCTTTTCCGATGAAGCGGTTGTGAAGAAATAAGCGGACAATTCGGCTCTTCCCATTCTGAAGAACCCTGGTAGGTTAACTTTGCTGGCGCAATCCGCCGCAGACCGCACCCGGGGTGTGCCCGCACCCGGCGCGGAAGGATGGAACCTATGGAACCGGCACCGACTGAGGCGATTCGAACGGAGACCCGCGAACTCTTGAAGGGGGCTGCGGAAAGGGTGATACGTTACGTTGAAAGCGTTGGGGAGCGAAGAGTGGGTCCGGCCGAAGCTGATCTCTCTGCACTGGCAAAACTTCACGAAGCGTTTCCCGAGAGTCCGAGCGATCCGCGCGAACTGCTTGCGAAGCTCGACGAAATCGGATCCCCCGCGACCGTGGCGACGACCGGTGGACGTTACTTCGGTTTTGTGAACGGCGCGATGCTCCCTGCAGCGCTGGCCGCCAACTGGCTGGCCGGGGCGTGGAACCAGAATGCGGCACTGCGAGTGATGTCCCCGGTTGCCGCGGAATTGGAGGATGTGGCTCTGGAGTGGGTTTGCGAGGCACTGGCATTGCCCGCGAATTGCGCGGGTGGCCTGGTTACCTGCGCCACCATGGCGAATTTCACGGCGCTGGCAGCAGCACGCCATGCGCTGCTCGCGCGAGCCGGATGGAACGTCGTCGAAAACGGGATGTTTGGAGCGCCGCCGATCGAGGTGGTCGTCGGCGCAGAGGTGCATGCGTCGATTCTAAAAGCGCTGAGTCTCGCCGGCTTTGGCAGCAAGCGCGTGATAACTGTGGAGGCGGATCCCCAAGGGCGAATGCGGGCCGACAAGCTGCCGCGTTTCTCCGAGCGGACCATCGTGTGTATTCAGGCTGGGAACGTAAATACCGGGGCTTTCGATCCCGCCGACGAAATCTGCCGGGCGGCGAAGGAGCAGGGCGCCTGGGTGCACGTGGATGGCGCGTTCGGCTTGTGGGCGCGGGTGTCACCGAAGTTCGAGCATCTCACGCGTGGATTCGAAAAGGCGGATTCGTGGGCCACGGATGCGCACAAGTGGCCAAACGTGGGTTATGACAGCGGTCTGGCGATTCTGAAAGACGGCGCAGCTCTCCGAGCGTCGATGGGCATGACGGCCGCATATCTCGAGCCCGGCGAGCACCGAGAGCCGATGCACCACACGCCAGAAGCGTCACGCCGGGCGCGGGGCGTGGAGTTGTGGGCGGCGCTGAAGTCGCTCGGGCGATCGGGGCTTTGCGCGGTGATCGAGCGCACGTGCGATCATGCGCAGCGCTTTGCTCAAGGGCTCCGGAAAGAAGGCTTTGCAGTGCTGAACGATGTGGCGATTAACCAGGTGCTGGTGTCCTTCGGCCGGCCGGAAGTGACGCGAGAGGTAATCCGGCAGGTTCAGAAGGACGGAACCTGCTGGTGCGGCGGCACCGTCTGGCAGGGGAAAACAGCCATGCGCATCAGCGTTTCTTCCTGGGCGACCACGGAGGCAGATGTGGAGCGCAGCCTAGCGGCCATGATCCGCATCGCTCACGCCTGCGGCGCAAGGTAGCAAGCACCAGCAAGGCCGATCGAGTCATGCCGCATTTCTGATTTCAAACGGCACGTGACGCGGCGCGCCGCGCTTTCGATTCCAACGAATCCACGCTGACGGGCGCGTACGGATAGCGCCAGCAATTACCGGCCGTGCGCGATGCTCGAAGATTCGATATCAGCGAAGGTTTGCGCCGCACTCAGATAGGTGCGCGAGAGACGGTCGTGCCAGGTAAGTTCGTCTTCGTCCCACAGGGCCCAAAGAAAGCCTAGGAAAAATGTTCCCATGGAAAGAACGTATCCCGCGCTGCGCAAAAGCATCTGCCGTGGGGTGGGTGGTTCGCCGGAAAAGCCGACAACCTGCAAGCCTCGCATCATCATGCCGGGAGTGGTTCCGCCGAAGACGGTGAAGAGTGCGAAATATTGCAGATAGACAATGGCAAATGCGATTGCATAAACAGCCGCGCTCAATTTGCTCAAGGTGAATTGCCCGCCGAGGGAACCGAAGAGCGTGAGAAAGCCGCCGTAGGCAAAGAGCAAGCACACCAGATCGATCACCGCAGCCAGGCGGCGGTCATCGATCGAGGCAACAGGGTGCAAACCCGGCAGGGACTTTCTTTCCTCTCCGGGGGCCAGCGCTGGTGAAAGGGCATCTGCATCCGGTGGCAGGGAGACATCAATAATCATGCGCGATTCTTCAATAACGCGCTTTTTGGAGGGACGGCCGATGGCGATGGTAAACGAAAAATCGTCTTCGATCGTGGCTCCGGATTCCGCAATAGCAACCGAGGCGTCTGCGCGTGCCTCTTCCGACGGTTCTTCGAAAGGGAGCCGGGATTGAGCAGCATGCGGGGCGACTTTACGCCGCCGCGTACGGTAGGCGGCCAGGCGCTGTGCGAGTTCGCCGCGCCAGGCAGCATCCTGCTGCATCTCACGCTGGCTCACGGTGCGGCCCCGGAGCCGTTCGGGCGCGGCCGGGCCAGCGAGACCATTCACGGAGAGATTTGCCTCTGCGCGGGTATTCGAGAAATCTTCCGAGGAAGAAAAATCGACGGAGAAGGATGAATCACAAAAATTGCAGGCGCGTATGCTTGAGGGCAATACGGCGCCACAATGCGAGCATGTTTTTGTCACCGGTGCGTTTTGCGCTGCGGACGCTTCCACTCCGGTGAGGAGGGAACCTAGCCACATTACCACGAAGCGGCAAAGTCAAGCAGAGAAAGGAGGAGGATGGTAACGAAAGAAGCAGGGGACTGTGTTAGGGGAAGAAAGACAGGCGAAGTGCTAGGAGTCCATTTGTTGAGCAAGCATATCGCGGCTGAAGCTAATGCGGCGTTCCAGAGCGACGGCCGCGAAATAAGCGCAATGGCCACGCTCGGAATCCGTCCAGGTGCGCATCGAAGGCGCCATGCGGGCGACGGTCGAGCGAAGGAGATTGAGAAGACGGAAATAAGCGCCGATGGCCCGGATGCTCTTGCGGTCTTCTGGAGGTTCCGGACAGAGCTGCAGGATCTGCATGACGCGCGCGAAATCCTCCCCGGTAGCCGTCTTGGAGATGCCGGTGACGTCCTGCACCTCAGGGGAAAGCGCCCGCTTCGAGGATGCCGCAATGAGCGACCGGCAGTACGAGACGAAGAACTGCAGCAGCAAGATAATGGAACAGACGAGAATGATTGCGGCCATCATCGCGGGATCACCGCCAGGCGCGAAGGGGCAAGGCGCGCCTCCTCAGGTACTCTCCAGATGGCATAGGCCCACGCCAGGGGCAGCAAACATCCGATGATCGGAAAGAGATAGACCATATGTGAAAACAGGTCAGGATGGAGATTCGAGATCGCATAGGAGGCGGCATACGCGCTGAAATACACGCCGAGAGAGAGAACGAGCTGCACCAAAAGCGCGCGCGTCTCCCGCAACTTCAAGATGGCGCCCCAAAGCGCATAGGTCAGAACTAAGCCAACGAAATAGAGGTTTTGAGACAACTCAAAGGCGAAGTGGGTCAGCATGCGCGAGGACGACTGGCTGACCACCGCGTAGGAAAACCAGGCCGTTCCCCCCAGGAGCAAGACGGCTCCGAAGCGAACGTAACGCTCGACGCGCATCTCTTCGAAAACGCGCGAATACAGACTGATCAAAGCAAAATAGAGAAGAATGACCAGCAAGGCATCCGAATAGAAGTAGAAATACCGGTATTCTATGGAGGAACGGCCATAATGCATGAGGACGCGGAAACGCCCTAAGCTGACAAGGACGGTAAGCAACATGAAAAGATTGAGGAAAAAATACCTTCGGAAGGCTTGCCTGCGAAGCGAACACACCACCACGGCGGCTTCAAAGATCGTTGCCAGGATCCAAATGACCCAATCTGTGGGACCAAGCATCTTGAGCCTTGTCAGGTGCCCAGATCCCGCTTCTTGTTGCCGGAATGACTAGCGGATCGGGCTTACTTCCACGGCGTCGGTACTGGTGCGCCACCCACTTGCCACGGCGTCGGTACTGGTGCGCCACCCACGGCGAGAACAGTCACCGTGCCGTTAGCATGTGTGGTAACAACCGTTTTCAGGCTCATTGCCCCCACCAAAACCAGCATGGCGAGGAGTATAACCGTGAGTTTGCGTGACATTGTGCCTCCGAGGTGTGAAGCACCCCGGTAGCACTCTATCTCTTATTGCAGCAATGTCAAGTAGCTCACGCTACGAGCCTGTATCCTATTACTACACACCTACCCGTCCCTTATTTTCGATAGTTCTTCGCCTATCGCAATGGTGGGACAGTTTTCGTTCGCCCATGAGGGTAGGTTTTAGGACGGCTAGGGTCAACGGTACGATAGTACTATAGCAGATAGGACTCTTGGCGTCGGTTCGATGCGGGGAAGCGGCGAGATTTGCCGCAACTGGCATCCTTGGGTTGCAGAAAATCCTCCGCAAGTTTCCTCCATCGCGCTTTTGCGAGTCCGAAATGATGCGCGACGCTGGATTGTGGTGCATTCCTCGGGCCGGCGAGGACATCGCCTTGACACATTCGCAGGCGAATCCGTAGCATTGACGAGTGCGTCATGCCGGCGTAGCTCAGTGGAAGAGCGAGGGTCTCATAATCCCTAGGCCGTGGGTTCGATTCCCCCCGCCGGCACCAAACAATCTCCAATTTT
>Ga0209701_10002158_pt1 | contig 12807 bp, 16 predicted proteins | sample CZO8metaG_4_FD_188356 | JGI IMG/M metagenome (GOLD analysis project Ga0209701, IMG submission 188356) | Vadose zone soil microbial communities from the Eel River Critical Zone Observatory, Northern California, USA - CZOApr15con2H3.8 metaG... | ecosystem: Environmental > Terrestrial > Soil >...
CAGCCGCCGCTACCGTCGCGTCGCCGCTCGTAATCCGTTGCGGGCTCCAGCGCAATACCGAGCCGCTCGACTCCGGCCGGGTCGCCGGCCTCATTAAACCGGACTCGCGCTATACCGATGCGCGAGTAATTGCCCCGCCCGACCAGCCGCGGGAAGAGGTACAGCTGACCATCAGGGCCACGCGCGGCAGCTGGGTTCAGGACGCCTTCGGCCTCCAGCGGATTGCCCGGCTCCGGTTCCATCACCAGCCCAAGGCGCCGCAACTGAAACGGAATCATCGGCTCTCCCTCACAAGGTCACGTCCGTACCTTGCGTGAACGCTCGTTCCAGCTGACGCAAGATGCCGTCGGGTTCGCGCAGGGCAAGTTCGACGATTTCATCGGCGCGCGCTTGCGAATCGCTGTTGGCATAGATGCGCAGTTGAGGCGCGTTGCCCGACGGCCGGACGTGCGCGACGTCGCCATTGATGAAATAGATACGCACGCCGTCGAGGACATTGATGCGCACGATATCGTCGAATCCAAGCGCGGGTGTAAAGAAACGCATTAACGTCGCTTTACGTTTCTGCCAGTCTTCGGCTAGCCCTGCCGCGAGGGGCGTAGCGATAGCATTCGCACGACTACGATCGATTACGCGCCCCGCGCGATCGAGATCCACCTCGATCGTGTCACCGGCTGGAATCAGGTTGGCCAAGATGGTCTGGCTCACGGCGACGGGTAAGTTATCGATCAATCCGGCCCGTCCGAAACGTGCGGGCAACCGGTCCCACAAAACCGACAAGCCAATGCCCTGATTCGCCGCAGCGAACAAGTTTGCCACGATGGGCAGCGTCGAATCGCGCGTGGGCAGCGCAACCATGGTCCCGGCGGCGAGCGCGATATCGCTGCCGGTTAAAAATCCGCCGTTGGCCTCCCAGCCGACGATGCGAGCGTATGTTCCGGCGCCACGCAACTCGTCGAGGGCGGAAATGACGTAGGGCGACCCGATTTTGGTTTTCTCGAGCAAAACTTTGCGCTCACGCAGGCGTCGCTCGACAGCATCGTTGGCGCTGATTGGAACCGCCGCGGCATCCGCGCGCAGGTATTCGGCGACTACGATGCCTAATAGGTCACCGGGCAAGAAGCGCACGCGCCGGCCGCCAGGCTTAACCTCGGCGGCAGGTAACACGGCCGTTACTAATGGCCGATCGGAGTCGCCATCGGTTGACACGATGGCCTGAAGCGGCTCGCCCCTCGCTTCGGCAGCGACGGCGAACTCCTCCAGACGGTTTAGCTGCTCGTCAGTGATATTCTCCGTGTCGATGGGAATGAACGTCTCGCTGCGCCCCGCGGTGACCACCTCGGCGCCCAGCTCGCGCAGGATGCGCGGCAAGATATCGCGCCCCACCGCCGAATGCTGATACACGAGAACCCGCAGGCCAGAGAGGCCGCCGCTATTAAAGCTGTTCAGGTAGCGACGGACGTAAGCTTCTTCGGCGGCACGATCAAGCGGTGGCAGCTCTGGCGAGCGTTTCAGCGTTCCGGAGGCGTCGAATGCTGATGTCGTCGCGGTCCGGCTATACTCTTCGGCGCGCACGCGCTCGACCTCGCGCGTGATGCCTGGCTCGTCCAGCTTCAGGACCTCGCCGACGCTCTTGTTGAGCTTGATACCGTTACGATCGAATGGAATATGGCTGCCGCTCACCATCACGCCGGCGCGTCCGGTGGAGATGGCGTGAGAGATCAATGCGGGCGTAGGGATCTTGCCCGCGTTCTCCACCTGGCAGCCCGAGTCGACAATCGCTTGGGCGCAGGCGCGCATTATGCGGTCAGTGCTCGGGCGGAGGTCGCCGGCGATGACCACTCCGCTTCTTGCACGAATATCACCAATGCTCAACAAATACCGGAGCGCAGCCTTGACATTGATATAAGCCTCGAGGTCGGTAATGTCTTTGACCAGGCCGCGCAATCCGCTGGTGCCAAAGGTCAACGAAACAGGCGCGTAATCGAGGAACGAAGTCGTGGGGCGTATTCGCAGTTCGGGCATTGTAGTTATGTAATTGCAAGTCTCGCCTTCAGGCCAGCGATGATCCCGATGGCGATCTAGGCGATCTGAGCCAGATAATTGGAGAGTTTCTTTTCTTTGATGATGAGGAAGCGATCTTTATTCGTCTCAATCAGCCCAAGGTTATGAAATCTCTGCATAAACAAGCTGATCCGAGGCCTAGTCGTGCCCACCATCCCCGACAATTCTTCGTGCGATATCTTCAGCTCGATGCGAATGCTGCGGGGATCTTTCTTGCCCATCGTGCGGGCCATCTGTAACAGCGTCTGGCCCAGCCGCTGCTCGCAATCGACCGTCACCAGATTGGCGATGACCTGCTGTTGGTCGGCAACGCGCACCGCCAGGTAGCGAACGAAGCCCTCAAACAGCGAGTCGCGGCTTAAACGCGCAAAAAATTTGTCACAAGGGATTTCTTTTAATACCGTCGCTTTCATCGCGGTCGCCGTTTCCGCACGCGCGCCCAACCCGGACAGGCACAGCTCGCCGAAGATATCTCCCTCACCGTGGATGGCAAGGATGCATTCTTTGCCTTCGGATGAGAGCATAAGCAGTTTAATCTGCCCGCTTTCGATAAAATAGACCATCTCGCCTTGATCGCCCCACGTGTAGACGTTGGTGTGTCGCGCAATCTTGACGGCACGAGAATTCAGGGTCTCGCGCTGCAACGAATCACCCAGTTGCCGTTTGAACTCGTCTGCTTGAGGCGTCTCTTGAATCATGATCGTGTGTCCTTGGGCGGAACTTATGGCAAATTGGGCCCAAGGGTCATTCCGGGCACGACATTGCACATAGTGGGTGACCCAGTCGAACTACGACTTCTTCGCTCCAACTATGACCAACACGATTCCACCTGCCAGCACGAATCCGCCCAAGATAGGCGAGAGCGGGATAGTCTTCTTTGTGTCAACGCTGGCCTGAAGGGGGCCAATGTCGATAACCTTCTCGCGGCTTGTGTAGGTGATGCCCTGGTAGGCAAACGCCACTACCCCGAGGACGATGAGAGCGATCCCAACAAGCGTTATCGGTTTGATACCCATAAAAGCTCCTTCCTTTTAAAGCCGAAACGGCTACCAGGGTCTCCGTCCCTGAATAAGATTGACCACTAGCACTATCAGGGCAATGACCAATAGGATATGGACGAACCCACCCATCGTGTACGAAGTGACCAATCCCAGTGCCCACATGATCAAAAGAATCACAAAGATCGTCCAAAGCATCTTTCAACTCCTTTCCCACAGAGAATCTGCCCTGTCGGATTTCCTATCCGCCCAAATTCTCTCGCCGTTCTTCCTGGTAGGCCTGCTTTTCGGTTTCCGTAGTGGCGTCAACCGAGCAGCAGCGCTGACTCATAAGTTCTTTTCCTTTTTCGACGATTCCTCCGGTGATCTCCCGAAGCTTTTTCCCCTTCTGATTCAGGTAGTCGAGGGTCTTACTGCTGGGCTCGCGAAGCAATTCCCGCGTTTCTTTGCGCGCGAGCAACGCGAACATCAGCCCACCGATGGCCCCTAGACCCAGACCGATAAGCAGGTAGGAGAATTTGGATTCACCGTTGGTTCTCATACGTTTACCCTCTCTTTTAGTACGCTCACGCTGGTACAGTCTGCCTCTAACGCTTGATGACTTGCAGGTTGTTGACCACCTTTTTGACGCCCTTCACCTCAGACGCAAGAGATCCAATTCGGGACTTCTGCTCGGCGGTCTCGACTTCGCCGGTGAGATAAACAATTCCATTGTTGGTCTCAACTCCCACGCGTGTCAGACTGATAAGCTTATCCGATGCAAGCTTGGTCTTCACGTACGACGTAAGAGTTCCATCATCGATGTTCTGCCCTAAGGTTTCACCGGTCAAAGCTTGGCAGCCGGTCATGAAGAACAGAACTGCCAACATAACTGTCCACGTTTTGAATGTTCGTACCATAAACACCTCCATATTGTTTATTAGAAATCCCTTTCTTATCCGCCGCGATTGTGCCCGCTTATCATGCTCGTTCATGAACACGAGTCACGAACACGAACAACGGCACCATCTATCCCAATTTCCGCAAAGCGTCGATTCTATCTTCGGTTGCCGGGTGCGTAGACAAAAAACCCCCACCGCCATCTCCTGAGGTCCGCAGCACCCACGTCAGTGTGTCAATCATTACCTCTTTGGAATAACCAGCCCGCCGCAAGATCTCGACGCCGTGGCGGTCCGCGTCGAACTCCTCTGATCGGCTGTAACTCCGGGCAATGAGCGCGCCCGCGATCGGGGTGATCGCGCTGCTGCCAGGTATGATCTGCTCGAGCAGAATCATCCCCAGGTTAAGCCCAGTACCCAAAACCTGCGCCCTGGCCACATGCCCAAGGTCATCGTGGGCAATCTCATGCGCTAGCACCCCTCTTAAGTGCTCATCGTTGGCCTTCTCAAGAAGGCCGGTCGTTACATAAAACTTGCCGTCTCCCCCGCTGGCAGCATTGATGCTTGGATCGTCGACAATGCCGACTTGTATCTCGCTTAAGCGACGAGGGTTATTCGTCGCCCGAAGCAGCGGCGCCATGACCCGCTGTAATCGCTCCGCCTGCCTCGGATCCACCCGTCGGCTGGTCGAAGAGGGGCGTGCCTCCTGCGGCGCGCGGCGAGGAGGCGAGGCACTCTCCACCGCGCAGCCAGTCGTCAATCCGGCGAGGATCAAAATCGCTATAGTCCGAGGGCACATCATCAGTCGCGCAACCCCGTCTCAAGGTTGTGGTTAAATCCGCTACACATTTTCCCTAGATGAAACTCTCCAACTCAAATCGTTCCCGATCGAGAAATCGCCCCTCGACCCTGACGTAATCGCCAGCCCGCAGCGCCCGAAAACGATCCACATCCGATTTCCGAGCGTTGTATGGGAGAGAAACGAATATCCTCTCTCCCGACTGACCGCGTATTTCGAAGGAGCTGCGCTGGAAGTCTACTTGCTCCACTCTCCCATCGACCGTCTGGATCCCGGTTCCGGGCCTGGCAATACCGCCCCGACCCTGATTCCGATCCCTGATGCTTTCTTGGACCCGGATCAAATCCGTATAGGAATTGCCACGAGAGTCCTGCTTCAATTGCATGGCCACGATGTCCCCGGCCTCTAATTGCGCGACCGGATATTCACGCCCACGATAAACCACCCGGGCGTCGGCAGAATAACCTACCACTCTGGTGCGACTATTATTCGGTCGTAAATGAATCTCCCTAGACGAAGTATCCAGCCGCTCCACCTCAGCCACAAACTCGTCCTGACCCAGTTCAAGCGTAGGTCTGCCCACTAGTCCAATGTTGCCTTCACAGCCGGCGCTTGCCGTCAGCGCCAAGGCCAGAGCTAAACGCGATGCCGCACGATTGATTAGATTCATAATACACCTCCTAGTACAGGATGGATCCTTTCTCTATCTGTGACTTACGGCTCTCGTATTCTTTGCGGGATATTCTCTCGGCTTTGTAATCATCTTCCAGCTTGCTCATCTGGCTATGGGCGTTAATTTCGTAGCCGGCGCTTGTCCCGAGGGCTCCTACCGCCGCTCCTCCAATGAACTCGCACCCCCCTTGACCGAGACCCATCATGAGCACTAACACCAACATTAATTTTTTCATCGCAACCTCCTTTGGTTGGACTGGTTAGAGGGTTAAGTCAGGCTTACTTGAAGAATTTCAAGTAACCTCAGGAGTGAAACCCTATGTCTTTTGATCCAAACTTTTTCATGCTTGTGACAATTACATAACCTAATTCCGCCCTGCTACCGGCGGTAGCGTGTCCTCTCTCTGCTATTTGCACCAGAGCCCCGCCGGCCAGGATCCCGGTACCCTTTAGAGTCGGCCGGTTAGGAGCAGGATGACGAGGACAATCAGCACCACCCCGCTGAGGCCGGAGGGAGCATAGCCATACGAGTGATAGCCCCAGCGAGGCAGACCTCCCACCAGGAACAGAACTAAGATAATCAACAACAGCAGACCCATATTTAGTTACCTCCGTTTGGAGCTAACGGTACACTGCCTCGCGCGGGATTGCTGTCTAATATTGGACGATTTTGAAAAGAATTATTGCGAGGCTAGGGGAGGGAGGTGCACAGTCGTCCTAGGCGATCTGAGCCAGATAATCGGTGAGTTTATTTTCTTTGATGATGAGAAAACGATCTCTATTCGTCTCGATCAGCCCAAGGTTATGAAATCGCTGCATGAACATGCTGATCCGGGGCCGCGTCGTTCCCACCATCTCGGAGAGTTCATCGTGCGATATCTTCAGCTCGATGCGAATGCTGCGCGGATCTTTCTTGCCCATGGTGCGGCCGAGTTGTAGCAGCGTCTGGCCCAGCCGCTGCTCGCTATCGACCGTCACCAGGTTCGCGATCACCTGCTGCTGGTCGGCAACGCGCACCGCCAGATAGCGCACAAAGCCCTCGAACAGCGAGTCGCGGCCTAAACGCGCAAAAAATTTGTCACGCGGGATTTGTTTTAAGGTCGTCGCTTTCATCGCGGTCGCCGTTTCCAGACGCGCGCCCAACCCCGACAGGCACAGCTCGCCGAAGATATCCCCCGCACTGTGGATGGCAAGGAGGCATTCTTTGCCTTCGGATGAGAGCATGAGAAGTTTGACCTGCCCGCTTTCGACGAAATAGAGCATCTCGTCTTGATCGCCGCACGTGTAGACGTTGGCGTGCCGCGCAATCTTGACGGCGCGAGAATTCAGCGTCTCGCGCAAGAGCGATTCACCCAATTGTTTTTTGAACAGGTCTGATTGAGGTGTCTCTTGAATCATGATCGTGTCTCCTTTTTTGATGCCCACGATGACTGCGACGGCATTCTATTTCCCAAGGGGCTTGGTCGGCCATTGTCTTGCCCTCTTCCATAACAAAAAAGCCAGTCTCTCTCTTGTGAGATAAGCTGGCCTGCCTTTAAGCTGGTTGCCCTTCTAGGGCAACCTTCGAACTGGCCTACCGCCTATAACTTCCAACTAAAAAGCCGATCTGATGTTTCCGTCTCAAGGTCTGCCTACGACCCAACTGGTTGCTCCCAATTACAGGACAACCCTTTGGGCGATCTTCAAACCAGCTAGAAAATATCGAATGAGAATCGGAAAGTCAACGGTCCTTTTTCCGCGACAAGGCTTTCTCCAACTCCCGGTCTAAGATGAAGACAATGATCCTTTCGCCAGCGACCGTGCTGATGTCCGTATGCATACCCATAACCTTTGCCCCGGTGATATCCCCGATCACTTGGAAGAGAATGGGCCTCGCGTTTTCAATGAGAGTAGAGCGCATCCTCTTGATTAATTCCACCCCATCCGAGATCTTGGTTAGCTGCCGTTCCGCTGGGGTAAGGGGGGCTAAGCAAAGGGGGGCTAAGGGTCAGGTCTTGCACTGCAACATCCCTCTTTGAAAAAGCTAGGGAGAGCCAGTCCAGGCGAAGGTGTGCGTGCAATGATGTGACCGGGTCTTAGACCCAACTATTAAGCGTCTATTCTACTCAGGAAGATTCGTGCGTCAAACGAAAAAAGGCGTGAGGCGATGGGGGAAAGGCTCCGCCGGAGCAGAGGCTTCGCCCAAGGCGGATCAGTCCTTCGGCTGAGGATCAGCCTCAGGCTGAAACAGGCATTAGGCAATAGGCAACAGTTAAGCGGGAAATAAAGTATACTATTCCCGGAAATCTGCAGCCATGCTCTCTGGGCCGCTTTCTCCCAATCTAGACCCCGAGAGTAGAAGGGTGTAGAGTAAAAAGTACAAAGCCACTACAACCCAGCAAAGGGCGAGGGTCGAGTAGATAGTTCTTGGACAACTATAGGAGGTACTTAAGATGAGTGAGTTGGACAAGAAGATTGTCGAGGACGAAGGCATCGTTGTCGAGATCATAGGCACGGAGCCGCGATTCGAGTTTCAGCAGATCCTTAAGCTCCTCAGGAAGGCCAACGAGCTTGGGCTGGAAGGCAAAAGGCTGATTAAGATAGAGAGCGTGGGCGAGCCGCGGGACCATACAATAGGTACATTCATTTACCGGTTCATCACGGAAAAGGCCTAATGCGCCTCGCCCTGAAAGAAAAAGAAAAGGGTCGGGGGTCTTTTTATAAGCCTGGGAGCACTCCTGATCTCGCAGGGAAGGCACCGCTACGGGCAGCTTGGTCATTGTAAATGAAATAATCGTGTGCAAAATTTGAATTATGACGGATCGAGATGATTCGAGGCTGACGCGACGGGAGTTTCTTGCCGCTTCGCTGGCGGCGCCGGTCATCTTTTTAGTCGGGACCGCGGATGGCCTGGAAGCGTTTGCGGCGACGCGGGAGCTGGAGGCGACACCGGCTTGTGGGGATGCGGACGACATTACGCCGTCGCAAACCCCGGGCCCTTTCTTTAAGCCCCGCTCGCCGGAGCGCCAGTCGCTACTCGAGCCGGGGATCCGGGGCATCAGAATCGTTCTGGAGGGGTATGTCCGCTCGACCAAGTGCAAACCGGTCCCGCACGCGCTCGTTGACTTCTGGCACGCGGACGCGAGCGGCGCGTACGACAACGCCGGCTACCGGCTTCGCGGCCACCAGTTCGCCGACGATCAGGGCCGATACCGCCTCGAGACGATCGTTCCGGGCGTCTATCCCGGACGCACGCGCCACTTCCACGTGAGAGTGCAGGCGCCCAACCGTCCGGTTCTCACCACCCAGCTCTACTTTCCGGGCGAGCCGGAGAACAAAAGAGACTCGATCTTCAACCCGAAGCTCGTGATCGCTCTCCGCGACTCGGCCGCGGGCAAGTCGGCCGCCTTCGACTTCGCCCTGGATCTCGGATAGGGCGGCGCCTCCTGTACTATCCGAATACTCAATAAGCCGCACGTACGCCTACGCGCAGGCAAGCTTCATCAGCTTTCCGTCCTGGTAGTGCCGTCCCAAATCTCTTTAAGCGATGGGAGGAGTCGTATCAAAATGGATGAAGGCGGAAGATCGGCAAGGCAAAAATCAAGGGATAGGCGTGAGGCGTGAGCCGACAGGGGGAAAGGATGAAGGATGAGAGCGGAAAGATGAAATCAGCGAAAGATCGTGATTCGTGCTCGTGGGACAGCTGTGGACGGCGGCGGCGGTTTCTTATAAAAGCTCTAACGGAGGAACGCATATGCCAAAAGGGTACGTCGATTCTGATGGTCATGTCATGGAAAACGAGCGGGAGTTGAATGAATTTATCGAAGCGCCGTTCAACCAGCGCTATCTCCCATACCGTCAACTGCTGCCGACTCTCGACGGGTTCCATACTCCCAACGGTCTGCGGCGAGAGCCGGGCACTTTTGATCCGACCGTCGGTCCGGAAAAGTGGCTCGAATTTCTGAAGCGTACGGGCACAGATTACACGGTCTTGTACCCCACTCAGGGGTTGTCCTACGGTCACGTTGTCTTTCCCAACTGGGCTTTGGGCTATGCCAGGGCCTATAACAATTGGCTCCATGCGAAATACTTGAAATTCAGCTCCGGCCTTAAAGGTGTGGCCTTGATCCCTATGCAGGACGTTCCGAGCGCCGTCGCCGAGCTAAGAAGGGCAGTCAAAGAATTGGGAATGGTGGGCGCGATGGTCCCGTCCAACGGTCTCAACAAGCATGTTGCCGCAAAAGACTATTGGCCGATTTATGAGGAAGCGGAGCGGCTCGACTGCGTGATTGCAGTCCATGGGGGGAGTTATATCAATTTGGGCTTCAATACTTTCACGGTTTTTCCTGCGACGCGGTCTCTGGGGATGCCCGTTCCGCTGGCGATTGCGATGACAGGGATGATCGTCGACGGCGTATTCGACGCCTTTCCAAAGTTGAGGGTCGGGTTTCTGGAAGGCGGGACGGCCTGGATTCCTCTGGTCATAGACAGGCTGGATAGGGAGTTGGAGTATGGAGGGCTGTCGCTCAAAAAGAAGCCGGAAGAGTATTTTCGCAGCGGGAGGGTTTTTGTGGGCTGTGAGGGGAATGAGAAGGCTCTCGCCTATGCCATCGAGCGCGTAGGGCCTGAGCCCTTCATGTTTGCCTCGGACTTTCCCCATGAGATCCCGCTGGATCACTGCATGAGGGAAATCAACGAGATCCTGGAGCGGGGGGACATCAAAAACGAGCACAAGGCGATGATCTTGGGAGAAAACGCCAGGAGATTCTACCAACTTTGAGTGGTGTAGGGATTCCAGGGAAATTTTTCAAAAGTGGGAGAGAGACTCTAAATCAACGATTCTAAGTGACGACATCGACGCGTGCTAAGCGGAAAGATATGGAGAAAACTATGAGAGGCGCTTTGGACGGAATCAGGGTATTGGATCTGGGCAATTTTATTTCGGGCCCTTATGCGGCGATGTTGCTCGCAGACATGGGAGCCGAAGTCGTCAAGGTCGAAAAGCCGAAAGGAGGCGACCCGTTCCGCGGCTGGGACCTGGGAGGAGACAGTCCGACTTTTTGGGCTTACAACCGGGGCAAGAAGAGCGTGACGCTGAATCTTCAGACTCCCGAGGGACGCGAGATTTTCTACCGGCTCTGCCCGAAGGCCGATGTGTTGGTGGAAAATTATCGGCCCGGCGTAACCAAGAAACTGGCCATCGACTACGAAACGCTGCGTCCGTTGAATGAAAGGCTTATCTACTGCTCGATTACCGGAATGGGCGCCACCGGTCCCTACGCTCACAGACCCGCCTACGACACCGTAGGGCAGGGGCTCGGCGGCATGATGGGTCTCTTGACGGACCGCGACAACCCGCGTCCGGTCGGTCCCGCCTGCTCCGACGAATTGGGCGGTCTCTTCGGCGCCCTCGCTACATTGGGGGCGCTGTGTGCCCGGGCGCAGACCGGTCGCGGCCAGTACGTCACAACGTCCATGGTCGGCGCCACCCTGGCATTTCTGAATTCGGAAGCAACCGAGTACCTGGCCACAGGCGTGATACCGGGACCGACGACCCGCCCGCGGAACTCTCAGACCTACGCGTTTGCGGCTTCCGACGGCCTCCCCATTGCCTTCCATCTCTCATCTCCGCCGAAATTCTGGGAGGGGTTGTGCAAGGCGGTGGGCCATCCGGAGCTCACCGATGACCCTCGCTTTAAGACCCGGCCCGACCGGCGGCACAACTACGACGAGATACGGCGGACGTTCGGCGCCTTTATAAAGGAGAAGCCGCGCTCCTATTGGCTGGAAAGGCTCGAAGCCGAGGAAGTGCCGCACACGCCGGTGTACGATATGGCCGAGCTGTTTGAAGATCCCCACATCAAACACATGGGCGTGCAGATCGAAATCGCCCGGGAAAAGCGGCCGCCGATTCGCACGGTGCGATTCCCGGCGGATTACAGCGAGACCAAGATTCCGCATCCGGCTCCGCCGCCCGAACTCGGCGAGCACAACATCGAGTTTTTCCAGCCGCTCGGTTGCGACGACAAGGCGCTCTCTGAGTTAAAGGAAAAAGGCGTGATTTAGAACGGGCCGTTGAAAAAGGCCGATCCGCGCTTTCACAGTTGCGAGTTTCGAGTTCCGATTGAGGGTTTCGTGTCCTATTATCTGCTGCCTAATTCTTTCAACGCCTCTTTGAGGTAGCTCTGATCGATATATTTCGCCGGTGTGGGCAGCGGGCCTTTCATCGGCATCCGCTCGGCAAGGATTTGGATGACCGTCTTGACTCCTTCTATATTGATATCCGCGTTGGGGTTCCAGATGCGGTTCTCCGTGTAGTACTCCCAGCCTTTGCGGGCGTCATCCGGCGTGAGCTTCATCTCCTTGCCCAAGAAATCGATCGCCGCCGCCTTGTTATCGTAAAGCCAGCGCATCGACTGCGACATGGCTTTCATAAAGCGAACCAGCAGAGGCCGGTTTTTCTCCGCCCACGAGCGCTTCGCCGATATATCGGTCAGCTGATAGTTGGGGATGACATCGACCGCCCGGCCGATAACGTTGTAGCCCATCTCAGCGGCGTCAAAGCTGAGAGGTATGGCGATGATGGCGGCGTCGATCTTGCCCGCCGTCAGGGCCAGAAAAGCCTGGGCTGACGGGCCGACGTTGATCAGGTTGTAGTCCCGCGGATATTGCAATCCCTTCGCTTGCAGCACTCTTCTGAGAACGAAGGCGGTCCCCGAGGTCAGACCGGAAGAGCCGATGTTTGCGCCGCGCAAATCCTCGTAGGTTTTGAATTTCTTCGCTCCCATGATCATGTGGGTCAAGCCGTTGATGATGCCGCCGATCGAGACGAGGTCCATTCCCTGTTCCGTGGCGCCGATGGTCGCGTCTATGGCGCCGGTCGAAACAAAAACTGAACCTCCGACCAGAGCCATCACCGCTCTGTCGGCTCCCGACACCAAGACCAGTTGAACGTCGAGTCCATTCCAGTCGAAAAAACCCTGCTTCGAAGCGACCCAGAGAGGGCTGTAGCCCAGGGTTTTCGACGAGGCGCTGACGGGAAATTTCACCTTGTCCTGGGCCGACGCAGAAGCGGCAGAGACAAGCAGCAAAGCGATGGCGACCCACCGAATGGTTTTCATATTCGTCCCTCGCTAATTGTATTTTTGCAGCACGTGGCGCGCGATCACCATGCGCATGACTTCCGAGGCTCCCTCCGTGATCAACCGGCTTCTCTGATCGACGAACCACTTGGCCAAGGGAAGGTCCAGGGTCAAACCGACGCCGCCGTGGATCTGAAGCACACGGTCCACGACCCGGAAGGACATCTCGTCCGCGAAGAGTTTCGCCATGTAGGCTTCGTTGCGGACGTCCTCTCCCTGGTCGCACTTCCACGCCGCCTGGTAGACCATCAGCCGGGACGCGTGCAGCTCGACAT
>Ga0209701_10002159_pt1 | contig 12802 bp, 11 predicted proteins | sample CZO8metaG_4_FD_188356 | JGI IMG/M metagenome (GOLD analysis project Ga0209701, IMG submission 188356) | Vadose zone soil microbial communities from the Eel River Critical Zone Observatory, Northern California, USA - CZOApr15con2H3.8 metaG... | ecosystem: Environmental > Terrestrial > Soil >...
CTCGAACTTTAGATAATCGCTTGCCGTCGAGTAGAGTCCCCCGCCACCGCTGAAAAATCGCACTGGCTGGAAGGGCGGCGGCGGCGGCTCCAGAAAACTGCCGTCCTCCTGGCGCTGATGAAGCGCCACAACACGCGCTTGCTTCTCTGAGGGGACATTGAAAAATGTGTCTGTCATGCCGAGCGGCTGAAAAATATGCTGACGAAAATAGTCCTCCAAAGTCTGGCCGCTGACTTTCTCGACCAACTTGCCGAGCCAGTCGGTACTGATTCCATATTCCCATCGCGATCCGGGATCAAACAGGAGCGGCGCCTTCAGAAAGCCATCGTCTCCCTGGCGCGCACTGGGGACAGCCCCGGTGGCCACATATGCGTGCAACTGCGGATCGAAAAATTCGTAGGCGAACCCGGAGGTGTGCGAAAGGAGTTGCCGGACGGTGGGAGGCGCTTTGGGAGGTCTGAGCTTTGCTTTTCCCGTGCTGGCATCGAATTCCTCAAGAACCTGCACCTGGGAAAGCTCCGGGAGGTAGGTCGCCACAGGTTCATCCAGTTTCAAACGTCCGCTCTCAACGAGCTGCATAACGGCCACTGAAGTGATCGGTTTAGTCATGGAAGCTATTCGAAAAATCGAATCTACTGTCATCGGGATGTTTTTAACGGTATCCCGCTTTCCTGACGCACCTTGATAGATGACGCCGTCCGCACCCGCCACCATGGCCACAACGCCAGGAAGCTTCTTCTGGTCGACCGCCTCTCGCAAGACCTGGTCAATTTGATTGCTGGATTTAGTCGAACTCCCGGCAAACAGCGTGAGAACTGCCGCTGTGGCGAGAACCGCGACCAGGACGCCGCGCGAAAAATACTTCACGAACAGTAACCTGTTTTTCATGCGAAGAGCTTTCATTCGCAAATCAACGCCGATGGACTTGTTCGGTTGTGCAGTATATCCCATGCCCATGCGCAGAGGCCATGTTGAAGGCAAGCGATAATCGCTGCAACGGATTCGTCCAACACCGGAAGCTTATCTTTGCGCGGCGCGTTCCGCGTTCACGGCTGCGCCGATAATCCCCATCTCGTCCGTTGTTGGGATCACCTCAAAGCGGCTGCCCTGCAGCGGGCTCATCTTCACCATCTCGTGCAACAGTCGGTCCAGCAATCCGATGTCGATGAATTTTACGTCCGGCCCGGTGATGAAAAACATCCCAGGACCTTCCATGTGAATGCTGGTGGCCGTGGCTGCCGCTAACGCGCGGTGACACAACATTACGAATTCACTGCAGCGTGCGTCGCCTTCTCGGGCATTCTCGAACACCTCCTCGGGCTCCAGGTCCAGGAAGCGCAGCCGCATGGCGCGGCGGCCAAGGATGCCTTCCAAGTGCCCGCGTCCTCCGCAACCGCAGAAGTTCTCCTTGGGATCCAGCGTGACAACCGCATGTCCGCCCTCCCACACGCCTTCGCTCGAAGGATAACGCCCAAACCCCACGCCATTTCCGAGCGTCCACACTCGCGTAAGTTTATGCAACGTGCCTTGCGTTGCCGCGATTCCCGCGGCCATTACGTCTGCATCATTAAACAGCCGGACTGGCACGCCCGCGGCTTTGCCGCTCAGCGACGAAGACAAGGCCGCTTGCAACGCGAATCCTTTCACCTGCTGAAAATTCGGGGAATCTTCCACCACCCCGCTGTGGATAATGCCCGGGAAGCCGATTCCGATCGCCTCGATCTTTTCTCCGTCCGCAACTTTCTCGACCTGTTTCCGGATGCAATCCGCGATGCTTTCCGCCGGCATCGACTGCAGCGGATCAAGCGATTGCATCGTTTCCGGGTAGATGCTGAGGGGGCCGAGGACCTTGTCGGCCTCCACAAGACCCACCGCGATATGTTCCATCACCAGTACGCCAACTGTCCTGCGCATCGTGTTCCTGCCAATCTTAAACCATCAAGAATTCCAGCAATTCTTTGCTCACCCCGGCCACGGCTAACCCCTGGCCAGTTTATTCAGGCCGTTGAACGCCGCCGCCTTGTAACACTCCGCCAGCGTCGGATAATTGAATACCGTATCCACGAAATACTCCACCGTGCCTTTCAGCGCGAATACCGCCTGCCCGATGTGCAGCAGCTCCGAGGCGCCTTCTCCGATGATGTGCACGCCCAGGAGTTCCTTGGTGGCCGGATCGAAGATCAGCTTCAGGCGGCCGGTGGTGTCCCCGCGAATCTGGCCTCGCGCAATTTCGCGGAAGTAAGCCATTCCAACTTCGTAGGGAACTCCCTCGTCTGTTAATTGCTCTTCCGTCTTTCCGATGAACGAAATCTCGGGAATCGTATAAATCCCGTAGGGATAAGTCGCGCGGTTGGAATTGACCGGCATTCCAAACGCTTTCGCGGCGGCGATGCGTCCCTGTTCCATGGAGACGGAACCCAGGCTCGGAAACCCGATCAAGTCGCCGACGGCAAAAATATGCGGCTGCTTGGTGCGGTATTCCTCATCCACGTTAATCCGTCCCCGCGCATCGGCCTCCAGTCCGCCGGCAGCGAGATTCAATTCATCTACGTTGCCCTGCCGGCCCACGGCGTACAGCAGCGCCTCGCCGGAAACCTTCTTCTTGCTTTTCAGGTTGGCCACGACCAGGTGATCCGGCGTTTCCTCGACGCTCTCGACCTCTTCGTTCAGCCGCAGGGTGACGCGCCGGTCGCGCAAATGGTAGCAAAGCGCCTCCACCATTTCCGTGTCTGCAAATTCCAGCAGCCGTGGGCGCTTTTCGATCAAGGTCATGCGCACACCCAGCGTCGCAAACATGCACGTGTATTCCACGCCGATGACCCCGCCCCCCACAACGATCATCGTTTTGGGAATCTCCGGCATGCGCAGGATCTGATCGCTGTTGATGATGGTCCGATTGTTGAACGGCACCAGGGGCGAGACGGCGGGTTTCGTGCCCGTCGCGAGAATGATGTGATTCGCTTCAAACTCCGATTGCCCCCGTGAGTTCGTCACTTGCATGTGGTGCGAATCGGCAAAGCTGGCAGTGCCCGTTATAACTTCGATGCCGTTTCGCGAAAGCTGCGCGCGGATCACGTCGATTTCGGTCTTGATGACGTTGAGGGCCCGGAAAGAGAGATCGGCCATGGTGATCGGCTCTTTCACGCGATAGTTGAGGCCGTAAATACTCTGATACTGATATCCGGAAAGATGCAGCACCGCTTCGCGGATCGTCTTGCTTGGGATCGTCCCCGTATTGATCGCCGTTCCGCCGATCACCTCCAGCTTCTCGATCAGGGCGGCCCGCTTTCCAAATTTAGCCGCTTGAATCGCGGCGCGCTGTCCCGCAGGCCCGGAACCAACCACGATGAGATCGTACTTTTCCATGGTTTGCCGCGGGAGTATATCACCGTTGCAATCATGCAGTCCTCAGTTGACGCGCGCTCAGCGCTCTGCCATCATTCTGAAAATTCTTTTGTCGGCCGCTCTGCGGTCGCGCTTGAGGAACGAAACTCAGGCACATGTCCCGGCCCGGTCGGGAGGTCTGAGGCTTGTTCTTGCGGGGGTTCTGATCGGCTTGCGGGTCTCCATCTTGGCGTCCGGCAGCTCGGGCAACGTAACGTTACTCGAGACCGAGCGCACCCGCCTCCTCGTGGACGCCGGCTTAGGCAAGCGCGAAACCCTGGCCCGCCTCGCCGCCGTCGAAAAAACCTTCGATCATCTCGATGGCATCCTCATCACCCACGAGCACACCGACCACTGCAGCGGCCTGCCGCAAATGCTCCGCATCTGGAAAGCGCCGCTTTACGTCACCGAGCCAACCCTGGGCGAGATGCAGCGCATTCTTCCCGAAACCTTCGGAAAGCGCCTCAACGGTATCGAAGCCATTCACGCCGGGCAGCACTTTTCCGTCGGTGACATCGACGTCCACGCCTTTGCCATCCCGCACGATGCTGCCGATCCCATCGGCTTCACCTTCCATTCGAACGGCGCAAAAATGGCCCTCGTCACCGACCTTGGCTACATGCCCGAGCTCGTCAAAGTTCATCTCCGCGGGGCCGACTGCCTCGTCCTCGAATCCAATCACGATCTCGACATGCTGAAAGTCGGCCCATACCCATGGATCGTCAAGCAGCGCGTGCTCAGCCGTACCGGTCATCTTTCGAATCACGCCGTCAGCGAATACCTTTCCGACCCCGGCGGCTTCGACGCCATCGCCCGGTATCTGGTCCTCGCCCACGTCTCGCAGGAAAACAACAATCCTGACCTGGTCCGCCTCTCCGCGGAAGAGGCCCTGAAACGCCGTCCCACCGAGTCCACCTTCACCGGCGAACTCCTCGTCGCTTCCCAGCACGTCCCGCTTAAGCCGCTTGAACTCTAGAGGGGTGCGCGCCACAGTTGGGCTTTTTGTGGGGTAGTAATTCGAAGGCACGGCAGGCAGTGGGAACCAGAAAGACCGCAGTTCAGGAATCTCCCAGCCTTTCCTTGAGATTCAGGGATCATCTGCGTGGCAAACTATTGCCCGTCCCCACTTTTTGCAGGAAGGATGCAACGGCGTACAGCCTGGCGGCATGGCACAGCGCTCTTTCGTCGAGACGCACGCAAGATTTCGTTCGCTTTTGGCGCGTGACTCCGCTAAACTTAAGTTGTCTTGGTAGAGGTGCGGAGGCCATGAGTAGCCGGGCGCGCAATTCCGATCAGCTTCGGACGCCCGCGCAAAAGGGGCCATCCTGCTGTTGTCCGCCGAAATCGCAGCGGTAGCTGAATCCGCTCTGGTTGGGGGACAGGTCTAAGGCCTGTCCACTGTCATCCTTCAAATGCGGGCCGCTTTCGGGCCGCATTCTAACCGGATGGAGCGCTATCGAGAGGCAGCGGCCCCGAGTTTGATCCTCGCGGTTCCTTCCTTTCGCTCCGCTCCATCCAGAAACGCCCGGTGCTGATGAATCTTTTTGAACTAACGCGCGCGCTCGTGGACATCGAGTCGGTCACGAACGGCGAGAAAAAAGTGGGCGACTATCTTTTCGCGCATCTTTCTGCGCTGGCCCCAGACCGCAACGGCCGCATCGAGCGCATCTCCGCCGCGCCCGGCCGCGACAATATTTTTGCTTCCTGGGGGCACCCCTTTGTCACGCTTTCCACTCACATGGACACGGTTCCTCCATTTTTTGGTTCACGCGAGGATGGCGAATTCATCTGGGGCCGCGGCGCTTGCGATGCGAAGGGAATCATCGCCGCGATGATCGCCGCCGCCGAGAAATTGCTCGCTGCCGGCACGCGAAATTTCGGCTTGTTATTCGTCGTCGGCGAAGAGCGCAACAGCGCCGGAGCCAAAGCGGCGGCCGCAAATCCCCGCGGCTCACGATTTCTGATCAACGGCGAGCCCACTGAAAACCGGCTCGCTCTCGGCTCGAAAGGCGCGCTGCGCTACGAGATCATGGCGCGCGGGAAACTCGCGCACTCCGCCTATCCCGAACTGGGCCACTCCGCCATTCACACGCTGCTTGATGTCCTTCACGATATTCGAAAGATTCCTTTGCCGGAAGATCCCTTGCTTGGCCGCAGCACGCTGAATATCGGCACCATCAGCGGCGGCCGCGCGCCCAACGTCGTTGCCGACCATGCCGCGGCGGAGATTATGTTCCGCACCATCTGCGATCCTTCAGCCATCCGAGAGGCTGTGTCCGCAGCAGTTGCGGGCCGCGCCGAAGCGCGCGAAGTCCTGCATACGCCAGCGCTGCATTTGACGGGCTTCGACGGACTGCCCACAACTGTTGTTGCTTTCACAACCGACATTCCCACCTTCAATGGCGCTTGGGGGCAGCCATTTCTCATCGGTCCAGGAAATATTCACCTCGCGCACACGAACGAGGAGCGCGTCTCCAAGACGGAATTGTCCGAAGCGGTCGACATCTATGTCCGCATGACCACGCAACTCCTCGCGACCCGCGGGAGCCAGGCATGAGCCTAGGTCTCGCCATCGTGGGTTACGGAAAGATGGGCCGCCTCGTCGAACAGGTCGCGCCTGAATACGGCTTCGATGTGCGCGCCAAATTCACTCGAGCAAACAATCTTCATGATGCCGCGATAAGCCGCGAATCCGTGCGTGGCGTCGACGTCGCCGTGGAATTCACGACTTCCGGTTCCGCGCCCGACAATCTCCGCCGCCTCGCTTCTCTTGGCATCAGCACCGTTTGCGGCACCACCGGCTGGTTCGAACGACTCCCCGCGGTCCACGAATCCGTTCTATCTGGTGGAACTGCTCTCGTTTACAGTCCTAATTTCTCGATCGGCGTCAACATCTTCCTTCAAACAGTTGCATGCGCCGCCGCCCTCTTTGCGAAATATCCCGAATACGAAGCATGGGGTTGGGAAATTCACCACTCCGCCAAGAAAGATTCGCCTTCCGGCACGCTCAAGAAACTTGCCGAAGGAATCCGCGCCTGCGGCTACGACCGCGCCCTCACGTTGACTGCCAATCGCGCTGGTTCGCATCCGGGCACGCATGAAATTGGATTTGACTCTCCGGTGGACACCATCACATTGCGTCACACCGCGCGCAGCCGCGACGGATTTGCCTGTGGCGCACTCCGCGCCGCGCGCTGGATCGCCGGAAAGAAGGGTGTATTCGAATTTCGCGAAATTCTCAGCGAATTGGGCTGAGATGCAGCAGCGGCCTTCAGGCGGCCATCTGTGATTTTCGGCAGTCGGACGTTCAACCAGGGAAGGAGAAACACAATGTTTACTGGAACCGGCACGGCTCTTGTTACCCCATTTCGGAAAGACGGTTCGCTCGACGAACAGGCGCTGCGCCATTTGGTCAAGAGGCAGATCGAGGCAGGCATCGACTTTCTCGTTCCGTGCGGCACTACCGGCGAGAGCCCCACACTCACACGCGAGGAGCATCTCCGCGTCGTGGAGATCACTGTCGAACTGGCTAAGGGCAACGTACCGGTCCTCGCGGGGGCCGGCGGTTACAACACCGCGGAAGTGATCGCCCTCGCGCGCGAGCTTGCCGCTCTTGGCGTCGACGGCGTACTCTCCGTCACTCCTTATTACAACAAGCCGACGCAGGAGGGTCTGTATCAACACTATTGCGCCATTGCTGAAGCGGTGCCGCTGCCCATCATTCTTTACAGCGTGCAGGGCCGCACCGGCGTGAACGTCGAGCCCGCAACGGTAAAGCGCCTCGCCGCAATCGAAAACATCGTGGGCATCAAGGAAGCCTCCGGCAACGTGTCGCAAATGGCCGTCATTCTCAACGCTGTCCCGCATGACTTCATCGTTCTTTCCGGCGACGACGCCATCACCCTCCCGCTGATCGCGCTGGGTGGCCGCGGCGTCATCTCCGTCGTTTCGAACGAAATTCCTGCGGAAATGTCGCAACTCACGCGGCTCGCTCTCCAGGGCGATTTTGATGGCGCGCGCCGGATTCACCGCCGCTACCATCCGCTGATGGAAATCAATTTTGTGGAGTCGAATCCCATCCCCGTGAAGGCTGCACTGGCGGAAATGGGCCTGCTCGAACCGGTCTGGCGCTTGCCACTCGTGCCGCCGAAAGCGGAGAATCAGGCGCGCATCCGGGCCGTGCTCGAATCGCTCGGGCTCGCCGGCCGCTCCGCAGCCGAGCCCGCTGCACAGAGGGTTCATGCTGGCTTCGCAAATTGAGCATTTATTTGATAAAGCCCCGGCTCAGTACGAAGAAGAACATTTTTCGCTCTTCCGCGACTTCAAAGGCGCGCTGAATCGCGGCGAAATCCGCGCCGCGGAACCGGATCCCGCGACGAAGACCGGATGGCGCGCGAACGCCTGGGTGAAAAAGGGAATTCTCCTGGGGTTTCGCATGGGCGCCATCACCGACATGTCAATCGACGCTGCGAAGCAACCTTTCTTCGACAAATCCACGTATCCCGTGCGCGCGTTCGCATCTTCCGACGGCGTGCGCATCGTTCCCGGCGGCTCCAGCATTCGCGATGGAACTTTCATTGGCCGCGGCGTCATCTGCATGCCACCAATGTTCGTCAACGTGGGCGCTTACGTGGGCGAGGGCACGATGATCGATTCGCACGCGCTTGTCGGCAGTTGCGCGCAAATCGGCCGCAACTGCCACCTCTCCGCGGGAACACAAATCGGCGGCGTCCTCGAGCCTGTCGGCGCGCTGCCGGTGATCATTGAAGATGAAGTCCTGGCCGGCGGAAACTGCGGCGTCTACGAAGGCACCGTCGTAAAGCGCCGTGCCGTTCTTGGCACCGGGACAATTCTCAATCGCTCCATACCGGTATACGATCTCGTGCGCGACACCGTCTACACCGCAACGGAAACGGAGCCGCTGATTATTCCTGAAGGAGCTGTTGTGGTTCCCGGCTCGCGCGCGGTCTCGCAGCCTTCTGCCGCAAAGCGGGGGCTCTCGCTCCAGGCTGCCGTCATTGTGAAGTACCGCGATGCGAAAACGGACGTCCGGATCCAGCTCGAGGATCTGCTGCGCTAGCGCTTCACTGCGTCAGAATTTTTTCGAAGAACTGCAGGGCGCGCGGATCGTTGGATTGCCCAAGCCAGAACATCGCCTGCTTGCGCACCGCCGGATTCCGGTTCGTCTGCGCCACTTCGATCAATTTCGGCACGCCTTCATCTTTCGGCAACTGGCTCAGCGCAAACACGGCTTTCTTCTTCACATCCGTGTCGGGATCGTTTTCGATCGCACCGGTAATCGTGCCGACGGCTTTCTTACCCGCTTTTTGCGCCAGCCAGAAGAGCGCCTGTCCGCGAACGTGGCTGCTTGAGTCGTCGCGGGCCATGCGAATCATTTCGTCAACCGCTCCCGCTTCGTGGCTCACGGACAAGGCAAACGTCACGTGCGCGCGCACTTCCGAACTTGGATCCGTTTTTGCCATGCGCTGCAAAGCAAGCAAGCCGGCCTTTCCTCGCGCCGCACCCATCCAGAATGCTGCCTGTCGCCGCAGGCCTTCGGGTTGCTCCGGTGCGACAAACGAATTCATCGCTCTGTCCGCCGAAGCATCGGCATGTAGCGCGATTGCCGTCAACGCTCCTTTGCCGACCCCGTGGTCTCCGTGTTTTTCGAATTCGGGCCCGCGCACGTAGGCCGCGAGCAGCGCCACACTCTCTGCGGGTTTCACGCCGGTCAGCCACACGAACGGCAGCCCTCCGGCGTCCAGAGTGCAATCTTCCGACGCCGCGCGAATGCGCACCACCTGCTTCGCTTCCAGGCGAAACAGCACGACGAGCTGCCGCGCGCCTTCCAGCTTGAAGGTTCCGTCCGTGTGCGTCGTCCCGCCCATCGCCTCATGATCCTTTTCGAGTCGGCAGGTTCCGCAGCCTCCTTCGTCGCTCCAGTTGCCGCAGCATACGGTTCGCTGGCCCGCAATTTGGTCGACGCCGTAGCCGACCCACTGCGGCTTCTCCGCTTGCGCTGTTATCCCGTGAAGCGTTGCTTCGAGACTTGCAGTCACCGCCCGCGTCTCGACCTTCGCATTATCAATGCGCGGCATCTCCGCGGCAGCTTGTGGAGAGCCGGAGCTTGCTTGCCCTGACTCTCTTCGAAGAGCCACGCCCTTCGCCAGTTGCGTTATCGTACAGAGAATCCCCACCACGATCATCGCCAAGCCGAGAACGCGCCTTGCTGTCGAAACACTTTGATTTCCCTGCATTACCCACCTCACTTCTGCAAAAGTTCCATCAGGTAATCGGTCGCTTCTTTGGAATGCATCAGCGACAATTTCTGTACCGCCACTTTTCTGAGATCCGGGTCCTTCTCGCTGCGCGCGATGGCGACGATCGCGGCGGCGTTGCCTTGCAGGAAATACGCATTCAGGACTTCTCCCCGCAGCCCGCGGTCCGATTCCTTCGAATAAATTGTCTGCAGGGCTTTTGCCGAATCATCCGAATGAATGAGCCCCAGATTGCGGATCGCAGCGCGGCGCACTTCCGGATCTTTCTCCGATTGCGCGGCCTGGACGAGTTTCTGGGCATCGCCCGCGAGAAAGAACGCCTGCAAAATCTCACGCCGAACGTCGGAGGAAGTCTCCGTCTGATACAACTGCTCGAGCTCGCTTGTTCCGTGCACCAGTCCTAGCTGGCGAATGGCTTCGCGGCGCAGTGATTCGTCTTTTTCACCTTTCGCCGCTGCAAACAAGTGTTCACGGTCGCCTCCGATCATGTAGCTGCGAAGAATGGCGTGCTTCACAGAAGCATCTGCGCCAGAGGCATAAACCTCCGCCAGCGTCTGTTTGGATTGCGCGCCGCCGAACAATCCGAGGTATTCCACCGCTTTCCGTTGCAAATCCGGGTTGCTCTGGCCCCGCGCAATCCTTCCCAGAATCTCGCGTGCCTGGGGTGATCCGCTCTGGGCAATCACGAACAAAGCTTTTGACTTCTCTCTTGGAGAAGCGGATCCATTCAGCACTTTTTCAAGAAGCGGCAGAGCGCGCTCCGGGTCGCTGTTCATCAGTCCCTGGATCGCCAGCATCTTCAATTCTTCGTCGCTCTGGTCCCCTGGCTTTACGGATTGTCCGCTCGACTGCTTCACCTCGAGTTCCAGCACGTTTGCATCTTTCTGCCAGCGGCTTTGGGGAAACCGTTTCTTCAGGTCGGCGATGGTGGCCAGTGCCACATCGCGCTTGCCAAGCTTGTTTTCCGCGTAGGCCTTCCAGTAAAGCGCGGCGTCCGTCTGCGGGCCGTTCAGATCCGCCAATTGCTTGAATTTGGCTTGCGCCTGATCGTAGCGGTCTTCATCCAGCGCTTCGCGGCCGTCCTCGTACAATTCCTGCAGACGGTCGGCCTTTTCCTGTGCGCGGTCGCGCGCTTCCTCTTCCCGGTCGCGTTTTTCCTGCTCCCTGTCGCGCCGCTCCTGTTCGCGTTCCTGGTCTCTCGATTCTTGCGGGTCCTGCAGGAATTCCACGGCCCGTGAGTTTGGGATCTCAAACCGTTGAGCGCGGGCAGCTGAAGGCGCCATCAGCAGTGCCGCGATGGCCATCCAGACGATGCCTGTCTGGTTCCATGAGCTTCCGAGGGTCATATTTTGTTTCCTTCTTTCTTGGTGGAATTGTTCTGCGACGGCGCCGGCTTAATTTCCTTTTGCCGCTGTTGCAGCTCATTGCTGACCACCCGAACTTTGAACAGAATCCCGCGCGCTTCGATCTTCTGCCGGATCGCTTCGAGTTGCGCCGGCGTGACTTCTTCGGGGCTGTGGGCCACGTCCAGGAGCACGCGCTCGAGCTCGTCCAGCACGCTGGCGAGCCCGGCATCGCCTTCCTGCAGCGCCGTCCGCCGGTACAGCCGGTTTTCTTGGAGTAAATCTCCGGCGCGCCGCTGTTCCGTAGAAATGTCCACCAGCTTCTGCGCCGGATCGATGGGCTCCGCGTTCGAAAGCTCGACGAGCATCATCTCCGAGCGTCCCAGGTGCTGTCCGACCGCCACGACGAGCACACGCTCGCGAACTTGCTCCCTGTTGACGATTTCTACGGCGACGTGATCCCGCTTGGTCACCCGTCCGATCCAAAACGCCGCGATAATCAACGCAGTTATGGCGCCCAGGGCCGCCAGCCGCCCCGGCTCAAGCCACACCCGCCACGAGCGGGTTGGTTTTTCCGGAAGCCGCGGTGCAATCTGCTGCCACACGCGCCGGCCGTAATCCGCGCCGGGATCGGGTACCGGTAACGTATCCAGCGCCGCGAGAACGGCTTCGATCCGCTGCAACTCCGCGCGACACTCTTCACAGGCCGCCAGATGTTGTGAAATCACACTTCGTTGCGAGGTCAATCCTTCGCGATAGGCAATCAACTCTTCTTCCGTCACATGTCTCATGATTCCGTTCCCATTACTCTTGCCTGGGTTCCTCTTTCAACAAAAGGCTGCAGCGAGCGTCTCAGTTTCTGCACGGCGCGAAAGACCGTGTTCTTCGCCGAGCCCGAGTTCGATTTCAGGACGGCCGCGATCTCCTCGATCCCGCAGCCTTCCCAGTGCCGCATCACGAAGGCTGTCCTTTCCGCATGAGACAGAGCGGCGAGCGCCTGCTGCATCTGTTTTCGCAACTCGATGCTCTGTGTCAGGCGTTCCGGAGTGGGCTTGCCATCATGAACAAGGTTCACCGGATCGCTCTCTGTTTTCTCTTGGCCTTCTGCCCTTGGCGCTTCCCGCCGCGCCTCTTCCTTCCGCCGTTGGCGCATGCGGTCGATGGCATAATTCGCCGTGATTCGATAGACCCACGTTCCGAAGTTCGCTCGCGATGCGAATTGTCTCAGCTTCTGGTACGCCCGCAAAAAGACCTCCTGAACCACCTCTTCGGCGTCGTGCCGATTCCCGGTCATGCGGTAGGCCAGGCGGAAAACATTCTGGCTGTGCCGTTCGACGAGAACGCGAAACGCATCGCGATCGCCAGCGAGCGTGCGCTCGACGGCGAGGGCGTCGCTGTCTGCGATGGCATTGGCGCTCTCGACGCTCTGCGGCATCCGATTCATTAGACAGGATTCAAGGCTTGCGGTTAGGTCAGGCTTAGCCCTTTATCCGCCAGCAACATAGCGCTATGGGGCCCGGTTAAAGGTACTCCTGAAAGGAGGGATGCCTGTTCTCGCGTTGAAAGATTGTCCGCCGTTGAAGGGCATCGATTCCGGCTGTCACTGCAACACACGCGGCGTTCGGCGATCCCGGAACAGCACTCCATTCACCACGGAAAACGACGCCGTATTCGCGCCAATGCCCAGCGCCAGCGTCAAGATGGCCACCGCTGCGAATCTCCAGATGGCTCCGCACTTCGTCCGGAAGGCAGTCCCGGCGCGGGTTTCCCTATATGCGGTAGGATTAGATAAGGAAA
>Ga0209701_10002161_pt1 | contig 12799 bp, 14 predicted proteins | sample CZO8metaG_4_FD_188356 | JGI IMG/M metagenome (GOLD analysis project Ga0209701, IMG submission 188356) | Vadose zone soil microbial communities from the Eel River Critical Zone Observatory, Northern California, USA - CZOApr15con2H3.8 metaG... | ecosystem: Environmental > Terrestrial > Soil >...
CCCCGCACGGGCTAGTGCAACGGCGAGCGGCAGCCCGACATAGCCTTGGCCGATCACGGCAATGCGCGCGGTCCGCTGCCGAATGTGGTCGCCCAGGGCCACCTCGTTCATGAGGGTCGCTGTCTCATTCTCACGCTTAGTCTGGATCATCGCTGTTACCACGCTCCACGCCGATGGTGCTATCGAACACGAGCTCCAGCTTTCCCATCGATATCGCGGAATCCGCGGCGGATTCCGCCTTAAGCGGGCGCAACTCGATCGCAGTCTATCTGGCCGCGATCTCGCAGGTTGGCATAACGATCACGTTTGCGGGCTCCCCATGAAACGCCGATGAAGTGGCAGGGGGCTTGCGGATGTCGCCAGCGTGTTGCGCATCGTGTCGCGGTCAGCGGGTCGCAAGCCCAGGTGCTTGCAGCGACTGGGAGCTCAACCGAAGAAGCCCGTTACTCCGTCGCCGAATCTCTTCCGGCTGCGTGGACGTAGGTCAGGCAAGTTCCTCAGACTCACCCTCCCTGCATGACGGGGTCGGATTTCCCATCCCCGGCGCCTGTTGTGCCCGCGCGCATCCGCAGGGCTTGTAGAGCACGGGTGCAGAGGCGGCTCACGGTGTGTTGGGGGACACCCAAAATACCGGCGACGTCGACCTGCGGCGCCTTGAAACCCACCCATAATAGCAGGGCCGCACCCTCCCTCGCGTCGAGATCGCGCAACAATTCCCGGAGCTGGGCGCGATCCTCCGCTCGAGCGAGACCCAGTTCATCCCGACCAATCTGGCGATACAGGTGCCCCTCGCGTGTGCCTTCCGCCAGCTCGTCCAACGAACGGATCACGGGTGCCCTGCCCCGCTCCCACATGGATCGCGGGACCTGAATCATGGTGCCCTGGTCGCGCAGGTAGTGTCGGACTTCGCCCAACACGCAATGACGGGCGTACGTCTCAAAACTCGCGCGGCGCGGATCAAAGCGGGCCAGGGATTTCAACAGCCCGCAGGCCGCGACCTGAAGCAGGTCATCAGATCCGTCGCGTGTCGTTCGGTAGGACCTCGTCCACTGCTGGAGCAGCGGCCAGTAGACAGCGACCGCGGCGTCAGCCGCCTGCGGGCTGCGGGTCCGGAGAAACTCGTCGATGACCTGGTGCCGTTGTGCGGAGGTCATCGCGCCATCGTCTTGCGTTAGGCGCGACGCTCAGCCGGCCCCCAGACGCGGTGGTCGCTTGGGGTCGGGCGATGCTTAGATGGTTGGCCGCCGAGCATGTCACGGAGCGTCGCGAGGATAATGCGCAAATCAAACCAGAATGATTGATGTTTAAGGTAGTAGAGGTCGTAGCGCAGTTTCTCTATCTCCTCGTCAAGGTCGTTCGCGTAGCCAGTACGCACCTGCGCCCACCCGGTGAGGCCAGGCCGAACCGTGCAGCGCAGGAAGTAGTACGGAAGCGCGAGGCCACAGTCAGGCGCGTTGCGCGCCACCAGCGTCAAAAGTTCGAAGTTTGAGCTAGGGTGAGGCCGGGGGCCCACAAGATTCATGTCGCCTCGCAGAATATTGAAGAGCTGAGGTAGCTCGTCAAGCCAGAAGCGCCGCAACCACCGCCCGAGCCGGGTGATGCGATGTTCGTTGTCCCGGACCCATTCAGACGGCGGTCGATCGGTAGGGTGCATGGTCCGAAACTTGTAGAGCGTGAACGATTTTCCGCGCAACCCCGTGCGCCGCTGGGCGAAGAGTACCGGGCCTGGCGAATCCAACTTGATCGCCACCGCGATCAGGCCGAGGAGCGGAACAATCAACAGCAAGCCAACCCCCGCGACGAGAAAACTGAATCCACGTCGCACCGCCAGCGACAGCCGCGAGGGCCGGATTCCGTCCGAGAATAGCAAATGGGTCGGCGTCAGCGCCTCAATCGCGAGTTTGCCAGTCAGACGCTCGTACGCCTCGGCGACGTCCTGGACAGGAATGCCGCGGTGTGCGCGCGCATTTAGGAGCTCCAGGGTCGGCACCCGTCGCCAGTCAGCGAGCGCGACCACGATCCTATCGGGTTGCACCTCATCGATGATCTTGTCCAGAGAGGCAAGCGGTCCCCGGAGCTTTCGCTCCCCCCAGGCGTCTGCTGCGTCGCCGACTACCCCCGCAATTTCGTGGCGCCCCTCAGGTTGGGTCTCGAGAATGTCGACAAGCCGCCGCGCGAGCGGGCTGGTGCCCACGACTAATAGGCGCTGCATGGGTCGGCGTAGTCGCCGGATGGCGAGAACCCGAGACGGGAGGACGAGGCCGAAGATCACCCCGGCGACGAGGAGTACGCTAGACCAGAGAAAGTCCGTTTTCCACACGGCCGGTAATGTCATCGAGGCGAGCGCGACGAGGACCATCGCTCAAAGAAGGCGCGCGGGATCCGTTTCAGCGCCTGAACATCACGCCCGGAGTTCGTAGTGCCCTGCGCTGCCAGAAGCCAGGGACGGCGTTTCGACCGCCAGCAGTGAGGTCGCGAGCGTCCTTACTGACCAGAGTGACACCAGCAGGTCACCAATACTGCCGCCGTCACGGCGACGTTCGAACTTCCTTGCACCAGCGCAGCAGCGACGGCGTCATGTGGACGCGGCATCTAGGTCACTGAGGCCGCCACACGACGCCGACGTCTGCCTCCCCAACGCCAGTCACCGTCCGGTCCGCCGGCGTTGGTGGGAGCGGAGGCCAGAGCCGTAATAGTGATCGTAGTAGCCGGAGAGAGGGCGGTCATCCTGGTTGAAGACTATGCCGATCAGCTTCGTCGGATCCATTACGTTCAGGGCTTCGCCCAGGAGGACCTTCGGCGTCCGGTGCGCGGCCACGACCATCACAAACACATCTGTGCATTCGGCAACTAGTCGGGTGTCCGGAAGAACTAACGGTGGTGTGTCCAGAACGACGTAATCGTAATGCTGGCGGGCATCTTGAAGCAGTTCTCTCAGCCGCGGAGACTTCAGTAGCTCGTACGGTACGGGGATCGGACGGCCAGCGGGCACGACCGACAGCCGGAACTGCGGGTGTCGCTGGACCGCCGCATCTAGGGTGAGGTCTTGGTCCAGGAGCAGATCGACGAGCCCTGGACTTTGTTTGGTCAGGCCAAGGTGATCCCCGATAGACGGTGTCCGCAGATCAAGATCCACAACGAGGACTCGTGATGCCGCCGCCGCGGCGAATGCCCCGGCGAGATTGAGCGCGCAGGTCGTCTTGCCATCCCCGGAGGTGGGACTGGTCACGGCGATCAGGCTCTTCGGCGCGCGCCTGCCCTCAATTACGAGCCGGAGCGTCCGATACTGATCGGCCTCAAACGACGCCGGATCGAGCAGACTGACGAGGTGCGGATCCGGGCGCCACGCCGCTTCGCGGCCTGACACCACAGGTCTGGTCACGGTCATGCCCACGGCGTTTTCGTCGACCCTCCTCCGCCCACCCGGGACTCACTGCCGATGTTCATCAGAGTTTTCCCGGCGTTAGAAGTCCAGCGAGCAGGTCGTTGCCGCGAGCCAAGTACGCCGAGGCCAAAGCGATCGTGACCGTGCTCAGCACCGCCCCTACCACGGCCAGGGCGGACTTGAGGCGGTTCCGGCGGGCATCTACCGCCGTGACGATTGGGGGAATACTCACCAGCACGGGCACACGCGTGAATGCCCGCAGATCATCGACCGTGTGAAATGAACCACTGTGCGCTTCGGCCAAGAGCACAGCACCGACCGCAGCACCCGCGGATAGGACAAGTCCCATGAGGAGAATACGCAACCGACGAGGGGCCACCGGCTGGGGGGAGGGCAAGGCAGAATCAAGAATGCGAAACTGCTGAACTCCAAGCTGCTGCATCCGCTCCTTGAGCTGCGCCTCCTCGTACCGTCGGACCAACGAAGCGTGGCGCTCTTTGGCCGCCGTGTAGTCTCCGGCGAGCCGCTGCAACTCTCCCTCTATCCGAGGCGCATTTTGCACCTGCTGCTCGTACGCTGCCATCGAACGTCGGAGCAGCTCTTCTTGACTGCGCAAGGCCGCTAATTCTGCGTCGACTTGCGTGAGAGCGCCCTGGAAATCACGTGCAGTCAAATCCACCTCACCCGGGGCCCCACGTCCCTGAGCCGCGAACCGCCGCTCCAAAGCAGCAATCTCCTCTTTTGTCCGCACGATCTCGGGATATTCGTCCGTGTACTTGGCGCGCAGGGCCGCCAGATCGATGCGCAGTCTCGCCAGTCGAGCCTCGGGGGATTCGAGGGGCACCGTCGCATCCGGGAGCGACGCCGTTCTCGGCCTGGTGAGCGCGTCGCGCCGGTCCAGAACTCCGCGTTCTCGGTCGTTGAGCGCGCGCAGTTGCGCGTTTAGACGTTCCAGAGCAGCCAAGTTCGACGCCTGCTGCTCCGGCAGCTCACCAAGGTGGTTCACCTTGAACGCGTTCATCAGCCGCTCTTGGTCTGCGAGCTGACGCTTAGCCTCGTCCACTTGAGACTGGAGAAACGCGGTTGCCCCAGCGGTCTGCAGATCGCGGACCCGGACGTTCTCCTCGACAAACAATGTCGCCACCGCATTCGCGACTGCCGCAACCAACTCGGGATCGCGTCCGCGGTAGCTGAGGTTAATGGCAGTGGTCGAATCCCGACCGCTTGTATCTCGTTCCGTCTTGAATTCGAGTCGGAGATCCTTCCGCATCCGCTCCACGACAAGATCGGCAGGGAGCCGCGCCTGCAGGTCGGGATACAAGTTGTACTGCGTAATCAGCTGCACCAGCTGCTCCCTGCTCAGTATCTTCTGGCTGATCGTCCGCAGCCGCTCCTCCAATGAATCGGCATCGGACGGCCCGACGAGACGATCCGCAGCCTGCTGGTGCTCCACCAGCAGGCTGGCGGTGGACTCGTAGATGCTTGGCAAGGTGCGGGTGGCGCCGGTGATCGCTGCAGCTGGAATCAGGAAGATCAGCAACCCCAGCCACTTCCTTCGCCGAAACACCGCTAGGCCAGCCCCTAACGGCATCGCACCCTCCACTCTTGGCGCTTGCCATGACGAAGCAAGGGGACCGGGGCGCCCAAGTCGCCCGAATGGGGCATCGGCATCCGTGTGCACCAAGTCGCAGCGGTCTCGCGGGGACGATGAACCGCCCCCTGAGCAGTCCGGCCTGGAGCTCCTCCCCCTACAACGCCGTAATCCACGTGCAGTCTACCTCCACCGCGACGCTTTGCCGCAAGAGCTGGATGGCAAGGACCACCCACCCTGACCGTGGCTTCTGACGCACGAGGATTCCCTCGACATTGGCCAGCGGGCCGCGTACGATGCGCACGCGCTGCCCCTCGCGCAGGTAGGCGTGGGGCAGAATGGGCAGGCGCGACTGAACGGTGGTCTGAATGGCCGCGATCTCGCCGACTGGCACCACGGCCAAGCGATCCCAGCTCTCCCCCAGAATGTTGACGAGGCCCCGCGTCTTGCGGACTTCGATATAGCTCGGTTTGTCCATCGCGTGACGGAGGAACAGATACCCGGAGAACATGGGCGCGGAAATGCGCCTCCGTACCCCGGCTCGCCGCGACCAGACGTCAATCGTTGGCAAAAACATCTCAAACCCCTTGGCGGTGAGCTGATCGCGGACCATTTGTTCGCAATGACTATGCGTCCACAGCGCGTGCCACTGCGGGCCAGCTGCCACAGCATCGGCGCACGCGATTCGGCGCCGCTCATCGGTATCCGCAACGTCGAAGATCTGAACCTGTGACACAGCTTCGCCCCTTCGGTTTGCCCGATCCGCTTCAGGTCCAAACCGTACAATAGCCGTCTGATTGACGAGCCGCCCCTGTAGTGATCCGCCGTTCATCCAGGCGGGTTAGCGGCTGTTTAGGGTGGCGAGGGCCCTCATCTCTGCCGGACCGACTTCGCGCTTGGGACTCGGGACCGGCTCGGCGCCTTCTGCGCGATGAGAGCCCTCACACTCTCATTACCGCACTGCCATCACCATTGAGCATATCGAGGGGTCTAACGCGCTGAATCGGGTGGATACCCGACAGTGCCAGGGGGACTCCCCTCACCTGAAGAGCCGAGCGCAAAGTTAGCTCCAAACGGCGAGCGTTTCTGCGGGCGGCCGTACTGCCGCAGACGGTCGGCGCAGCAGTCAGCTCGACGGCCAACGACACAGCTGCGGCCAGCACCACCATGATTAGAGTTCGCGGCGCTCCACTTGACCATCGCTCTTTTCGCGCTTCCAAGGCTTAGCGCTTCCAACTTGTGATCGCCACCGTGGTCCCCTGACCGGGCTGGGAGGAGATCTCAAACGCATCCATCAACCGGCGGACCCCAGCCAGCCCGAACCTCAAGCCTCCAGAGATCGAGTGTTCCCCGGCAATTGCTCGCGCGACGTCTTGAATGCCGGGCCCCTGGTCGCGCGCCGTAACGACGATGCCAAGGCGGGCACCGTCGTGTGCGGTCGCCAACACGATCTCGCCCTGCGTCGCATACAATGCGATGTTGCGGGCCAATTCTGAGATGGCCGTGGCGATGAGCGTGGCCTGAGTCGCCGGGTATCCTAGCTCAACAGCGAGAAGGCGCCCTCGCTCGCGGGCAGCCACGATGTCCAGGTCTGAGGCAATGGGAACCGTGATCTGCGCTCTGCCCAAGCGCACCTCCTCGGTCATGGAACTCTTGTTGTTGGTCATGACCTGTTGGCTCACGCCGTCATCCTGTACGCCGCGGTCAAGGTCGCCCCCCCGCCAACTCCCGACTACTCATTTGGCACCGGGGCCTTGGCGAACGGATGTGCACTTTGCAGCGCGTACGCCACCGCTTGGGTGCGATTTCTTGCACCCAGCTTGCGCAAGATAGACCGGACGTGGCTCTTCACGGTTGTCTCGCTGACGTACATCTCGCGAGCGATTTCCCGGTCCGTTGTCCCTTGGGTGACCTTGAACAAGATCTCTTGCTCTCGCGCGGTGAGCTCCCCGCCGTTGAGTCCGCTTTGGCCTCTGCGCTCTCGTGCCAATGCGCGGAACCGATCCAACACCTGTCGGGCCATGCGTGGGGTCATGCAGGTCCCCCCGGCACTGACACAGCCAATCGCCTGGACCAAGCTGTCAGCGTCGGTGTCCTTGAGGACGTAACCGTTCGCCCCGGCCTCAAGGGTGCGCATCGCCTCCTGATCGTCGGGGGTTTCCGCGAGGACGATGACTTCGCCCCGAGGCAACCACTCTTTGAGGAGGGTGATCGCCTGAACGGTATCGTACCCGGGGATGTTGTGGTCGAGTAGGACGACATCCGGAACCATGTTATCGGTCAACTCGGTTGCGGCCTGTGGATTGGCCGCTTCCCCTACGAGCTCCACAGAATCCCGCTGCTCCAGGAGGCTCTTGATCCCCTGACGCATCAATGTAGTATCGTCAACGATCAAGACGGAGAGCTTCTTGACATCCGGCATGCACACGCTCGAACGACCGGAGATGCCTGAAAGGATGCGCGATCCTCGAGTGGTCCTCCTCCAGTCTCGCCTGTATCTTTCGGAGAACCCCATTAGTTCGATTGAACAGGGATCGGGCGTTCGCCATCTGTCTTTCTGTAGGCGAGGCCCGCTTGACGATCCCGCGTGCCTATCCTGGGCTGTGAGCCATTCCCGCTGTCCAGGCGGGTTTTTCGCGCCAGCTTCGCGGTAGCGTCGGGGCCAGCGTTCCCAAGAGAGGAGTACCATGCGCCGCAGACGCCCGCGCTGGGGAGGGACATGACGGGGGTGCCGTCTCCACGCCGGTCGGACCTCCCCTCGACAAGAAAAAAAGAGGAAGGGCGGCGGATTTGTCATATAATGTGCCTGTCCCCCTGGGTGGAAGGAATCATACGGACGGCGGTCGCCAGTTCGCTCTTGTGGACTCTTTCCACCGAAAACTGGCCCGGCGTCACCCGACGGCAGTTAGGTTCTTATTGCTGCTGCGGCTCTTAAATCCGGAGAGCTTTTCCTTTGGGGAAAGCGGAGAGCGCGTGCAGACTTTTTCGATCGGACCTGGGGGGATAGAGCAGATTCGCCAGAAGGCAGCCGACTGCTTCGGTTCATGGCGGAAGTTCGTCTCGTCGCTGCGCCAGCGGGCACGAACCGCCCCAAGAACCCTCCTTCATGCGCAGGCCTCAGGGAGATCCTGGACCGGAGACCGTACGGCCGTCGAGCGCGCCGTGGAGGAACCACGGCGGACACAGTCAGCGCTCACCCTCTCGAGTGCGGCGTCAGCCGCGACGGACGAGCGCCGGCGCGTGGCCGCTCAGATCCACCATGGCCTCGCGCAACACGTGGCCAATGTGGTGATGCAGTTGCAACTCTGCCAGCGGTATCTGGCGGCCGATCCCGCGCGGGGTAAGGAACTCCTCCACAACGCGATAAGGTTTTCGCAAATGGCCATGGATGCCACCCGGGCCACGATCTATGAGCTTCAGTACCCATCGAAACAGCATCCTCGGATCGCTGCCCTCCTCCATGCCACGGCCGAGCGATTGAGGTCGCTAACGACCGCAGAGATCGACATCGACGTGGAAGGGGTCGGTCCATTGTCGCCCGAGATGGAGTCGGGGCTGTGCGCCATTGCCTGCGAAGCCCTGACCAACGCCGTGAAGCACTCAGCCGCCGAACACGTCTCTGTCCGCTTGCGCCGAAACCAAGACAACGTTGTGCTAGAAATCAGCGACGACGGGATTGGGTTTGACCCTGACACAGTTCGGGCCAGCGATTGGGGAGAGCTTGGACTGAAGTTGATGACGGAGCAGGCTCAGCGCTTGGGTGGCACGTTCCAGATGGAGCGCCGCGCATCCGGGGGCACACTTGCCAAGGCGGTTGTCCGGTCTGCCCTCCGGTCGTCCACCCCCCGCGGCCCCGACGCAGTCACACGGCCGGATGGCGCCTCCGGAGAGTGAGACGTGACCATCCGCGTGCTCGTTGTGGACGATCACAGTGTGGTCCGTCTGGGGATTCGCATGATCCTGCAGCCGGAACCCGACATCGAGGTCGTGGGGGAGGTGGAGAGGAGTCGCGATGTGCTCCAGCACGTGAGAGCCCTGTCTCCCCACGTCGTGTTGATGGACATTATGCTGGGCGGCGGGGATGGCATCGAAGCCACGCGTGCCATCAAACAACATTGCCCGGACGTGCAAATCCTCATCGTGACAGCCTACGCCGATCAGCAGCTCTTCCAGAAAGCCGTGGAAGCGGGAGCAGTCGGGTACGTTCTTAAGGACATCACGCCCACGAACCTCGCCTCAGCGATTAGGGCAGTGCACACAGGGAAGACGATGATCAACCCGGCGGTCGCCCGCCAGATGGTGGAACATCTGTTCACAGTTCGTGAGGAGTCGATCGGGATGGCGAGGCGCCAGTATGGGATTACGGACCGCGAAATGGAGGTGCTTGGGGGCGTCGCGAAGGGGTTGAGCGACAAGGAGCTCGGCTCCTCGCTCGGCGTGTCTGAGTCCACGGTGAAGATGCACCTGCGCGCCATCTACAGCAAACTCAAACTTCGGAATCGGGCTCAAGCCGCTGTCTTCGCGGTGGAGAAAGGCCTAGTCACACCTAGCCTGGCGGTTCCCAAGCAGTCCCAGGCGGTCCGGTAGGCATCTTGTCGCAGGTCCTTTCTAAAGAGGGGTTTCCACTGGGCGTCGTCCGGCCTTCACTCGATTCCCGGGCGTTCGACCCTCTCAGTAAGCTGAAACGGGGCAAGCAGTGCTGTCATGAAAGACGACACGATTCCCGGTGTGATGAAAGATGAGCGAGGGTGCGAAGGAATGGGGGGCGTCGCCGTGCTAGGGACTGATCTTCCGCTGGAAATCAAAATAGAAGTTGAGACAGGCCGGTGAGCGTTGTCGGCGATGCATGCAGTGGACTTCGGTCGGGACTCCAGGTGGTACGCACGGGTTTCCCCCTGCTCAGATTGCGTGGTGTCGAACCAGGGATCGCGAGCGTCCACCTCAGCAGATCCCCTATTGACGATGTCAACGAAGACGAGGTTGCGGATGTGAATGATCCACCGAGAGGATCGCTTTGGGGAAGCGCGTACTCTTCATCATCTCCACCCTTCGGAAGACGGGTGGCTGACCTTATCGCCCAAGTCTCCCGCCTTGGGCAGGATCCCGGGCCTAATGCCCGGCAGCGTGGGAGGTGACCGTGTGCGGGTACAACTGCTCGCAATTGGATTAATTGTCGTCACTGGGCTGTCGGCAACGCTCCCTGCACACGTCGTCGCGCAACAGCCTTACATCCTGGGACCCTCTGATGTCGTCGAGGTCGTGGTATTCGGCAATGCGGAGGTCTCCCGCACCGTCATTGTCCGTCCCGACGGCATGATTTCCCTCCCCCTCATCGGAGAGGTCTTGGCCGCTGGATTGACGCCGGATCTGCTCCGCCAGCGGTTGACCGCGGCCTTTGCCGCATTCATCCGCGAGCCGCGCGTCGCCGTCATTGTGCGCGAGTTTCGGCGCATCCGGGTCTCCGTGCTCGGCCAAGTCACACGGCCCGGTGTCTACGATCTCCCGCAGGGGGCCGCGATCCTCGACGCCCTGGCCGCGGCCGGCGGGCTCTCTCCCGATGCAGGGCTGGGTCAATCCCGGCTCATCCGTGGCCAGGCGCCTCCGCAGAGCATTGAACTCGATCAGCTCCTGCTGCAAGGGGAACTCTCCTTCAACCTCGCCCTGGAATCCGGGGATGTGCTCATCGTCCCAGACGACGCCACGGCCCGGATCTACGTCCTCGGGCAGGTCTTGCGGCCGGGTGTGCTGCCAGTCCGAGGGGCACTCACCGCCCTCCAGGCGCTGACGCTCGCCGGGGGCCCCACGACCCGGGCGTTGCTCAACAAGGCACAGATCATCCGACGATCCGGCCCTGCCAGCCCGATAGCCGCGATCTCGTTAACGACAGTCGTGGTCGCCCGCCAAAGCGGCATCTCAGTCCAGGTTTTGCCGGTTGATCTTGCCAAGGTGATCCTAGAGGGGGACGTCGCACGCGACCTGCCGCTCCGCCGGGGCGACATTCTCTACGTTCCAGAAAATCCATTCGCCTTGGAGAACATCGCCCTGCTGTTGGGCATCGCGGGGAATGCGGCGCTCATTTTGCGCCACTAGTCTTACGGGGTGATGCCTCCATCATGGGCGCGTGCCGTCATCACGTGGTGGGTACCTCTCGTTGTCACCTCTTGTCTGATAGGGCGCCTGCTGGCTTCCCCCGCCGCAGCGCATTCGCTGGAACTAGTGCCATCCGATAGCCCTATTTACACGGACCTCTCCCGCCTCGCCTCGCAGGGATGGATACCTCTGTGGTCGACTTCCGTGCGGCCCCTGACGCGGCTGGAGATCGCGCGGATGGTGGCGCGCGCTCTTGATAGGGTGGACGCGAACCTCCCGCAGAGGCCGGCCAGGGCCGAGCTGGACACGCTGGAGCGCTTGGTGCTGGAGTTTGCCCAAGAACTCCCACTCGCGGGATATCGCGTCGTCGAGCCGCCTCAAGGTCCCTCTGCTCAAGCTATCACCGGGTGGGGCTTTCGCGTGCAACGTGTGTTCGTGGGACGGGTCGAAAGGGGAACAGCTCCCTGGTTTGAAACGCCGACGCCGACGGGGAGTACGCTACGTCTGGAAACCTCGGCCACGTTGGGGCTTGGTCCGAGCCTTGCCGTCAGCGCAAGGGTCCAGCAGCCGTTCATACCCCCGCTGATGTTCCCCTATGTCGACCGTGTGTCTGCTAGCGTCGGCGTGTATAGGGAGCTAGGGAAAGAAGTCGCCAACAGTCAGATCGGCACGATGACGCATTGGTGGGGTCCAGGCGGACAGGGAGCGTTTCTGTTGTCCGACAACGCGGGTGCGCCGGAAACCATTCGAGTGACGACGGAAGGGCCACGGGTGCGTCTAGTAAAGTTGCTGGCCCCGCTAAGCGTGGCCAACCAGCGGTATCTGTACGCCATGCGGGCCGACTGGCTCGCAACAGATAACCTGCGGCTCGGCTTCGGCGAGGCCATGGTGGCCTCAGGCGATGTCTATCTGCCCTATGTATTGGCTCCAATCCCCCTATTGAACTACGCGGTGGGGCTGTGGTTCCGGCAGCAGCAACAGGGCCTGCCCGATAGCTACAATGCCGCTATGGATTTCGACTGGCGGATCGGGGAGGGCACCGTCGTCTACGGCGAGGTCTATGCGGATAAGATTTCCAGCGGCAGTTCGCCCTTCCCCAGCACGGGCGCGGCCGCAGCGGGGCTGTTCATTGCAAACGTGCTTACTGCGAGCCAGGTTGATCTCCGCCTAGAGCACAGCCGTGCCACCAACTGGATCTACGCCACCCCGCCGCCCGGCACCAACAATTACACGCGACTGGGGAAGTCCATGGGCCATTGGTGTGCACCCGATTGCGAGCTGTGGTCGGGGGAGCTGGGGTACCGTCTGAATCAGCAGACGGCGATGCGGTTCGGCTACGACCTCGTCAAGAAAGGAGCCGGCGTGTTGGGTCAGTTCTATGTGAGCCCGACCGATGCGTGGACGAACCTGTACCTATCCGGGGTGGTCGAGACGACGCAGGCGTGGCACTTCCGATTGCTCCTGACGCCCGATGGGCCGTTTCGAAACGAACTCGGCGTGACGTGGTCGACTGTGTCCAACGCCGGCCACGTGAGTGGCGCCACTCAGCAGAACTGGTACGGCTGGTGGGAAGCACGGATTGAGTGGTAGGAGGGATTTCCGTGAGACACGTGTTGGTCACCGGCGGAGCCGGATTTATTGGCGCACACCTGGTGCGAGCGTTAGTGCGCCGAGGTGAGGCGGTGCGCGTGTTCGACAACTTCGTCGCGGGAACGGCGGCCAATCTGGGGCGG
>Ga0209701_10002162_pt1 | contig 12797 bp, 15 predicted proteins | sample CZO8metaG_4_FD_188356 | JGI IMG/M metagenome (GOLD analysis project Ga0209701, IMG submission 188356) | Vadose zone soil microbial communities from the Eel River Critical Zone Observatory, Northern California, USA - CZOApr15con2H3.8 metaG... | ecosystem: Environmental > Terrestrial > Soil >...
TGCGCCGGACTGCGGGCGCAAAGCCAGGCGCTCGACGTCGCCGCCCAGAACGTCGCTAATGTGAGCACCACCGGATTTCGAAGCCAGCAGGCGTCGTTTCAGACCCTCCTCGCCTTAGCCCGCCCGGACGCTTCCAACGCCCTCAATGTGGCCATCAACAATTTCGGCGTGCTTGAAGGTACCCATCTCGACCGCGGCTCCGGCAGTCTCCAAGCCACCGGCAACCCGCTCGATGTGGGCATCGAAGGCAACGGTTTTTTCTCAATCCAAGCCGCGCAGGGCACGCGCTACACCCGTAACGGTAGCTTCCGCGTTGCGCGCACTGGAGAGCTGGTTGCGGCTGACGGGAATCCGGTGCTGGGAGAGAACGGCGTCATTCGTGTTCCGGCGGGAGCCGTCTCCATCAGTTCGGATGGAACGCTTTCGGTCAACAGCGCGGTGGCTGGAAAAATTCGGCTGGTGGAGTTTGCCCCGGAAACGAAGCTGACCTCCGAAGGCGGCTCTCTGTTGAGCGCGCCCAGCGGCAGCGAGCTCCCGGCGCGCGAAACATCCGTTCGACAGGGCATGCTCGAGTCTTCCAACGTGAATGCCATCCGCGGGGTTATGACGCTGATCGGTGTGCAACGCCAAGCCGAAATGATGCAGCGCGCTTTGTCCTTGTTTCACACCGAGTTCAACCGCATTGCGTCCAACGATTTGCCGCGCGTCTAGGAGTCTGCGGGAAACCTAAGGCCGCGGTCAGATATTGGGAAGGGCACGACTTGAGTCGTGCCACAAGCTGCAGAATCAACGCCGGCTTTAGCCGCTGAGGTTCAACTGCAGGCACTGGATAAAGTTTCCCGCAGCCTGCCAGGAGGAGTAAATGCTACGGTCTCTGTACACTGCCGCCAGCGGAATGCAGGCGCAGCAGTTCAATCTAGACACCATCGCCAACAACCTGGCCAACTCCAGCACGGCCGGTTTCCGGCGCCGCCGTCTGCAGTTCCAGGATTTGCTGTACCAGAACATGGTGATGCCTGGAACAGCTGCCACCCAGCAGACCACGGTCGCTGCGGGCCTCCAGATTGGCCTCGGCACTCGTCCCGCTGCTTCCGAGATCATCCAGTTGCAAGGCGATTTCAACGCCACCGGCAATCCGCTCGATCTCACCATCGAAGGCCAGGGATTTTTCCAGGTCAACCTGCCCAGCGGCGAAACCGCCTACACGCGCAGCGGGGCCTTTCATCTCGACGCGCAAGGCAATGTCGTAACCGCGGACGGAAATCCCATGGAACCTTCCATCACCATTCCTCAGGGAGCGACCTCAGTCACCATCGGTTCCGACGGAACTGTTTCAGCCACGCTCGTGGGCCAGCAAGCCGCGCAACAGGTGGGAAACATCCAGCTCGCGCTCTTCGCCAATCCGGGCGGATTGAACAGCGTCGGCAAGAACCTGTTTCTCGCCACCACCGCTTCCGGCGATCCCGTGCTCGGCACCCCTGGCGGAACCGACGGCCTGGGACAGATTGAGCAGGGATATCTGGAGCAGTCGAACGTCAGCGTGGTGGATGAGTTCATTCAGATGATCGTGGCGCAACGCTCCTACGAGGCCAACTCGCGGGTCGTGACGGCCGCCGACCAAATGTTCCAGCTGATCAACAGCATGGGCCGGTAGAGGCAAAGGACAAGGAGTGATCATAATCACCAATTTCTTATGCGGGCTGGTTTCTGGAACCGGACGTCCCCGACTCCCGCACGCTTTTCCGAAAACACTTCTCGCCCTCGCCATCGCATCTGGAACTCTTCTCAATGCTCAGAATGCCCGTCCGCCCCGGACTCCGATAACCCGCGCCGAGGTCTGGCAAGCGGTCATGATCGAACTCCGCCAACGGGGCGTGCGGGAGGAACAACTGCTGCGGGCCGAGGAGATCGACCTTCCCGCCCTGATCCCGGCTGCCGCGAGCCGCACACTGCGGGTGTCGATGGTCTGCTGGGACGCCGATCTCGGGCGCGCTCAATTTCAGTTGGAATGCCGCGAGCCCGGACAATGCGTGCCCTTCCTGGTCAGCGCCGAAGCGGGTCGCTCCACCGCCATGGGTTCGGAAAAGATTGCAGGTGGTTCGTGCCGCAACGGATCCCCGTTGCGACCCTCGCCCTCTACGACCCGCAAAGCCATCGTACGCTCTGGAGATCGAGCCACCGTGCTCTTTCGCGGGAGCCAGCTCAACTTGACGGCCCTGGTCACTTGTCTCGAACGCGGGGCCGCGGGCGACGTGATTCGTGTGCGCAATCAGGATGGTCAAATCTTCCGGGCACGGGTTTCCGCTCACGCCCGGCTCGAGGCCTTGTCGCAGTAAATAGTAAACATAGTAAAACTAAGGAGAGAAACATGAAATTGGTCCTGTGTTGCCTGCTGCTCGTGAGCACGACCTCCCTGAGTGCCTCGAAACGGAGTTCGTCGGACGATAGCAATCTGGCCAAGTACCTGACGCGCGTGCAGATGTCCGAAGCGCTTCCGCCCGCGCACACACTGGGCAGTGCCTGGTCCGACAACGGACGCATGGCTTCTCTTACCACCGACTACAAGGCCCGTTCCACGGGAGACTTGATCACAATCTTGGTGGTACATGACCTGAGCTCGTCCAACACGGGGGCCGTCGGCACCGACCGCAGTTTCAAAGCCAGCTCCGGCGTCGACTCGCTGCCCGGCCGCCTCAGAACCACCGGCGTTGCAAACTTGCTCGGGTTGCACTCCGCGGAAACACTAGCCGGAAAAGGGCAGGCAACTTCCACCTCGAAGCTGCGCACCAGTCTCGCGGGCCGCGTCGTCGCCGTTCTGCCCAGTGGCAATCTTGTCATCGAAGCCGAGCGTTCCATTGTGATGAACAACGAGCGCCAGAACATTGTGCTGCGCGGTGTGGTGCGCCCGGGTGATGTGAGTTCCGACAACACCGTCGTGTCGAACACCCTTGGCAATCTGGAACTCGAGATCAAAGGCAAAGGCGTCGTCTCCGATGGTACTCGCCCACCGCATCCGATCTTGCGCTTCATCCTGCGCATCCTGAATTTCTAGGGCACAGATTTCTAGGAGAACTATGACACTCAAGGATCAATGTCGGAACCTTCGTGGAAGAGCGGCCCTTCAGGGCCGCGTACGTCGCGGACAATGTTTGCGGGCTTTAGCCCAAGTGGGAGCGGTTCCTCGGCACCAATCTGCCAATCGATTCGCAAAATCGTTCCTCGTATCCCTTTTTCTCGCCCTCGCTTCCCTCATCGCCGCCGCTGTCGAGCCGGTCCAGATCAAGATTCGCGACCTGGCCTCGGTGGAAGGTGTTCGCGAAAACCCGCTGATCGGTTACGGCATGATCGTCGGACTGAACGGCACTGGCGACAAGCAACAGACCGTCTTCGCTATCCAGACTCTCGCCGGCATCCTGCAGCGCATGGGAGTGCAGATCCCCGCCGGCGCGGTGCGGGTGAAGAACGTGGCCTCGGTATTCGTGACCGCGAATCTGGCGCCTTTTGCCCGCCCGGGGGCGCAACTGGATGTTACGGTCTCCTCCATCGGCGATGCCAAAAGCCTGGAAGGCGGTCTGTTGCTGCTGACCCCTCTCTATGGCGCTGACGGCCAGGTCTATGCCGCCGCCCAGGGTCCAGTAGCGGTAGGCGGCTACTCCGCCGGGGGCGCCGGCAACACCAAACAAGTCAATCATCCGACTGTCGGACGCATTCCAGCCGGCGGCCGCGTCGAGCGCGCGCTGGCCTTCAGCTTCGATCGTCTCGCGCCGCTCAATCTGCTGTTGCGTGAGCCCGACTTCTCGACGGCGGGCGAAATTTCCGACGCCATCAATAGCGCCTTCGGACACGAGATTGCAATCGCGCGCGACGGCGGCCGCGTCGAAGTGAATGCCGCCGGTACCGGCATTCCAAATCTCACCAGCGTGATGGCCAAGATCGAAAACTTGGCCGTCACGGTGCACCGGCGGGCGCGCGTAATCGTCAACGAACGCACCGGCACGGTGGTCATGGGGCAGGACGTTCGCCTCGGCGCCGTCTCCATCCTGCATGGAGGTTTCTCCGTCCAGATTACGACCGAAGTGGAAGTCTCGCAGCCCGAGCCGCTTTCGCAAGGGAAGACCGCTGTCGTAGGTCAGCAGGAAGTGCAGGCCAAGGAAATTCCCGCGCGCCGGGTAGAAATCACCGAAGGCGCTAAAGTCGAGCAACTCGTCAACGGTCTGCAGAATATGGGCGCCACCGCCCGCGACGTAATTTCCATCCTGCAGGCCATCAAGGCTGCCGGAGCCCTCGACGCCGACCTGGAGGTGATCTGATGAGTCTCTCTATCACGTCCGAGAGCCTCCGCATTCCCGCAGCTAACCCTGCCGGGAAAGCGAAAGCGGAGAAAGCAGCGCAGGATTTCGAAGCGGTTCTGCTGGGCTCGCTGCTGGAAAACTTGCAGAAGACCTTTGCCGGCACTTCCGAAGATGGCTCCGCCGGCAGCAGCAGTTATGCCCGGATGGGCACCCAAGCGCTGGCTTCAGCGATGTCCGCTCATGGCGGCATCGGAATCGCGCGCCTCATTTTGCAACAGTGGCGGCAATCGAAAGTACCCGAGGTCAGCTGACGGGAGTTTTATCCCGCAATTTAAAGTCTTTTTAGAACTTTGCCGATCCCTTTCTTAGCCCTGGATTTGCGCAGACAGCGCCAATATTAAAGTCTGCTAAGAATCTGCCGATGAAACAGGCAGGAAGGGATTTGGTGAACAGCATGAGAGTTGATCTGAAAACCTCTGGAACGGAGGCGGCGGACAGCGGCAAAACAGACCGAGCCCGCCCCACTCCGGCTACCGGTGGGCACGGAAACGAGACATCCGCGGTCGACCAGACACATTTTTCGTTTGACCACACGCGCGTGCGAGCGCTCGAGAGCGAAGTAATGGCACAGCCCGAAGTCCGGCAACAACGAGTGGAGTTGCTCCGGCAATCCCTCGGCAAGGGCGAGTACGTCGTCAGTGATGGCCAGGTTGCGGATGCGATGCTCGCCGACCTGACGAGCGGCAGCGCCAGGCAGCTAGCGGGGTAATCTGTGGATCCACTACTGACCAACCGGCTTGATCCTGCCTTGCGTGTAATCGAGAAACACGGCGGCGAGTACGAGCCTCCTCCCCGTCGCCGGCGTCCGGTTGCTCCTGCAAAGCCGGCTGCCGAAGATGACAGCACGGAACCGACCGCACACCAGATTGACGACTTGGCCTGACTATGGACACAGTTCCCTCCCAACCCGGCGACCTGATCGCGACGCGGCTCTTGCTGCTGCGCGACCTGGTGCAGAGTCTTGAAGTCAGCCAGTTCGCGCTTGGGCGCAACGATGCCGAAATGATTACGCGCGGCGCTGCCCGCCAGGCGGAACTCTGCCGCCAATGGAGTTTGCTCGAAGACCAACTCCGGCGCGGGTGTGAACAGCGTCCTCCGCGCTCGACTGGATCTGCCGCCGATCCATCGCCCAAGGCATTGTCTTCGGCACAGCTCGAACGGGAATTTGCCGCGCTCAGCATTCGTATTCGCCACCTGACGCGCGTGCATTGCTCCCTCCTGCGGCACTTGCAGCGCAGTCTGGCAATCGTGGCGCACGTAGTCGAGAGTTGTGCTCCGACTTACGCCCCCGAACTGACTTTGCTGCGCGCCGAGACTCGCCCGCAGGCAGGAGACTAACCAATGTCCGGACTGCTCGGCTCACTCTCGATTGCCCTCAGCTCGCTGATCGCCAACCAGCAGGCGCTCGAAACCTCCGCCAACAACGTGGCCAACGTGAACACTCCCGGATTCTCCCGGCAGCGTCCCGTGATGATCGCAGGCGACCCGGTAGTCCTCGGTCGGCTGAGCTTCGGCACCGGAGTGGTGATGCAAAAACTCGAAAGCCTGCGCGACCCGATTCTTGAACTCCGCCTGAACCAGGAATCGCAAACCCAGGGCCAGCTGGACTCCACCCTGAGCGCGCTCCAGCAGGTTCAGGTGACTTTCAGCGGCACCGATTCCGGCATCGGCGACGCTATCAGCAAGTTTTTCGACAGCGTCCAGCAGCTTTCCACCGACCCCACCAGTCTCTCGCTGCGGCAGGGAGTACTGACCGCCGCCGGCAACCTGGCCACCTCCTTCAATACTGCCTCGCATAACCTGCAAACGCAGCGCAGCAATCTCGACTTGAACGTGGTCCAGACCGTCGGCGAGATCAACACGCTCACCCCGCAGATTGCGGCCCTGAATCAGCAAATCACTACCTTCGAAAACGTGCACCAGGACGCCAGCGCCTTGATCGACCAGCGCGGCGCTTTGATCCGCCAACTTTCGAGCCTGGTAGACGTCTCCGTCATCCAGACCGAGCATGGAATCACCCTTACCACTTCCAATGGGACGCCTCTGGTGGCCCAGGAGCGCAGCTTCCAACTCACCACCCAGATCGCCGCCGGCGGCATCCACAAAATCTTTGCCGGCACTGTGGACATCACCGGACTGATCCCCGCCGGAAAACTCGGCGGCCTGCTGGACGTGCGAGACAACCGCATCCCTGCGCTGCAAGCAAGTCTCGACCAGCTGGCCGCCGGTCTGGCCACCGCCCTGAACACCGCCCACCGCAGCGGATTCGACCTCAATGGTACTGCCGGTACCGACCTCTTCGTTCCCCCTGCCGCAGGCGGTGCCGGAGCCGCTGCCGCTCTCAGCGTAGCCATCACCGATCCCACGTTGTTAGCCGCCAGTTCCGACGGCACACCCGGCAGCAACGGAAATCTGGCCGTTATCTCCGCCGTCCACGACCAGGCCGTCGCCGCCGGACAGAAGCCGCTCGATTTCTACTCCCGCCTGGTCTTTCAGGTGGGCAGCGACACCGCCAACGCCGCCGCCGATCTCAGCGCCTCGCAACTCATCCTGCGTCAGCTCGAAGATCAGCGTGCCTCTATCTCCGGCGTCTCGCTCGACGAAGAAGCTGCCAACATCGTCCGCTATCAGACCGCCTATCAGGCCGCCGCCCGCGTAATCTCTACCGTCAACACTTTGCTCGATACCGCCGTTAACCTCGGGACCTAATAACATGCGTGTTAATCCCAATCCCATGCCCGACCTGCTGGCCGCGCTTAACCGCACCCGGCAGGACACACAAGAAGCGCTACTCGAATTGTCCTCCGGCCGCAGAGTGAATCAGCCCTCCGACGACCCCGCCGCCGCTGCGATCCTGGTCCAGAACCACGACCAGACCACCGTCACTGCCCGTTACCTTCAGAGTCTGAGCTCGATCCAAGGCCAATTTCAGACGGCCGATTCAGCGCTCAACTCCGTGATCTTGGTGATGCAGCGCGCTCTCACTCTTGGAGTCGAAGGCGCGAACGGCACGCTTTCCGACACTGATCGCGCCGCCGTTGCCGCCGAACTGCAAGGCATTCAGGACCAGCTCATCTCGCTCGGGAATACCTCCTTCCAGGGGCGCGCGCTCTTCGCCGGAACCTTGACCAACTCGCCGCCTTTCGTGAAAGACAATACGGTGGCGTCCGGCGTCCGCTACGACGGCAATGACGCTGTCAACGCCGTCCAGATCGGCGATGGCTACCAGATCGCCGTCAACAAGCCCGGCTCGCAACTCTTCGTCGCCCCCGGACATGACGTCTTCCAGGCCATGACCGGCCTCATCAAGGCCATGCAATCGAATTCCGGCTTCACCGCCGCGATGACCGCTCTTCGCGATGCCTTCGATTACACTTCCGGACAGCGCGTCTTCTACGGCAATACCATGAACCAGGCGCAGTCCCAATCGACCTACCTCGGCAGCGCCAAACTGCAACTCAGCCAGCAGGAAAACACCCTCGCTGCCGCCGACGTCGCCGGCGCCGCCAGCCGCCTCGTCAACTCCGAAACCGCAACCAACGCCACCCTCGCCGCCATAGGCCGCATTTCGCAATTGAGCCTTTTTGATTTTCTGAAGTAACAGCTTGGATTTCCTGCAACTTGTCACGACCGCCATCCTAACCGGCTTGTCTAATGGCTTGTCATCATGACCGAAGCCTGGGTGCTAGCGAAGGCGAGCGAAGCACTTGCCCTCTCGCCTCCAGTCCTACCCCCAAAGGACCTACCGGATTTCCTGTATTGAAGCCCTTCCCCTTTCTGCGGTGAAATCCCAGATGTGAGAGCCCAACCCCAAGGAGTTGCCGCTATGGAATGCAGAGCGACCCTGCCCCTCAGAACCCAGCTTCTGGACGTACTCGACCAGCAAATCGAGATGCTGACCAAGAAGACTTTCGCCAGTTTTACGAATGAAGAGATGGGCGCCTTCAAGAATAGAGAGCAACGGATTCGCGAACTGCAGCACGAGCTGGATCTCGTTTCCGCCCGAACCGGACAATTCTCCGACAGCGGAGTGTTTTCCGCCGTTTACCACTGAGAGTTCCGAGCAAGAGTTCAAAGCAACTTCCGGCGCGCCCAACGCCCCAACCGCTCGTCGCCTCCAACGCCCGTCGCCCCGCATAACATCCGTGCCCGAGTGTGCCATCCCGGGTGGGCTATGCCCTTACCTCTTACGTGCCATTTCCCTGGCTGATGCCGTCGCTCTACTCTGCCTCCGACGGGATTGCGCGATTCGCCAATGAGGGGTGTGTACTTCGCGAACGTTTCAGGGTTGCGCTTCCCGTCACCAGCCATGTCCGCGCAAGACACCCAACTCGTCATTCGCTGTCCCTATTGCGCCTTAGGATGGGACTTCCGGCCGCTGACTCCACACCAGGACGGCCGATTCGTCTGCGAGAAGTGCGGACACACCGCGCGTCCTGGAGAGATAGCCTACCTATGTACCTGCCGCAAGTGTCTCCGGCTGAACGACGCTGCGATCCGGCTCGAGAATCGTTACCTTCGCTAACCTCATTGGTTGACGGAATCGTTCGAGCTACCCGTCCTTCACAACAGAGGCGAAAGAAAGTTTCCAGCCCCTGCTTCCTTTGAAGAGGCGCGACTTCCCCCGCGCCGTGCTGGGTGCGCTACACTGTCCGTTATGCCAAACCTTCACGTTGTAGCCATCCTCAAACGCCAACTCAAGGAAGCCAAGGCCACAGTTCAGCGACTGCACCACGCCGTCGATGCACTGGAGAGACTGGGACGCAGTGGACGCCGCCGCGCCGGCAAGATATCCGCCGCCGGCCGCAAGCGGATTGCCGCCGCTCAGAAGGCTCGCTGGAAGAAATTCCGCTTGGTGAAGAAGTAGCGGGCATTCCACTCGGCGATCGTGTGCTAGGCCCGCCCAATGCCTTTAACTTGTCGGCCGGTACTCAATTGCCGGTAGACGGCTGTCATCACTAGTACGGACACTGGGACGGTGACAAATAAACCCAGTCCGAGCAAGCATGCCCCAATCGCATTGAGAAGAAAAAGGGCAACCAAGATCGAAGACAGGCAGATCATTCTCCCAGAAGTTAGAGTCGCGCTTTCTTCGAAACCGTCTGCCAGGTCGGGCTCGTCACCGGCCATGTAGAAAGCAAATAGGAAGTAGCGAACGCCAAGATAGACGCCGGGGACGATCAATAGCGCTGCGCCCATCACAACCATCAGCAGATAAGCGACCTGGCCCGCCAGGAATTTTAGACTGGTGCGCAAGGGCGCAAACGTGTCGGCGAACGTCGGCTCTCCGCCATCGCACAAGGCAAGGCATATGCGGAGAAAACCAACCTGTATACCAGCGAAAAAGATCAAGAACGCCAGATGTGCTGCCACCCACAAGACAATGCCAACCCGCTGGCCGGCAATTACTACGACTTCCAGAGCGACCCAACCAACGCAGACCGTTAGTAGAATCGCTGCAAATAAGCCACACCGCCTCTTAAACGTACGCCAGGCGAAGTTGACCGCTGGACGGATGGAAATCGAATCACAGTTCACCTTCGCACAGTCTCCGAGCCCCCACGAACTTCGTGGTGGCCTCCGACTACTCTAAGCTGGACCAGTGGCCCCGGTCCAAATTCTCGAACTACGCCTCGGTAACTGTGACTCGAGTGAACGTTCGTAATTTGAACGCGCGCGACTGCCGTAGTCCAATCAATCTGCCCACCACTTCTCTCAGCGGTCCTGGCGAAACATGCCGCTGACGGATACTAGCTTGGCAGTCTTGCAATGCGAGGGTTCATGGCCCGGTTAAAAAAAACAATTCTCTGCATTGACGACCAGTGGAACGGACTCATGGGCCGCAAGGTGTTTCTCGAAAACAACGGCTATCAAGTTCTGGAAGCCACCGGCGGCGACGAGGGACTGAGATTGTTCCTCACCCATTCCGTGGACGCGGTCGTCCTCGACTACCAGATGCCGGGGATGAACGGCGACGTGGTGGCCGCCAGGATGAAGCGCCTGAAGTCGCACATCCCGATCTTGTTGTTATCCGCCTACGGACCCCTGCCAGAAAAAAAACTGCAATCGGTCGACATCTTCCTGACGAAATCCCAGGAACTGAAGGTTCTCTTACCTGCTCTACAGGACCTCCTGACAAGCCGTCCCAAACCATTCTTCCATCGTTGGTTCGATACCTGGAGAGGCCGCGCCCAAACGGTCAGGCATTAGTCCCGTGTAAGCAGCTTAACCCGCGACTCGACACCAGATATACTCTCGAACTCTTACAACCTACAGTTTTTCCCGTATTCCCAATTTTCGGCAATGTGTGGCACCTTGCCTTTCGGCCCGGTCTGACGATGGCACCTCTTCCCCCAGAGGAACATCTGGTCACGAGGGCGGACCCTTCTCAGTCGTTGTCAGCTCTCGGAAACTTCAATGAATACACGTATGGAATCTCAATCCTATTTACCCCTGCCGGGGGGCCATCGCTGCTAGAACTTGTCGGACTAGTCGCATTCATCGCGATCTTGGTTAGCGGTCTGCTCGGTCTGCTGCATTACGCCCTCTAGGTAAAGGCATGCGGATTCAACTATTAGGTCTGTTCAAGAAGTGGCCATGCTCTTGTGGAGCACGAAACTACCCGCCGCGTGAGTCGTGAGAACCGGCACTCGAGTTGGGCGTTTCCTCCGTGGGAGGATAACTCCGCCGCTCAATCACAATGGGATAGACAGCAACGCGAGCGCGGAGGCGTTCAATGTACTGGTGCAACGCGGCCCGCAGTTCGCCGAGTATCGGGGTGAGCTCTTGGTCGTCTCTTGCGGCGAGAAGCTGCTCGGACAGCCTGCGGATTTTATCTTCCATTCGACGAAACATGGCGCGGCACCGCATCAGGACGACGCTGTGGCGCGACTATAAGCTAGAATGGCCAACTCCGTTGGTGCAATACGGTACATCCGGTAGGCGCCGGATGGCATTATCTACAGGAATTCCCTCCGTTCGATACACCACTTACTGTATGGCACGATTTGTGAGATCCTCAGTCACATATGGCACACGTACCCACCACAGGGGATTGGCGCGACTTGGCGCGCCGAATCCAGAATGAAAAAGACCCAATTAAAATGATCGAACTGGCTCAGGAGCTGATAGCCAGGCTCGACGCAGAGCAGTTGCGAAACGGTTTACGCCTTCCGGTGGAACCGAAATAGCTCCCGGCCCCCCTCGAGTTCAGTTCGGCGGGCACGTTAGCAGTTGGGCATGAATGATGTTCGTCAGCTGCTTGATGAGTGCGTCGAGTTGTTTCGGATTGGTCTCAACCAGGAGGCGCGTAGTTATTTCGCGCAGCGCTTGCGCGCGCTGCTCCGTCGTCGGATCTGCCCATACGACACTCATCATGCCCCGACATTCGAACTACTGGACTCGCCCCATCGACTTCTCCTCCAGGATACTCAGAATCTCCGACATGCCCATGCCGGAGTCGAGCATCTGGATCAGATCACCGCCGCCGAGTCCGACTCCGGCCGCAAATCTGACAAGTTCAGCGATTGCCCGTTCCATGCGGGGACGATCCACCATGAACGCAGCACAATTCTCGTTTTGCAGACCGAATGCATCGACTTTTGGCATGGTCCTTATCTCGGGCCGCTGTCACTACGTACAGCGGACTGCTGGCCGCGCCTTGGCGACCCCGACGAAGGGATACGCCCAACGTACTCTTTGAGCAGCAGGAGTAAATAGGGTGAACACTGTACGATAGCGCACATTGGTTTGTTCCACAGCGACCATGTCTTCCCGAATGAATGAACCAATCTGAAAGGGTGCAAATCGATTCGTGCGGCTCGGGAACCCTCCCAAGAAGCCCGCTGCCACACCGTCGTTGTTTGAAGGGCGGGATGCCACGGTTGGAGTTGATACTGCGGAGGGCAAGTCTGTGATCAAGCTTGTTTACTGCATCGCCAAGAAGGAAAGTTTAGCGGACGAGCAATTCTTTCACTACTGGTTACATATCCACAGCCAGATCGGCGCGCGCATTCCGGGGCTCCGCCGGCTGGTGCAGAGCCATCGCCTCACCGTCGTCGGCGACAACCACCAACCTGATTACGACGGCGTAGCGGAACTATGGTTCGACGACCTCCAGTCCTTGCTGGCAGCGCGTCAGTCGGCCGAATGGAAAGCATCGACCCAGGACGAGGCAAACTTTATCGATCACACTAGAGTCGCCTATTTGATCAGCGAGGAGCACGTCGTCGTTGACGAGGCCCAGCCGAAAAAGCACTGAAACCGAGCACTCTTGCTCAGACGAATGGCACCTGAAGTGCTACCGTCCAGTTGTGGCTTCCAGCGGAATCGCCCGCGGAGCCCCCAAAGTCGCCGCTTTGCCGGACCGGGCTATGTGAAAAGAACTGCACCAATCCGGGTCGTTGCTTTATTGGTTACTTGCGGCGCCATGTGCCAGCAACGTCC
>Ga0209701_10002164_pt1 | contig 12789 bp, 7 predicted proteins | sample CZO8metaG_4_FD_188356 | JGI IMG/M metagenome (GOLD analysis project Ga0209701, IMG submission 188356) | Vadose zone soil microbial communities from the Eel River Critical Zone Observatory, Northern California, USA - CZOApr15con2H3.8 metaG... | ecosystem: Environmental > Terrestrial > Soil >...
TCTGTTCGGCGAAAAGTACGGCGAGAAGGTGCGCGTGCTCTCGATCAAAGGCGCCGAAGGAATCTTCTCAAAAGAGCTCTGCGGCGGCACGCACGTGCGCGCGACCGGCGACATTGGCGTCTTCAAGATCACCAGTGATGAATCGATCGCTTCCGGCGTGCGGCGTATCCGCGCGGTGACCGGCGTCGATGCTTACGAACGCTTTCGTGAAGACGAACAGATCATCTCTCAAGTCACGGGCGACCTGAGAACTTCTCGCGCTGAGCTATCTACAGTAATCGGGAAGCTTCAGGACGAATTGAAGAAGGCGCGGCGCGAAGCTGACGAACTAAAATTGAAAATCGCCACCGGCGCAGCAGGCGGCGCCGCCTCGAACGGCGATGATGCGCGCGAGGTTGCCGGCGTGCGTGTGCTCGCGCGCGAAGCCATTGGGCTCGACGCCGCGGGCATGCGCCAACTGTCAGACACTTTGCTGGCGCGAATCAAATCAGGCGTGGTGGTAATCGGTCGCAGTAATGACGGCAAAGCCTCGCTTATTGTCCGCACGTCCGACGACCTAACGAAAAAAGTTCCCGCCGGACAAGTCATCAAAGAGCTTGCGCCGATCATCGGCGGCCGTGGTGGCGGCAAAGCCGACATGGCCGAAGGCGGCGGCAACCAGCCGGAGAAGCTTTCCGAAGCGCTTGAGGCGAGCTACGGCGTTGTCGAGCGCCTGCTGAGCTGATTATCCGAAACCCCTGCAAGCTACGGTAATCCCAGAATCGATTTCACGTTCTCTCTGACCATCTTCGCGGTTTCCGGGTCGCGAAAGGTTGCGTGCTCTGGTCCGCCGCGTACGGTCACAGCATGGATGCGACCGGCTAGTTGAGGAAACCGCTTTTCCATGTCTGCTGTCCAGGATGATTGATCTCCCGACCGGCGAGTATAGACAAGAAACTTCGTGCTGGGATTGCCAAGACTGATGTAGCCAAGGAAGCTCTCGATCTTCTTGTCAGCAACCAGGGCGGCCGTTGATTGGGGATCGAAGCCTACAGCGGCATCAGCAAAGCACGATCGGTGAATCACAATCAGGGCCGGACTCTCGCGCAGTACCTGATCTTCCCGGTGCCAGAGTGGGCTGGTATTTTCCTTTTCAATGACGATCGGCAGGTCACTAATAATGTCGGTAATGTCGTCGGCATTCGTCCCGCCATTCTTTCTCGTTTCCGGATCGTAAACCCGGTCCGGCAGAGGAGAGTCCATTAGCACCACGACCTGGGAGTGCGGCGCGCTTTTGAACCAGTAGCCTTTGCCTTTCCAAACCGCAAACGACGCGACCACCGCCACCAGAACCACCCCGGCCGCCCAAATGATCGGCCTTCTTGATTTTGGCGAATTCGCAGCCGCCGAGGCCGGGCCCGTCTCGCGGGGAGTCGCTGAGTGCGTTGAGGTCTGCGTAACGTCCCGCTCGAGTTCAGCCGCAGCATTCAAGCGCTGCCTCAGCCGTCGAATATCATTGAGCATTTCTCGCGCGGTCTGGTAGCGGTCGTCACAGTCTTTTGTCAGCGCCTTGGTGACAATCCATTCCAGCGGTTCGGGCACTTCGGCCGAGATACTCGTGAGCGACTTTGGTTCGCGCTCGAGAATCGATGCCAGGACATCGCTGTTGGTGGCGCCTGCAAACGGCGCGCGTCCGCTCAGCATTTCGTAGAGCGTGACCCCAAGGCTCCAAATATCCGTGCGGGCATCCACCGCGAGACCGCGCGCCTGCTCCGGCGACATGTAGGGCGTCGTGCCCATCACGATGCCGGTGCCCGTCTTGACCATTTCGCGCGTTAAGTCCTCTGGCCCACTCTCTTTTGTCTCAGCCAACTTTGCCAGTCCAAAGTCCAGCACCTTCACGATGCCGTCGCGGCGCAGCATGATGTTCTCCGGCTTGAGGTCCCGATGGATGATGCCGGCGGCGTGCGCGTCGGCCAGGGCAGACGCGACTTGTTCCACGATATGAAGCGCTTGGTTGACTTTCAACGGGCCGCTGGCGATTTTCTCCCGTAGTGTTTCGCCATCGATGAATTCGGTGGCAATGAACCTGTGGCCGTCAACTTCACCGATTTCATGAATCGTCAAGATGTTTGGATGATTGAGAGCGGAAGCAGCCCGTGCTTCGCGCTCGAAGCGACGTAAACGATCCGCATCTTTGGTGAACGACAATGGCAGGAATTTCAGCGCGACTTTGCGGCCGAGCTTGTGGTCCTGGGCGAGAAAGACTTCGCCCATGCCGCCCTTGCCGAGCAGGGAAATGATTTCGTAATGGCCGATGCGCTGACCGGCGGGAAACTTTGCCTGTTCGTTCACGAAAATCTGTGTTGGCCCTGTCAATCGCCAAGGGATCGCGTACTTGCGGATCGATTCACTGGTTCGCGGCGAGAATATGTGTCCAGGTCAGGCAAGTCAATAGCTTAAGGTGCTACCTGTTGCCTGGCTTCAGTCCTGAGTGTTCCTTGACCACAGGCTCATGAACCGAGCTAATATCCTCGCGGTACAGGGCGAATGGCTGAGCACTTAATCGTTGCTATTGACGGCCCGGCGGGCGCCGGCAAAACGACGCTCGGGCGGATGCTCGCGCGCGAACTGGGCTTGCTCTACATCGACACCGGCTCGATGTATCGCGCGGTGGCGCTGGCAGTGATCGAATCGGGTACGAATGAAACCGACGACGTGACGGTAGGAGTGCTGGCGGAACGCATCGATATCGATCTCGCCGGCGATCCTGACTCGCTGCATGTGACGCTGGATGGACGCGATGTGACTGAGCGCATCCGCGACGAAGACGTGACGGACATGTCTTCGATCATTTCGACTATTCCGGCAGTGCGGCGAGCCATGGTTCGAAGACAGCGCGAGCTGGGCCGGCGCGGCGCGGTGATGAACGGACGCGACATCGGCACGGTGGTGTTTCCCGCCGCCGATTTCAAGTTTTTCCTGACGGCCACGCCGGAAGCGCGCGCCGAACGACGCCTGGCTGAAGAGCGCCAACTCAATCCGGCCGCGACTTTCAAAGAAACGCTCGCCGACATGACTGAACGCGACGCCCGGGACAGCACGCGCGCCGATTCGCCGCTGGTGGCGGCGCCGGATGCGGTCGTGCTCGACTCAACCGGCGAGCCAATTACGGAAGTCTTTCAAAGGATGATGAAGGTCGTGAGAGAACGAAGCGGCGGATGAGAGATGCTCAGCAGATCATTCTTTATCGCATGTTTTGGATTTGTCATAACTGCCGTCGGTTCTGCATTACTATACCTGGTGGGCTGGTCGATCAAAACGCGCGTTAACTTCTTCGGGACACCGATGAGGCGATTTACGTACAGGGAGAGTCCGGCAACCTTCGTCTGGGCCATTATTGGTGAGCTGTTCTTTGGCGCAATCATACTTTACATCGGTATCGGTGTGCTGCTGCTGACATTCAAATAGGTAGGCGATTGGCGTCAACGGTACGCTGAGAAACATGTTCACCGGAATCATCGAAGAACTTGGTCGCGTGCGCGAGGTTGAAAAGCGCGGCGACGATGCGCGCATTGTCATCGAAGCGCGCACGGTCACTGAAGGTGCGCGCGACGGCGACTCGATTGCCGTCAACGGCGTGTGCCTGACGGCGCTTGAGGTGCAGCCCGATTCATTTGCCGCAGATGTTTCCAAAGAGACGCTTTTTCGTTCGACGCTCGGAAGCTTGCATTCGGGCTCGCCGGTGAACCTCGAGCGCTCAGTGACGCCGGTCACGCGACTCGGCGGCCATATCGTGCAGGGCCACGTCGATGCGCGCGGGAAGTTTCTCAGCTCCAAAAGCCACGGCGAGTCCTGGACGTTTCGCATTGCTTATCCGAAAGAGATTGCCCAGTACCTGGTCTTCAAAGGCTCAGTCGCGGTCGAAGGCATCAGCCTGACAATTGCTGAATTGACTGATGATTACTTTGAAATCGCCGTGATTCCGAAGACGTGGGAAGTCACGAACTTCTCGCACTTAAAGCCGGGTGACGAAGTGAACCTGGAAGTGGACGTGATTGCGAAATATGTTGAGCGGATTCTTATGGCGCCCAAACCGTAGGCCGGCACCAATGCGTAACGATAGAAAATCTTGTCGATTTAGGCTATAAACCTATGAGAGCGTTACTTGCTTAAATCTGAACCGCGTAGCTCGGAATCAAATAATGTTTTCCTCCACAGTCGGCAGTTTCTCTACTGAAGGGAGCCCACGATGTTCAAACGAGCCTTGACAGCCACGGCTGCGACCTTTCTCTTCTTCTCAATTGCTGTCCGAGCGCAGGTCTCGATGCCCTCCGCTCAACAAAGCCAGGCAACTGAATCTCAAGAAATGTCACAAGAAAAGCGTTCTTTGGTCAAAGAGTTGGTTGATGTTCTCAATGTAAAAAAGAGTGCCAAGGACGTACTTGAGGTTATGGAAGATCAAATCCATAAGCAAACGACAGAGATGACGTGGCAAGCACTGTCTCAGATGAAGGAAATGAAAGAGTTATCTGAGACGGAACGTCAACACTTGCAGGACGAGATCAAAAAGAGTGCTGACACCGCACACAAGCGCTTTCTTGAACTGTTCAATCAGCGAATTGACTTTGGCCAGCTAACTGAAGATGTTTCGATCAGTGTGTACGGAAAGTATTTCAACGAGAAGGAGCTTAAAGATTTGATCGAGTTCTATAAGTCCGATACGGGAAAACGCAGCATGGAACTCACGCCTAGTCTTTTAGCTGAGAGTATGTCTCAAACCAGTCAACGCTTGGCGCCAGTCATGGAAGACATCATCCGTGATCTATCAAGCGATGCTACGAATAAGTTTCGAAACGAAGTTGCGGGGCTTGCTAAGGCTCACCACGGACAAACCAGGCCTAGACAGAAACGCCGTTGAAGAAATAATTATTGGCAGACTGGTTCCCTAGTAATCGAAATTTAGTTCGCAACTTTATGGCATTTGCATCCATTCCTGACGCTGCTGCCGACATTCGCGAAGGGCGAATGATCATTATCGTGGACGACGAAGACCGCGAGAACGAGGGTGATCTGGTCTGCGCGGCTGAAAAAGTTACTCCTGAGATCATTAATTTCATGGCCCGGCATGCGCGCGGTCTGATCTGCCTGCCGCTGACCGAAGAACGCTGCGAGGAATTGCATCTGCCGATGCAGGTCAGTGAGAACACTTCGACGCTCGGCACGGCGTTTACGATTTCGATCGAGGCCCGGCGCGGCGTGACCACCGGAATCTCAGCGGCGGATCGCGCGACAACGATTCTGACCGCCGTCGATCAGCGCACCAAGCCGCAGGATCTGGCGCGTCCGGGCCACATCTTTCCGTTGCGCGCAAAAAAGGGCGGCGTGCTGGTTCGTCCCGGCCAGACGGAAGCGGCCGTGGACATCGCGCGCATCGCCGGCATGTATCCCGCCGGCGTCATCTGCGAGATCATGAACGAAGACGGCACGATGGCGCGGCTGCCGCAACTGCGCGACTTTGCCGTCGTGCACGGCTTGAAGGTGATCACGGTTGCCGATCTGGTTCGCTATCGCATCAGCAAAGAAGTTCTGGTGCGCCGCGCCGCCGAAACCGATCTGCCGACTGTGTATGGACGCTGGCGCGCGGTCGCGTTTGAGAACACGATCAATGGCGACGTGCATCTGGCCATGGTAATGGGCGACGTGCGCACAGACGATCCCGTGCTCGTGCGCGTGCATACAGAGAACGTCACCTGCGACATGTTCGGCTCGACGATTGACGACGCCGGATTTCAGCTCCGCCGCGCACTCGAGAAAGTTTCGGAAGCCGGCCGAGGTGTGGTCCTTTATCTGCGACAGAGCGAGCACGGCCTCGATTTGATTCATCAACTGCGCACGTACGCGTTGATGCAGGAACGCGGTCTCAGCAAACGCGAGGCGAGCGCCGAAACCGGTTACGGACTCAACCGCGATTACGGCGTGGGCGCGCAGATTCTGCACGAGCTGGGACTGCGGCGAATTCTTTTGCTCACTAATCATCCCCCCAAAGTAACGGCCCTCGAAGGTTTTGAATTGGAAGTTGTAGGCAACGTGCCCCTGGGTTCTCCGGCATCAGAGAAAGTAGCACAGACTTCGGCTGTGACTCCCTCTCCCGTTGGGAGAGGGTCGGGGTGAGGGTCTAGCCGACGAAGAATTTGAACTAGCTCCTTTGATTGTTCTCAACTTCCGCATGGAGCAGAAGAAGGTCAAAGAGGTAACGGCGTCGCTAAACCCTCACCCTAACCCTCTCCCAATGGGAGAGGGGATCATCGAGCCTTGAAATTCCCCCGCTTTCAGTTTACAAACAATGATAGAGGTTTGAGATCAGAGGTTAGAGGTCAAGGTCGAGAAGAGAACCAAATAGCATCTAACTTCTGGCCTTCAACCTTCGGCTTTTCGGGCTCTCCCTCAATAGAGTGATTGTTCAGCAGCCGCAACTGCGGCTCCGGCGCTATGCCTGTTCGAGACGACAAAGCTTCAGCCGAATCGCCACGCGGCATACCACCGCCGAGTGTTCTGCGCCCGCGCCGAAGGCGGGTCGTCACGCGGCGCAATGCGGTGATCTCGGCCATCATCATTGCCGTTGGATCTATTCTTTTAATTCTGGCCGGGCTGATCGCCTACCGCATGGGCGCGGTCGATCGTTACGTGGCCAATCAGATCAAAGGCACGCTGTCGACGTACGGCATCCGCGCGGAAATCAGAGAGTCGCATACGTCGCTTTCGCCGCAAACCGTCGAGATGCTCGGCGTCGAGCTCTACGACGCGCGCACCGGCGAACAGCTTGGCAAAATCGATCGACTGCTGGCGACGGTGCGCATCGAGGATCTTTACGCGCTGAATCTGCGGCGCAACATCAATCTGAAAGACCTGACCGTCGAAGGTCTGGAGCTTTGGGTAAACTTTGACTCGCAGGGCCGATCGAACTTTCGCAACATACACATTCCGCCGCCTGAACCAAACGCGCGCATCCTGTTTGCTTACTCGACCGCGCATGTTGAGCTGAAAAATGCGCACGTGCACTACGGCGACGCGCTGCACAGTTTATCAGGGGACGCGCGCAACCTGCGTGCGACGATCCAGCCTGACGATCCGAACAATCCCGCGGGCAGCGGCATGAATGCCTTCACCGTGAGCGCGTCGAATTCGACGTTTGTCTATGACGGAAGACCAATTAACAGCATCGACCTTGATGCGAAGGGGCGCGTCAATGAAACTCGCGCCGAGATTTCCGATTTGACGTTGCGCTCGCCGGTCGCCGAAGCGCACCTGCAGGGCGTCCTGGATGATTGGCGCGCGCTGCGATATCACCTGAACGTGACGTCGAACGTCGATCTCACGCAAGCGTCGGACATTCTGCAAGTCGGAACGACGCTGCGCGGCGCCGGCAATTTCGTCGGCAAGATTAGCGGTGAAGGCGAGCGCTATCAGGCTGAAGGCAGCATCAAGAGTGACGCGCTGGCCGCAGACGGCGTGCGTTTGCAGGGGCTGAATGTTAACGCCAAAGGATCGGGGCAGGGGAAGAGTTACGACTTCAACGGGCGCGCAGTCGCTCAACTACTGACCGCGGGCGACTTTCAACTCAACGCCGTGCAGCTCACCGGTGGCGTTATGGGTACGGGTTCTGACTTCCGTTGGATCGGCGACCTGCGCGCGGCGGCTGAGAAGAGTTACGGCACCACGATCGCGGGATTGATTCTGCGGGACGCGCGCGCGGAATATCGCGGCGGTGTGCTTACGGCTTCAGCGCCGCAAGTTGTTGGCAACAGTCTCACGTCAGCAGACGCGAAAGTCCAGCAGGGCATTTCTGCGAAAGACCTGCGCGTGAAAGTTGAAAACGGAACGACGACGGCGACGATCGCGAGCGCGAAGGCCGGCAAGATTGAATCGGCAAATGCGACCTTTGACGGAGTCACGATAAATAAAATCGATGTCAGCAGCCGCGCCGGCACTAGCGTCGTCAACATGAAAGAAGCGCAGGTCGGCGCCGCCAGCGCCCTGGGCGCGCAAACCGGCAGCATCAACATCGCCGGCGTAAGGTTGGCGATTCACAATGGCCGCATTGAAGGATCGACGAACGACATAAACGTCGGCGCGGTGACGCTCGAAAAGGGCCGCCTCGATGGCGTGAAAGTCGCGCGGCCGGTATTTACGATTGAACCGTCGGGAAATTATCGCGTCAGTTCGGACCTGACCATCGGTGGCGGCGTCCTCGGCGAAATGAAACTGGGCCCCGCGCGCGCCAACTTGATTGCGACCAGCGCTCAAGTTCAACTGAACAACTTCACTGCGGAAACGCTGAACGGTCACGCTAGCGGCAACGCCACGATCGCGAGAACGAAGACCGGCGCGTCGCGGGTCAGCACTACTTTCGATAACTTCGATGTCCCCGGTTTGATCACCTTGCTGTCGGGCCGGGTTGTGCCGCTCGCCAGTAACGCGACCGGAAAAGCGGAACTGGCCTTTACTGGAACCGACCTGAGCACCATGACCGGCAGCATTAACGCGCAGCTCAGCAGCGCGCCATCCGCCGCGGGCAGCGATCTCACTCCGCTTTCAGGCGACCTGGCGATCACCGCAGACCGCGGGTTGTTTCAGATTCAACGGGCCAGCCTGCAAACGATTGCGACAAAACTAAACGCAACGGGTCAGTTTTCGCTCGATAAGGATTCCAATCTGCGAATCGATCTCGCTTCCACTGATGCGGCGGAACTTCAACGCGTGCTGATTTCGTCAGGAGCAATTCCCGAACTCGAAGAACAATTCCACACTTACGGAATCGATCTCGGGGGCAAACTCGTCTTCAACGGAACGCTACAAGGCGCGCTGAAGGATCCCATCGTCAATGGCCATGCGGAGCTGGGCTCTTTGATCGTCAATGGCCGCGACCTGGGTTCGCTGGTGGCTAATCTGGCATCGACTGCCGCTGAGATTCATGTCAACGACGGGCGTCTGGTGCAGCCGGGCGGAGGCGGCGCGCAATTCGCGCTGGTCGTGCCGCGCACCGGCACAGACAACATTTCGATCGAGGCAACGCTCGATCGGATGAACGCGGGTAATCTTATCGCCGCGTTGCCCTTGAAAGAGACGCGCGATCAATTTGGCGACACTCAGGCAGACGCGTCCGGCGCTTTGAAGATCACCGGCATGCCGAACCAGATGAGCGGCGCTGCCGATCTGCGTTTTGGGCCAGGCCGTTTGGCGGGCGAGCCTCTGCAAAACCTGTCGGCGCGCGCCACGTTCAGCGGCTCAACCGTGAATCTGGAAAAGGTCGATGTAAATTTCGATAACGGCCACCTCGCCGGAAGCGGAAAGTTCGATACGGCAACGAAAGCATTCGAACTGGCGGCTAGCGGCGATCATGTTCAGTTAGCCCGCCTCGAAGCTCTTACGGGTCATCCCAGCTTGCCAAAGCTGACCGGTATTGCCGTGATCAGAAAGCTGACGGCCAAAGGCATCCGTAACGATGTGGCGACGTACGAAATTAATTTCGACGTCGAGAGCACAAACGTGACAGTGGATGGTCATCCGGCGGGCGCGGTGAAACTGTTTGGTGAAACTGCGAACAAACGCCTCAACGTTACTTTCACAATGACCGGTTTGCTGGGTCCAAAGCCGCAAGTCGTGAGTGCGAGCGTCGATCTTTCAAACGAGAAGCTGCCCGCCAAAGTTGATGCGACAATTACCGACGCTGACCTGACTCAGGTTTTCAATGTCCTGGTGCCCGACAGCGACAACGCCATCACCGGAAGCGCGACCGGCACGCTCGCGCTTAGCGGCAATCTGATGAGCGAGAACGATCAGAGCGAAGAGACGTTTTCGCTCAAAGGTTTGACCGGCACGGCGACCTTCACAAAATTCTCAGCCGAGGTCGAGGACAATACGCTCTCAGCCACCGGCCCGGTCACAATCGATGTCGGGCGCAATGAAATGACGGTTCGGCAAAGCCAGTTCACCGGTTCGGGTACGAACATAAGGATGGGAGGGTCGATCGCCACCAGTCACGGCGGTCGCCAGGATTTCGACGTCGCGGGCACCGTTAACCTGACCATCCTCAGTCACCTTTCGCACGATCTTTTCTCTTCCGGCAAGGCTGAGTTGCAACTGCAAGTTGCCGGAACGTATGAAAAGACGCTCGTCAAGGGCACGGCCACGGTAACCAACGCTTCGGTTTCGGTATTGGTGGGTGACCAGCGCATCACGCTGTCGAGTCTTGATGGATCGATCATTTTCAATGCCGATCAGGCGCAGATTGAAAGGTTCAACGGCACCCTCGGTGGCGGAAAGGTGACCGCATCAGGCGGCGCGGTTATCGCCGGGCCGGCCCGCGGCCGCTTCATTCTGAACGTTCACGGCGCCAATGTGACGCTTAATTATCCGCAGGACTTTCGTTCGACGGTTGACGCCAACCTCGACCTCAGCGGAGACCTCAAGAGCCAGTTCATCACCGGCAATGTCTATGTGCGTCGCGCCGAATACACAAGGGACATAGCCCTTGACGAGTTGATTAATCGCCGGCCGCAACCATCGATTGAAGAAGGCGGCCAGTTCAAGTTTGCGCAGACGACAAATCTCGACAAGCTGTATGTCGAAGGCCGGAACGCCCTGGTGATGCACAACAATCTGGGCGACGTGGTAGCGTCAGTTTCCTTGCGGCTGGATGGTCCAGTGACCGATCCAATTGTGCAGGGACGGATCACGGCGACGCGCGGCACGCTCAATTTTCGCAACGCGCCGTACGAACTCACGCGCGGACTGGTTGAGTTTCCCGCGCGCTTTGGCGCCGATCCAATCATCAACATCGAAGGCCAGTCAGTCATCCGCGGCTATCGCGTGACCGCGCTACTCGAAGGACCGCTTTCGCACCCCACCACGAACGTTAGTTCAGAACCTTCGTTGCCCCAGGGAGATGTCGTATCACTGGTGCTGAACGGCACGCTGTCATCGACCGACACCAGCACCTCGGTACTGGCCCAGTCGGGTTTAGGAACAGCAGCGAGCTTGCTGACGGACGCACTGGTGAATGCGCCCGTGTCGCGGGCCACGAACAAGCTGTTCGGCCTCAGCCGCGTGGAAATCAATCCGGTGATTGTCGGCAACAGTTCAACGCCGACGGCGCGTCTGACAGTCGCGCGCCGCATCAGCAAAGACATGACCGTGACCTATTCGACAAACATCGCTTCAGATCCGAATCAGGTGCTCTCGGTCGAGTATCGGCTGTCGGATCGGCTGTCTTTCGTGGCCGACTATGAACAGGGCTCGCTCAGAAATCTGAGCACGCGAAATAACAACTATAGTTTTGAGATCAGGTTCCGGAAGAGATTTTGAAAAGGCAGACGGCAGCAGAAAAAAGGCAGAAGGCAGAAAGCAGAAGGCAGAAGACAAGCAGGAAACGCGTTCGGGTTTTCTGCCTGCTGCCTACTGCCGTCTGCCTGTTGCTGCTTGGGTCGGCGATGACCACCCTCGCCCAGGTCGGCGATTACGAAGGCCGGACGGTCGCGTCCGTCGAGGTAGTTCTGAAGGGCTCGCCCGGCGACCCGTCCGCCGAGGCTGAGTTTCGATCGCTGCTGAGGATTCTGCCGAACAGCGAATACTCGGCCGTCGCGGCGCGCCAGTCGCTCCAGGATCTCTTCGCGTCGGGGCGCGTGGCCACCGCGCAAATCGAAATTACCGAGGCCGAAGGAGGCGCCGGACGAAACCAGCCCATTCGCGTGCGCTTTGTCATCGAGCGGCAGATCGTGATCTCCGGCGTCAGCCTGCGCCTGACCCCGGCCACGGGAACTCCGGTGGCCCGTGACGAAATTCGCGCGCGGCTCAATCTGCTCGAGCCGGGCCGGCGCCATTCGCAGCGCGCCATCGATCGCAACGCGGACGAGGTCCAGGCTTACTTGCGCGATCGCGGTTACTACAGCGCCACGGTCGATGCGAGCGAAGAGCCCGATCCTTCGGACGCTACGGGAACGCGCCGCCTCGTCATCTACACGATCACGCCGGGCGAGCCGGCGAAAGTTGCCAGCTTCACCATCGACATCAAGGGCTTCGATCCGAAGAGTGTGCAGTCAACATTGAAACTCCAACCGGGCGCGCTGTTCACGACTGATGCGCTTGGTGATGACGTGAATCGAATCCGGCAGGCCATCCTGGCGCAAGGCCATCTTGCGCCCTTGCTGGACGATCCGATTCCCCGGCGCAACCCCGACACCAAACTGATCGAGATTTCGCTGGAAGGCAAGATCGGGCCGAAGGTCGAGGTCGCCTTCAAGAATTACACCCTGAGCGAAAAGAAACAGAAAGAGCTGCTGCCGGTGAAGCGCGAAGGAAGCGTCGATTTTTCAGCGATCGAAGAAGGCGCGCGGCGCGTGCGCAATCAGCTTCAGCAGCAGGGTTATTTCTTTGCGGACGTAAATCCCATTTGCACCGTGACCCCACCCACGGCGACTACGATTGATAACGGAACGGTCGAGACTTGCCAGAACTTAAACGCGGCCGAGCTCAGCGCGCAAACCCTCAACATCACTTACGAAGTTATTCTCAGACGCCGCCTGAAGCTCACCGATATTCGGATCACCGGCACCAACAAACTAAGCTTCATCGACGTTGCTGAAGAATTGAAAACACAGAAGGCCAGCGCCGCGGGGTTTTTGCCTTTTCTCGGCGGCTATGGTCGAGGGTTTACCAACAACGCGCTGCTCCAGGAAGACATTCGCACCGTCACAGCGCACATGCAGGACCTTGGCTATCGTGGCGCGAAGGTAAACGTCGTCGAGGGCA
>Ga0209701_10002165_pt1 | contig 12786 bp, 14 predicted proteins | sample CZO8metaG_4_FD_188356 | JGI IMG/M metagenome (GOLD analysis project Ga0209701, IMG submission 188356) | Vadose zone soil microbial communities from the Eel River Critical Zone Observatory, Northern California, USA - CZOApr15con2H3.8 metaG... | ecosystem: Environmental > Terrestrial > Soil >...
CTGGCCGACTTCATCGGGCTCGACGTTTGTTTGGATATTATGCGCGTCCTGCAGGATGGACTAGGCGATCCCAAATATCGTCCTTGCCCGCTGCTGATCAAGATGGTGGACGCAGGCTGGCTGGGACGCAAAAGCGGGCGAGGCTTTTATTCATACTCGTAAAATCAAGATATGACCACGGCCTGGGGCGGGATTCTTCCTGAAGGACACTCCAGCGGCGACTCCTTGCAGTATCTGCTGGCAGCTGCCTTCGGAGTCATGGCGGGATGGATCGACGTGAAAGTGGGTGACTTGCTGTTTACTGCCATGATTGTGCTCGCGTCCTGCATGTGGTTGGGGTTCGTGCGCCCCCGCAAGCCCTGGCGCTGGGTGGTGCTGGTCGGCATCTTCGTCCCGATCATCGAGTGGCTTGCGTATGCAATTCTCGCGCAGAAACCGGAGCGCGCCCAGATCTACGAGTCGTTTCTTGCCTTCCTGCCCGGAATCGCGGGCGCCTACGGCGGCGCTTTCGGACGCGGTGTTGTGGACAACCTCCTCGCTAACAAGTAGGGCGTGGCCTAAACGGTCGCGGAGAACTCAAAAAGTACTCCCGCTTCCACAGGCATTGAGGGTAAGCTGCCAACATATGGCAGTGTCCCTCTCGTTGCTGGCCAGCGGCAGCCGTGCCAACTGTGCCCTGGTCGCGAGCAGCACCACGCGCATCCTGATTGATGCGGGCCTATCCTGCCGGGAGACTTTCAAGCGGCTGCGCGCCTTGGGTGAAAGACCCGAGCAGCTTTCTGCCATCCTGATCACGCACGAACACTCTGACCACATTGCCGGTTTGCAGCGGCTGGCGTCCAAGTTGAATGTGCCTGTTTTTTTGACCGAACCGACTCATCGCGAATGGGGCAGGGCGGTGCGTGATGAAGAGGGCAAGGTTCCGGAACTCCCGAAGCTGGAACGGTTCGCTTCTGGATCGGGTTTCCACGTCGGCGATATCGAGATCAGACCTTTTACCATTCCTCACGATGCCGCCGACCCGGTGGGCTTCACGTTTCGGACGGAGGGAGTAAAGATCGGATTTGCCACCGACTTGGGTTACATGCCGGTGAGCGTGCGCGATCACCTGCGCGGATGCGACATTCTGGTAATCGAATCCAATCACGATCTCGAGAAGCTTCGAACTGGGCCGTACCCTTGGTCGGTGAAGCAGCGCGTCATGAGCCGGGTCGGCCACCTGTCCAATGACGCTCTCGCGGAATTCTTCTCCAGCGACTATGATGGAGGGGCAGCATACGTGGTATTGGCACACTTATCAGAACAGAATAACCATCCTGAGATCGCACGCGCGGCGGCGGAACACGCCCTGCGGGAGCGCCAGGGACTGTGGCAAAACCGCGTCCTGCTGGCTAGCCAGTCGGAAGTTCTCGAACCCATCCGGCTGTAACATGTTATGAGTCAGTGTGTTGAACCTATCGTAGGGAAAATTCTAGCCGGATGGCGGTATGACATCTCTGGCCTGGCTGCGGAAATGCGCGGCGACTACGAGGGACACTTCTCCGATTGCCAGTACTGCCGCAGCCGGCAGCAACTCCATCGCATCATTGACATTTCGCTGATCGTGCTGGCCTCGGTCTCCGCGGCAGTATTCTTGCTGGCCTTCGGCGTCATCCGCCACTTTGGCCCGCGGCACGCCTTCTGGCTGGAAGTGACGGCGCTGGCGGGTTTCGCGTTGTCGGCACTCATCTGGTTGATTGTGGCAGTGGCAACTCCCGCGCCTATGGCCGTTGTGGACGTGGCCCGGCTCGGCGCCCGCCGCGTGCATGACCGCCTGCCGGCCGAGATCCGCGAAAAGCTGCCGGAGGAGTTGCGGATGAAGATCACAGGTTCCTAGCGGAAGAAGCTCGCGCCGGGAAGTTCCGGGCAGAGCCGCTTCTGGAGTTCACTTCAGGCATCTGATAATCCAGTGATGGAGCGCTTCGCAAAACTTGTTGTGTTTCTTGTGATGACGGCCGTGGGCGCCAGCTTTCTGGGGCCGCAGTCGCTTTTGTTACACGCGCAGCCCCAGGAACGCCCAGCCGGCTGCCACGAGCACGGCAGCAAAGCGCCGGCCCCGCACTCCACAAGTTATCAGTGCTGCCTCACCGGCCATAACACTGCTGTTCCACAGACATCCCACTCGCTGGAACCGATCCTTCATGACACGCAGATCGACCTTCTCATCGATTCTCCAATCGGGCCACTGGCAACCAGCGGATTTGGACAGCTCACCGTTTCTTCTGGCGACCCGCCATGCGCAACTCCCCTCCGGATCTAGTTCGATTCTTCTGTTCCAGAAGCTCTGAGTAGGTGCTTACTCGGAAAGCTCCCGCTCGATTCGCTCCGGAGGAATTTGACGTGCGTGGATTGACTCTGTGTGTTCTTACAGTCAGCATCCTGGCTGCTTCAGCCAGATCGCAAGATAGCAGCCACGACATGGCCAAGCACGGCCACGGTCCGCCGACGCAAACGTCGATGCCTGGGATGGATATGTCCCAGACAACGCCAATGCCCGATTGGATGCCCTCGCCGCACGAATCCTCCGGTACGGGTTGGCAGCCCGCTGCAACGCCTGGCCATTTGTGGATGAAGTCCCTCGGCGGCTGGGACCTGATGGCCCACGGAGTAATTTTCGTGGACTACAACCAGCAAGGCGGGCCGCGCGGGGCGGGGAAGGCGGAGTCGGTGAACTGGCTAATGCTGATGGAGCAGCATCCGCTGGGACGCGGCACCATCTTGTTTCGCCAGATGTTTTCGGCTGAGTCTCTGACCTCCCCGCATCCCGGATTTCCCGAACTCTTCCAGACCGGCGAAACGTATCACGGCCAGCCGCTCGTCGATCACCAGCATCCGCACAATGTTTTTGCCGAGCTCTCGCTTTACTACACGCGTCCGCTGACCGACAAGATCTCGTGGCTGTTCTACGGAGGACCGGTCGCGGAGCCTGCGCTCGGTCCGGTGGCATTCATGCACCGCTCGTCGGCGGCGGAGTTGCCGATGGCGCCGCTCTCGCATCACCTGCAGGATTCCACCCACACCAGCTTTGGTGTAGTGACGACAGGTCTGATCGTCGACCGGTTCAAGCTCGAAGGCTCGTTGTTTAATGGCCGCGAACCTAACGAAAAGCGTTACGGGATACAGTTCGCTGCGCTCGATTCCTGGTCAGCGCGTCTGAGCGTCGCGCCTTCGTCCCGCTGGACGGCCCAATATGGCTATGGCCGCCTGGAGCATCCCGAGGCGCTCGAACCGGGCAGCGAGAAACGGCAGTCGGCTTCTATCGAATACGTGCGACCTTTCGATCACGGGTCGTGGGCGACTTCCGCGATCTGGGGGCGGAAACACAAAGAGCTCGAAAGCCGCAATCTCAACAGCTACCTGCTGGAGTCGACCGTCAATTTCAAGGCGCGAAATTACGCTTTCTCGCGGCTCGAACTGGTGGATAAGGACGAACTGTTCCCGGATGACCCATCCCATCCCAGCTTCCGTATCGGAGCCTACACGCTTGGCGGGGCCCGCGATCTCATCCAGAACAGCCTATGGCAGTTGGCGCTTGGAGCGGACGTGACGTTCTATTCGAAACCGTCAGCGTTGAACTCGGCGTATGGCGACAATCCTGTCTCCCTCCAGGTTTTTGTGCGGGTCAGGCCGGGCTCGGGTCAGCATCACCAGGCACCATAATGGAGGCGACATTACTGCCGCGGATGCTCCCGCGCCTTTCCCATTTGTGGGTTCCACGAAAAGGGAGCAAAATCTAGAGCCATGGGGGCAGCTGTCAGGACCATCCGCCTGATTCAGATCGCCATGCTGGTGAGCGTCGGAATTTATGTGGTGGTGGGGGAAGTGGCCCGCCGCCAACTCAGCACCGATGTAACGGTGCTGTATGCCATCTCATTCACTTCGATCAGCGTGGTAGGGGCGATTCTGGTAGTGCGAAAAACAATGGTTCTGCAATCCGAAGCGGAGTTGAGAGAAAAGCCCGGCGACCCGGTGATGCTGTCGCGATGGAAGACGGGGTATTTCGTCACCTACGCATTGTGCGAAGCCCTGGCGCTGTTCGGGCTGGTGCTGCGTATCCTGGGATTTACTCTCACCCAAGTGTGGCCATACTACGCCGGCAGCTTCGTGCTGTTGCTGCTGTTTTGGCCGCGCGCACCCCAGACTTATACGAGCTGATTTATCGGACGAGATCAGAATGTCCATTCAGGATGAACTCGAACTGAACTCCTTGAAAGCAGTAGGCCGCATTGTGCGCCAGGTGCTCGACGCTATGAAAGCCGAAGTCCGGCCCGGGGTTACGACCCGCTATCTGGACGAAGTCGGGGGCCGGGTGATGCAGGAAAACGGCGCTCATTCCGCTCCGTCCATGGTCTACAAGTTTCCGGGCGTGAACTGCATCAGCCTGAACGATGAAGCAGTGCACGGGATCCCGGGCGAGCGCGAGATACTGGAAGGCGACATCGTAAAGCTCGACGTCACATTGGAGAAAGACGGCTACATGGCCGACGCCGCGATCACGGTGCCAGTCGGCCGCGTCAGTCCGCAGGCAGAGCGGCTGATTGCCTGCGCGGAGCGGGCGTTCCAGAAAGCCATGCTGGTCGCGCGCGCCGGCTTCCGCGTGTTTGAGATCGGGCGAGTGGTGGAACGCGAAGTGCGCAAGTCGGGCTTCTCGGTCATTCGCGAACTGGGGGGACACGGCATCGGACGCACCATCCACGAAGCTCCCCACGTTCCAAATTATCCCGATCCGCAAGCGCGTCAGATCATGAACGAAGGGCTGGTAATCACAGTCGAGCCCATCATCAGCAGCGGGTCGGGACGCGTCTATACGGACAAGGACGGTTGGACCGTACGGACCGGAGATCGTGCCCTTTCGGCTCATTTCGAACACACCCTGGTTGTTACCGCGGGCATACCCCTTCTACTCACAGCGGGCTAGATCCGGCGTTGACCCGGGAGTAGCTTCACGGTAAAGTTCAATGTCGAAGGCTCTTTCCCCCTGCCTGGCTCTGTGCGCGCCACATTCTCCAGACTCGTAGTCGTGGTGTTGGCGGTTGCCGGTCTGGCCTGGGCGGCTCCGGCGCAATTTTCTGTGCAGAAGCGCGTGGGCCTAACGGGCGGTGACCAATGGGAGCCTGCCCTGTCGGCCGATGGCGCCGGGCATATCTACGTTCTCTATCCGCATTACGGGCAGGTTCCGGATTGCAAGGATTGCAGCGCGCCCACCATGTTGCTGGTTGTGAGCAACGACAACGGGAAGACCTGGCAAGCACCGCGCGTGCTGCTCGAGTCGGGATCGGGACAGTATGACGCCCAGATCGTTGTCGATCCGGCTGACCGGCGCACGGTGTACGCAGCCTGGCTACAGAACCGGAAGCGCGTGGTTATGCTGGCGAAGTCAGTCGACTCCGGGGCTACCTGGAGTTTCAGCATTGCGGTCCGCAGCGAGGTCGAACTCGACAAACCGGTGCTCGGTGTGCGCGGAGAGCGCATTTTTCTCGGTTTCAATCATGAAGAAGATGTTTGGGTGGCCGCCTCGCAAGATGGAGGGCGGACTTTTACCAGCGCCCGGGTAAATAATGACGCGCGTCCAGGATGGTCGTTGCTGGGCGGAACGACCGTTGATCTTGTCGGCAACGCTTATCTGGCATGGGCTTCGTACTCAAAGGCGGGCGGCGCGCGCGGGCCGGTCAACTTGTATGTCGCAAAGTCGTCGGATGCGGGCAAGACGTGGAGTGCGAACCTGCTCGACGTTTCGGCGGCGGCGCCAGGATGTGAAGACTCGGATTGCGGCGAAGCTTACCTGGGCGCGCAGATCGCACTAGCCTCCGACGCGGGCGGAACTCTCTACGCGCTGTGGAGTTCCGGCAGCCGACGCATGGGACCCCAACGCATTTACTTCTCTTCTTCCACGAATGGTGGCGACAGCTGGCTCCCAAAGACGAGCCTGACGTCGGCAGCACGCGGAGTCGAGCATGCCTTCCCCGCAATCGTCGCAGGCAGCGCCGGCGACGTGCGAGTGGCTTGGATGGACACTCGCAACGGGCCGTACTGGAATACCTACTACCGCAGTTCCGCGAACGGCGGCGCGACCTGGTCGGACGAGGCCCGCCTCTCCGGCTATGTCCGAGGCTATCGCTACGTCGGCAAGAAAGGCTTCCGTTTCCCGTTCGGCGACTATTTCGGGATTGCCATCGACAACCACGACGATACCCACGCGGTATGGGGCGAGGGGATGAATTATCAATCGCCGGGATCGATCTGGTATGCGGGTGGACGGTAGCTGAATTTCCTGCGTGTAGATGTCTGGGAAGATCCTCGCTTTGAAGAACTGTCATCCTGAGCGAAGCGAAGGACCTGCTTTTTTGGCGAACGACACAAAAGCATATCCTTGCTTCGCTCAGGATGACAAATAGATGTAGCGAATGAGTTCTTAATCCGTCAGCAGCCCGCCCGTGATTTCGCGAATCTTCTGGATACGATGCTCGCGGCAATAACCAGCCAGCTCTTCTACTAACTTCTCCGTTGCCACCGGATCAAAGTAGCTGGCAGTTCCCATCTGCACGGCGCTGGCGCCAGCCAGCATGAATTCGATCACATCCACGGCGGTCGTAATTCCGCCCATTCCGATAACCGGAATCTTCACCGCATGGGAGGCGTCGTAGACCATGCGCAGCGCGATCGGCTTGATGGCTGGTCCGGAAAGACCGGCCGTCACGTTGGCGATTCGGGGACGGCGTGTCTCGGCGTCAATTGCCATGGCGAGAAACGTATTCACCAGCGAGATTGCGTCCGCGCCGGCTTCCTCGGCAACGTGGGCCATCTGGGCGATGCTGGTGACATTGGGAGAGAGCTTCACGATCAGCGGGCGTCTTGCCACGCGCTTGGCCGTGCGCACCACCTCATCGAGCAGGTGCGGGTCGCTGCCGAACTGAATGCCACCATGCGCGGTGTTGGGACAGGAGACGTTCAACTCGTACGCAGCAATGCCCTCGCCCTCGTTCAGGATTTCAAGGGCATGCTCATAGTCCGGCCGGGTGTATCCGAAAACGTTGGCGAAAACGACGATGTTTTTCTTCTGGCGCAGCGCGGGCAGCTTCTCGTCGATGAAAGAGCGCGCGCCGATGTTCTGCAGCCCGATGGCATTCAGCATTCCGGCAGGCGTTTCGAACAGGCGGGGCGGAGGATTGCCCGTCATCGGTTCTTTGGACAGACCTTTGACCACGAATCCGCCAAGTTTGTCGAGGTGGACGATATCGTCGAACTCGATGCCGTAACCGAACGTGCCAGAAGCTGCAATGATCGGGTTCTTCAGCTCGATACCCGCGAAACTGACGCTCAGATCTGGAAGACCAGAGGGCGTCATTGCACTTCTCCTGCGGCCGTAGCGGCGGGCCGGCGCGGCGTCTGGAGCGCCTCGGTCAATACTCGTCCCGTGGCATGCGTGGGCGCATTGATCCCAAGCAGCGATGCCAGAGTCACGGCGAGATCCACCGGTTCGGCGTGCGTCCGATAGACGCCGGGTTGAAACGCGAGGCCGTAGAAAGCGAGTGGCACATGAGTATCGTACGAAAATGGCGACGCGTGATCGGTGCCTGAAGAGGTTCCCACGTGAAATGGGGTGGGAATGCCCATGACGTACCAGCCTCCATAAGGCGAGTAGCTGTGGGCATAGCGGCGTCCCATTTCTGCCTGGGGAGTTTCTCCGCGTGCCAGCTGGGACTTCGTGAAGTATCCCTGGAAGCCCGCCAGCCGCATGGCTTGGCCGGCATCAGCCTCGGAGTCTGCTTCTTTGTGCCCCGCGAACGCTTCTTCGTTCAGCCAGGCCAGCGGGTAGTCAACGTCGATTACGTAGTCCGCCGCCTTTCCATATTTCTTCGCGAGAAGGGAATTGAGTTGCTTACGTATGTCTTCGCTGTTCAGGTTAGCCGCCGGCAGGCGAAGAGTCTTGGCGAATTCCGGGAGCGGCGCAATACCGTGGTCGGCGGAAAGCGCCATCCAGACGTTCGCCAGACCCACCTGGTGTCCGAGAAATGTGATGAATTCCCCAAGCTGTCGATCGAGTTCGAGCGCCATGCTGCGCATCTGGGGAGAATCCGGTCCGAGTTGATGCCCGAGTATATCGTTGGCGGAGAGGCTGATGGTGAGCAGGTCCGTGGCCGGCCCGGCACCCAGCTTTTCGTAGAGAACCAACTCCTTCGCGAACTCAAATTGATAATCATTCGCGAAGGGAGTGGATCCAATGACTTCATAAAAGCCGGCAGGACTTCCGTCCTTACCCTTGCGCGGAGCCGTCGATCCCAGCACTTCGCCGTCGCCGTTCTTCCACTCGCGATTCCAATATTTGTCCGTGCGATGGCTGCCGTTAAAGTTCCGCGCCCACTCGGGAAGCTCTGGCCGGTAGTAGGTGGAAGTGATCCAGGCGCCGCTCTTCGCATCAATCCAGTAAGCGCCGTCGCCGGAAAAGCCCGCCGGCAACACGGCCGCCCGGTCTTTCAGAGAGATCGCGAACACGCGCGCCTTGCCCCCGGTTGCAAGCTTCAGTTCGTCTCCCAGCGTGTCGCTCATTAGATTGTGCGGGGACGCACCGGGTGCAGCACTGGTAACGCCAACCAGCTTGGCAGCGTCATCCTGCACCGACGTGACGCGTTTCTTCTTCAGCGGATCCCACCACTCGTTAGCGACGATGCCGTGCTCGCTCGTGTAGCTGCCGGTGAACAGGGTGGCGTGTCCGGGGCTGGTACGCGTGTTGGCGTAGTCGTAGTAGCAGTCGGTGAAATAGGCGCCGCGATCGAGGAAGAAGCGGAAACCGCCTCCGCCAAACTGGTCGCGATAACGCTCAAGGTAGTCGCCGCGGAACTGGTCGATGACGATGACGACCACCAGCTTAGGACGCGCATTGTAGGCCGAAGCCCAGGCAGCGGGCATGCATGCCAGCAATACCAGCGCGGCGCACCAGGCACGGGGGAGTCTCATCGCGAGTTAGTTTACAGGAGAAGAAAGACTTTAACCGCAAAGAACGCGAAGAAAAGCCGCCCAGCACGCAGAGAAAAACGTAGGTGTTCTCTGCGTCCTTTGCGTCTGACTTTGCGTTCTTTGCGGTTTAAGATTTTGAAGTTTCTCTCCGGCGGTCGGCGCCGCCGCGTGCATTCAATCCCGCTTATCAGCTACAGTAAATGTGAATGCTCGATCTCAACTTTGTCCGCGAAAACCTTGCGCTGGTGGAGGAAAAGCTGCGCCAGCGTGGAATGAATCCTGCCGAAGTCTTGAAGGATTTCCATTCTCTGGACGCCGAACGCCGCTCCGCCATCACGGAGAATGAGACGCTCCAGGCCCGCCGAAACCGCGCTTCCGAGGAGATTGCCAAGCTCAAGAAAAGCGGACAGGACGCCTCCGCGCTGATTCAGGAAACCAAGGAACTGCGCGAGCAGATCCAGACCACCGAAAAGAAAGCTGCGGAGTCCGAAGCGCGTTTGCGAGAAATCTTGACCGCCCTACCGAACCTGCCACATGCCAGCGTGCCGGTGGGAACGACTGCCGAACAGAATGTCGAGGCGCGCCGTTGGGGCACGCCACCGAAATTTGATTTCAAGCCGAAGCCGCATTGGGAACTCGGCGAGGAACTGGGAGTGCTCGACCTGGAGCGGGCAGCGAAGATTTCAGGGGCACGCTTCGCGGTCTACTGGGCGCTGGGAGCGAAGTTGGAGCGGGCGCTCGCCAATTTCATGCTCGATCTCCACACCCGCGACCACGGATACACCGAGGTCCTACCTCCGTACCTGGTGAATTCCGAGTCCATGTACGGCACAGGCCAGTTGCCGAAGTTCGCCCAAGATTCGTTTCGAGTGCCTCACGGCGAAAAAGATCTCTGGCTGATTCCGACCGCTGAGGTTCCGGTCACGAACCTTTATCGCGACGAGGTACTCGACGGCGCCCGCCTTCCCATTTCGCTCACCGCATACACGCCCTGCTTTCGCAGCGAGGCGGGATCGTACGGCAAAGATGTGCGTGGCATCATCCGCCAGCACCAGTTTCAGAAAGTTGAGCTGGTGAAGTTCTCCCGGCGCGAGACTTCCTACGACGAATTAGAGAAACTCACTCACAACGCTGAGGCCGTGCTTCAGAAGCTCGGCTTGCATTACCGTGTAGTGACCCTATGCACCGCCGACATGGGATTTTCCTCGGCGAAAACCTACGACATTGAAGTCTGGCTGCCGGGCCAGGGGCTGTTTCGTGAAATCTCTTCCTGCTCGAATTTCGAAGCGTTCCAGGCGAGACGAGCGAACATCCGCTATCGTCCCGAGGGCAAGAACAAAACCGAACTAGTTCACACATTGAACGGCAGCGGGCTGGCAGTGGGGCGGACCTGGGTAGCGATCGTAGAAAATTATCAGCAGGCTGACGGCAGCGTCCGCATTCCGGATGCTCTACAACCATACATGGGTACCGACCGCATCAAGGCGAGGAGCGCTTGATCCGCGTTCCTCGCGCATTTGCTATCGCATGAATTCCCAAATAGACTTGCACCATTCCGAGTCGTTGACGGCGCATCCCGCCGCCGTTCCCCCCATGGGCGCAATCTGGCGCACAATCCGCGGATACATCTTGTGGTCCTATGAGCGTGGCAGCCTGCACTACGACATCATGGTCACGCTCATTCTCCTGTTCGTTTTTGTTTCTCCTTACTTCATCAACTTTAACGACAAACCGGTGGAGCGCAATCCGCATCCTACCGGGGTGGTGGTGATCCCCGACCCGCAGGGCGGCCTGATCTACCAGATTCAGGCTTCGGCGATTACAGAGCACAAGGGAGTCGATATTCGGCAGCAATTGCAGCACATTGTGGAACCCATCTCCGGGGCAGTCAGCATCACCAGATATGAAGCCGTGAAAGATGCTTCGGGACACGTCCAGAGCTACAAGGTTTGGGTGGAGAAGGAGTAGAGAAGAGTCGTCCTGGGATTCAGCACATGAGAGCCGCGCTCACAACAACAACGATGATCGTTATCCTGCTGATGACCCTGACGGCGTGGCCGCAGGGCAATTCCCCGGGATTCGAGCGCGTGTTGGCGGAGATGGACGCGGCAGCGAAAAACTTTCGAAGCACGGAAGCCAGCTTCGTCTGGGACCAGTACCAGAAAGTGATTGACGAAACCGATACGCAGAAAGGGAAAATTTATTTCCGGCGTCAGGACGGCGAAACCCAGATGGCGGCCGACATCGCCGAACCGGACAAGAAATATATCCTGTATAGCGGCGGTAAGGTCCAGGTGTATCAACCCAAGATCGATCAGGTAACCGAATACAATCCTGGCAAGAACCGCACCGACCTCGAAAGCTTCCTAGTGCTTGGTTTTGGCGGCAGTGGGCACGACCTTCTCAAGTCCTATGAGGTGAAATCTCTGGGATCGGAGGCCGTGAACGGCACCGAGGCGGCGAAACTCGAACTGATTCCCAAGTCGCCGCGCCTGCGCAACAACATCGCGCGTATCCTGTTGTGGATCGATCCAGCCCGCGGCGTCTCTGTGCAGCAGCAATTTTTCGAACCGAGCGGCGACTATCGCTTGGCCAAATATTCCGACATCCAAGTAAACCAGAAACTTCCGGACAACGCCTTTAAGCTAAAAACAACCGGCAAAACGCGGGTCGTCTCCCCACAAGGATAGGCAAAACCAGGAGAGAAACACTCCGAAATGCGTGAACCAGGAGAATCAAGCTGAAAAAGTAGAGGGCGGACGATATACTGCTCGATGAGCGCCGCACTCGGCAACCAGCATTTAGCAATCAGCACTCAGTATTCATCTAGACCGCAGTTTGGAAAAAATTGAGAGACTGACTCCTCCAGAGAGTTTTCATGGCGAAAGTTTTTACCATTCCGGTTCCTCCCGACTTGGGCAGAAAAAGACGCGAGCGCACCTCCGACAGCCGCTATGTTGACGGCCAGAAGATGCTGGTCGAGGCCATGAAATATCTGGCGCAGTCTGATAAAGACGGCAACCGCTCCGCTATTGAGCTGCTCTCCGACCACGTACGCACCAAGTTCCGCATGACCGACTCTCCGCTGGGATGAGTCGAGTACAACCCTTCACAGGAATTCGCAGCATGTTTAAATGTGTCTATTGATCTGACCACAAGTCAGTTTGTGTCAATTTATTGTTTTTTCTGATTACCTTGTATTGACTTTCCCGCAAAGCTCAATAAACTTGTCGCCACATTCGCGCTCCGGATGCACTTTCGTCGTTCGCGGCGTTCAGAGGGCTCAGCGCTTCTAGCGCGGCCGAGTTCGCCGTGTCGAAGGGAACGTCGTTGAAAGCGCTGAAGACCTCCCAGCGGAACTGCAAGAGTGAGCTCGAATCCCGGGCAATTTCGTGGCGTGCGGGTGCTGATCGAGACCGTCGGGGGTGGCTCCGATGGAACTCGGTTCAAGCAACATACAGGGGGCAAGACGGGTGTACAATGCGGGGCATTTTAGAAGTCAAAAAGGAAATCCGTTGTAAAGGAGTCTCCCATGCGTTCAGGCTCAGGTGTAGTTACGTTGTTGGTTGGGTTTTTCCTCGCCGTCAGCATTCTGGTTTCTGCTCAGTCCGCGACTACGTCCCTGCGCGGCACGGTCACCGATCCCAAAGGGGCGGTTCTGCAGGGCGCAACCGTCACACTCAACAATCCTGCGACGGGGTATTTGCGAACCACCAAATCGGGCAACGACGGTGCGTATCAATTTCTCGAGGTCCCACCAGCAACCTACACGCTGACGGTCACCGCCACGGG
>Ga0209701_10002169_pt1 | contig 12771 bp, 11 predicted proteins | sample CZO8metaG_4_FD_188356 | JGI IMG/M metagenome (GOLD analysis project Ga0209701, IMG submission 188356) | Vadose zone soil microbial communities from the Eel River Critical Zone Observatory, Northern California, USA - CZOApr15con2H3.8 metaG... | ecosystem: Environmental > Terrestrial > Soil >...
GGCCCGTCGTGCTGTAGAGGAGTGGCGGCGCTTGCCTCCGCCATGCTCGCCTACCCCGCCTCGTCGGATGTCTGCACACCTTTTGGGTAATGGGAAGTCCATAGTAGGGGCGATGCCTTGTGCTCGCCCTGCTACCACCTGCAAGAGTTGAGGCAAGAGGCCGACATTGCCGGGTCTATGTGGACGGGGCCAGTTCGCCCAGCGGTTGCATCTGTCTTGCCATCATGCTGATCAGGAACTCATTGATCTCGTTGGTTGCGATAGAGGTCTCCGGGGTGAATAGTCCGCCACAGTACCACAGACTCCTATGGTTCGTCTCATTGCTGGGATGGCTCGCACGCACCACTAATGTTCCTTCGACCTCTTTTTGTGGGAGGTGCATCGTAACCCGCACGCTGGCAGCTTCGGGCAAGGGTTCGCTGAGCAAAAGCGCCAGCCCTTGCTCGTGCAGGTTGGCGGTGATGCCTGTGAGTATGCGGCTCGCTATGTGTACAGTTACCGGCACATGTATCGGGAAACGATAGGTATTGCGGCGCGTCATATGCTGCATTACAGCTTGTACTGCACTTACAATAATGAAAAGGTTGTATAAAGCCCAGCCCTCTGATACCGCCAATGCGGCAAAATTGCCTCCAGTGCCTCCAAAAAGACCGGCGAGCCGCAGGCCCCCAATCAACATACTTATCAGTATCACCACTATGATGACATAATAGGGCCAGACCAACGGCGTGATAGCACTCAGACCCTTGCTTGCCCCTTTCGGTGTAACCTTAAATGACCTGGGCTCCAGACCAATCAGAGCAAACGACGCCTTGATGAACGTGGCCATCTTGAGCAGGTTGTAACGCTCGGTCTCAATTGGCCTGAAGCGACCCTGGCCGAGCGCGACATTAGCGAGCATGCCTAAAGCAAAATATGGCATAAAACGTAAGACGAATGGCAGCACTCCAGCCTGCATAGGTAGAATGGCGGTGAAGAGTACAATGGAAGGGGCAAGTGTATACACGAGACGCTGAAAGGCCTCAAAGTATGTGACCATCGAGGTTAGGTAGTTGATACGCTGAACAAGGGTCAAGCCTCGTTTGAAGGCGGGATTTTCTCGGCGCAGCACTTGCATAGCGCCCTGTCCCCAGCGCAATCGCTGCACGGTGAATGCCAGGAAATCCTGCGGTGCAAGTCCCATAGAGAGCATTTCGTTATGATAAATAGACTTCCACCCGGCAGCATGCAGGCGCAAAGAGGTATGAATATCTTCGGTCACGGTTTCGGTTGCTATACCTCCAACCGATAGCAGCGCTGAGCGCCTCATCACAGAGTTCGAGCCGCACCAGAAGGCGGCATTCCAGCGATTTTTGCCAGGCTGAATGACGTTGTAGAACAGTGACTGCTCGTGCCAGGTCTGGCCCTCCTGCCAGTTCGTCTTATGTTGCACAGAATCCAGGTTGTAAAACTCCTGCGGCGTCTGCACAAATGCTACCTTCTCGTCCACAAAGTAACCAAGTGTATGATCCAGGAAATCAGGTAATGGTATCTGGTCGGCATCAAAGATAGCTATAAACTCGCCATTGGTCTGTGCAAGGGCGGCATTGATATTTCCTGCTTTATGATATGTGTTATCCGGTCGTGTGAGGTAGTGTACATCCATTGTTTCACAGAGCTGGCGCATCGCTGGGCGACGCCCATCGTCCAGCACCCATGTTTCATGTGGATACTGCACCTTCAGGGCCCCCAGTATCGTCATACGCAAAATTGAAAGATCCTCGTTATATGTGGGGATGAAGATATCGACTGAGCGTCTTCGTGGCGCGGCAGGGTGCGCTATGGGTTTCTGGTCCCACGTCACGAATATGAACAACACGAAGTTGATCGCCCCATACATCTCTACCAGCAGGAGTGGCAGAGAGAACCAGAGCGCATCCATATTCAAACTGTTGTACACCCGCCAGTACAGGTAGTAGAAGGTGTAGAACAGTGCTACCAATGCTAGTAAACGAGCGATTGGAGCCATAAAGAAAAAGCTACGTAACAAGTTTCGCATGATGTACCTCGGTTGATGTCCTTCCCACAAACATGTTTCTATTACAACCATCGACACAATCAACCGAGGAGAGTAGTCCGCCCGTTGGTGAGGGTCTGTATACTGTCAATGAACGGTAAGCAGTTCAGACACTTCCTGGGCTTGATGAAAGCAATCGCCGTGTATACATGCTTTGAATGATCACAGAAGGAGTATATGACGATGGCGAACATTCATATAAACACAGATGAGATGCGACAGCTCGCAGGTAGTTTTGAATGGTGGAGCAATAATCTGCGCGATGCTATGCTACCGGCACTACGTCAATTGACAGGCCAGCTCGAGGGCGATTGGCAAGGGGTAAGCCGCCAGCATTACGAGGAGCTGATCCGCATATGGCAGGGAAATGCCATGAATCTTATCGCTTCGGCAGAGGATCTTAGTCGACATCTGATGAATACTGCGAATCAGTTTGAAAGCGTAGACAATTCATAGATGAGCAGCTCATCTATACAATAAGTACCCTGCCAGCCCTGCCAGGCTGAGAATAATCAGAATATTTATCTTTCGACTCAACGCCAGACCGAAGGCGGCTAAGGCAATCAGCAGCCCTTTCCAGTCTACTCCAGGTTGGTGCAGAATCGTCCAGACGACGGTGAGCAGGAGGCCGACAACGGCGAGTGAAACGCCATGCATTGCACCCTGTACCCATGTTCGCCGCTCGATGCGGGCATACCCGGCGGAGACGACGAGTACTAGCAGCGCGGGGAGCGTGATTGCAATCAAGGCGAGGAATGCGCCGAGATAGCCATAAGTCAGATAGCCCAGGCTGACTACCCATAGTCCATTAGGGCCAGGGCTTATCTGGCCGATAGCTACCGCTTGCCCAAAGTCGGCTTCAACTGCCCAGCCGTTGCCGATCAAGTCCTGGTGAAGGCTGGGGAGATTGCTCAGCCCGCCTGTTGAGAAGAGCGAGGCTTTCAGAAACAGCAGAAAGTAGATGAATGGATTGATCATTGCTTTTCCCCTTGCTCTTCTTTAAGCGCAGGAGGAGCTGATCCTGGTGAAAAGAGGAGCGCACCCAGGACAACTGCACCAAGAATCACAACGATGACCGAGACTTTCAAGAGAATAACGGCAAGCGCACAGGCAATGATCAGAACACTGCTCGCCAGCAAATACAGCACACCTTCTTTATAGCCTCTACGCACGAGAGGCAGCGCGAAATTCAGTCCGACGAGCAGCATAATACCACCCGTCGCCGGTATCACGCCCCGTAACACTGCCTGGACTGCTGCTATCTGTTCGATTTGTTTGAAAATAACAGCTAACAGGCAGGTAATGATTGCACTTGGCAAGAGCAATCCAGCCAGCGAGGCGACGATACCCCAGACCCCACCCAGCTTCCTTCCTATCAGGATTGTCAGTGCCACGAGATTGATACCAGGTGTAAGAATGCATAAATTCCAGAGATGCATAAACTCTTCCATTGATAGCCATCTATGTTTTTCTATAAACGTGCGCTGTATCAAGAACACTGTTGATGCCCCACCCCCAAAGGATTGTAACCCCACACTCGCCCAGATGCGAAAAAGCCGCCATATGCCGGGTCTTGGGTCTTGTAGTTTCATGAATATAGCTCCTCAAAAGACAATCTAAGGTCGCCTATGTAATCCGTTCTTCTATTATGTGCGTGAATCGTGGATAATACAATGACCTGGATAACCCCGTGTGCAAGTTTTTGCCGCCTTCGGCGGCGATAGATTTTGGTGTGTCTGTAAGCTCTTGCAGCCACAGGCTGCAAGAGCTTACAGACACACCAAAATCCTTACGAGTCGCGAAGCGGCGAGGATTCAAAGAAACTTGCACATCAGGTTACGTAGTCCAGATCAGGGCAGCAGTTATCCCGTAACAAAGTCCTACACGGCTTGACATACTAGAACATATATTCTATACTAGATACGGAGACTCAACACTCGTTTCAACCTTTCAGTTTAACGCTACAAACAAAAAGGAGGAAGTCTTATGGCAGATCATTCCATCGTCCACGTCGAAATTCCGGCAAACAACCCGGCAGATGCAGGGAAGTTCTACTCTGATCTCTTTGGCTGGAACATTCAAGTCGACCAAGCATTCGACTACCACATGTTCCAGGCAGATCCCGGTCCTGGTGGTGGTTTTGTCAAGGTGGGTGAAAACTCTACTTACAAGGCTGGCGAAGTACTCATTTACGTCTCGACCGACGACATCGACGCTACGCTTGCCAGGGTTGAGTCGCTCGGTGGCAAGACGCTGGTCCCCAAAACAGAAATCCCCAACACTGGTTGGTTCGGCATTTTCGCTGATCCAACGGGCAACCGCATTGCTCTTTACACGGGTACCGGTCATTAGTCTCAGTAAGCCACGCCTCACAACACCCCTGTGCTTGAAGTGGAAGAGGCAGCAAAACAAGCAAATGCAGCGCATTTGCTTGTTTTGCTGCCTCTTCCACTTCAAAGATGTTGGTGAGAAAGTGAAAGTTCCTGTAAATACTGTCCTTTTGGAACTTGCAGTAGATCACATTTTTCGGATAGAATGGATAGTGGACTAAGCGAATCAGGGTCAGATGAGACCTGAGCAGTACGATATCCATGTTTAGAGGGAAAAACCTCTACCTGTATTTCTGTAAAGGAGATATTTTATGGCACACGAACTTCCAGCTCTACCGTATGACTACAGTGCTTTGGAGCCATACATCGACACCCAAACGATGCAACTGCATCACGACAAACACCATGCCGCCTATGTCAACAATCTGAACGCGGCCCTGAAAGACAATAGCGAGTTGGCCTCTCTTTCAGTTGAGCACCTGGTGCGCCGCCTCAATGAAGTTCCTGAGAACATTCGCGCGGCTGTACGCAACAATGGTGGTGGACATGTGAACCACACCATGTTTTGGCAGATCATGAAGCCCAATGGCGGTGGGGAGCCAACTGGCGAACTCGCCAGTGCCATTTCGCAGGCATTCGGCTCATTTGACGCCTTCAAGACGGCATTTAACGATGCCGGTGTGAAACGCTTTGGCTCCGGCTGGACATGGCTGGCGCTTGACAGAAGTGGCAAGCTTTCGGTGATGTCCACGGCTAACCAGGATAGTCCTTTGACAGATGGGCTGCATCCCGTGATGGGCAATGATGTCTGGGAACATGCCTACTATCTCAAGTACCAGAACCGCCGTCCAGATTACCTCAATGCCTGGTGGAACGTGGTCAACTGGGATGAGATTGCCCGCCGTTACGCGCATGGCCGCAGCGATCATTAGGAGAGAAATAAAAAGCCAGCGATGTTCTCTCGGCTTGCCGCCGAGAGAACATCGCTGGCTTTTTTTCCTCTTGAATCAAGCACTTCCGAAGATGAAGCCTGCGGCAAAGACCAGCACGCCGCCGCCGACGACCTGTAAAATAGAGAGGGCCCAACTTGTGCCGAAGAATCTATGGCGGATAGCTGCGATGATCACCAGTTCAAAGGCGACGACCACGTAGGCGACAATCAGGGCGAGGTGAAGGTCTTGAATGAGAAAGGGCAGGGTGTGCAAAGAACCGCCGAGGAAGGTCATTAGCCCGGTGATCGAACCGCGAAGTGCTGGATTACCGCGCCCGGTCAGTACCCCATCGTCTGATAGTGCCTCAGAGAAAGCCATGCTGATACCGGCACCTGTGGCGGCTGCCATGCCCACCAGGAAAGCGGTAAATGGTCGATGCGTGGCAAAGGCTGTGGCGAAGATGGGCGCCAGTGTCGAAACTGAGCCATCCATCAGACCCGCCAGGCCAGGCTGCACCACCTGTAGCAGGAAGCGATTTGAGGCTGTATCATTCCCCGTAATAGTCATCATCGGCACATTGTGGTCAAAACGCCGGGCCATACCCAACATCCCGATAGCCATAAAGATCTTTGCCATCCCTGAACGCCGGCTGTTGACTGGTGTTTTGGCCTGTGTAGCTTGCGGTTTTTTATCTATCATGAAAGAAGGCTCCTCAGTATAGGTGTCCTATGCTAGTGCAAATTATATCATTGATTACCAGTCTGGGGTCAAACAAGAAGATGAGTTATGTTTTCAAGAGAAAGAGGGTGCAATGCGGATGTTTTTCGCAGAAAAACATCCGCATTGCACCCTCTTTCTCTTGAAAACATGGACTCTTATTTGCTTCAGGTGATATAACACATACAAGAAGACGTAATATTGACAGGCATTAGCCGCCTGCGGCAGTATGAAAGAGAATAAGTGCCATCATGACCCCTTCACCTGAGCGACCAGACGAAGACAAAACAAAGCAGCAGGAGACGCATTATCCACGATTAAGGCGTCCCGATACTCTGGCGGAAGCTCCCAGCCTGGGAGAAACACTGCTCCCCTTTCTCTTTGCCGCCATGGAAGTATGCTGGATAAACGCTATATTTATCGGCCTGGCCAGCATCAGTTTATTTCAGTCGCATGACACGCTGATGCCGCTATGGGGTCCGGTTGTGTTGCTGATTGGCTCCCTCTTGATTTTAACGCTTCTGGAGCGACGATCCAGTATCGTAAGCACCTCAGACTCGGGCGATGCCGAAGAAGATGATAGCAAAACGACCATGCCTGGTTCTTCGCTGTTTATCCTCTTTGTGAGCGTCACAACGGTGTTTATTATCTGGCTCTCCATCTATGCTCAAACAGCTCCTGTCTATGATCCCCAGTGGGTGTTCTCGTTGCTGAATGATATCCTGTTGTTTAATCAACGAGCCTATCATCTTTTCAGCATTATCGCTATCTCTCTCTACTTCTTCTGGCGCAGCGGTCGCCTCATGAACCGTGAGTACGAACCCTCACAGGTTTTTGGAGTGCTACGCCTGGGCCTCGCCATCATTATTGCTGTGATTCTGGTGCGAGCAGGACAGGCAGCCGCAGGCGTAACACTCAATGATGATTTGACGCTGCTCTTGCTCGTTCCCATCTTTCTCTTTCTCTCGCTCTCTGCCCACTCGCTGGCACGCATCACCTTTGTCCGACACACACATCGCCTCGGTCTTGAAGGCGATGTCTCCACTCAAGAGCGTGTAATACTTTCAACGATAGGGATTGTGGGTGTGATCTTATTGTTCGTGGCGTGGTTGGTTGACACACTTGCCAGTCCGGCTCTCCTGGCGGGGACTCAGCAGACACTCGCACTGTTAGGACAGGGTTATGATGTGTTTGTGCGTTTGCTGGCAACATTTGCTGTTTTCATTGTCACTCCCCTTTTCTGGCTTATCGCCTGGTTTGCGTCTCTTTTCCCGTCACAGGCAGTACATGTGAAAATCCCTCAAGGCCCTGCACAGAAAGTAAAAATAAAACCCCCTCAGGGGGATAGTGCAGCATTCGCTGTCCTGGTCGTAATTCTTAAGATACTCATACCAATCCTGCTGCTCGTGGCTGCGATTCTCATTCTGCGCTGGGCATTGCGCCGCAGGCGGCGCGTGCTGGCTCGTTCACCACGGCGGGCCCAAGAACTGCATGAAAGCCTCTGGTCATGGTCGCTCTTCTGGACGCAGTTCAAAGCCTTGTTGCAAGCACTTTTCAGGCGTTTCTTCCCTCAGAAGACCCCAGAGGAGGTGCAAGCTGCGATAGAAGAAGGGCAGAGCGAACCCGCCGTGCGCAGTATACGCGAGATCTATCGCGCCTTGCTGAACCGAGCAGCTACTCGCGGCTATCCACGCAAGAAAGATGAGACTCCCTACGAGTTCAGGCAACGGCTGGATGAGAAGATACCGTTAGCCGAACCACAATTGGCCTCGGTCACCAATGCATATAACGCTACCCGTTACGGTGGAATTGTACCGGCAGAGGACGAAGTTGCCCACATCCGGCAAGAGTGGACGACCCTGGAACAAAAATGGCAGTGACCCAAATGAGGGAATGTATGCGATTTTTGCATGGCGGAGGCGAGCGCCGCCACTACTATACACGACGAAGTGCGCTTTCCGCAGAGTATAGTAGTGGCGGCGCTTGCCTCCGCCATGCTCGCCTCACTACGGCTCGACGCAAAAATCCTAAGCACTCCAAAAATTAAAAACACGCTTGACAGTAATCCCAACAAGTCATACTCTACGTATTATTCACAGCATCATCTACTATTGTCTGTACACCTGCACCCATGACTGCATTTTCGGCAATGGTGTTGTCATCCTGAGTGCAACGAAGGATCTCATAGGAGGGTATCTATGGGTATGACTGGAAATGGTCTGTCGTACTGGCAGGCCGAGACCTCTGGCGAACCGCTGCTTGACGTTACTATTGGCGACCTCTTAGATCAACGTGCGAATGAACTTCCCACACAGGAGGCTGTTGTTTATTCCTGCTATCCTGAGTTTGGCGGACTACTTGATATACGCTGGACATACCGCGAGTACCGTGAACGTGCCAACCAGGTGGCGCGAGGCTTGATGGCATTGGGGCTAAACAAAGGAGACCATATCGCCATCTGGGCCGCTAACCTGCCTGAGTGGCTACTTCTCTATATGGCCGCTGCCAAAGCTGGCCTGGTGCTGGTCACGGTCAATCCCGTCCTACGCGCCCAGGAAGTAGAATATATACTCAAGCAGGGCGATGTCGCCGCCCTCTTCTTCATGGCCCGCGTTCGCGACCACGATTGCCTGGCAACCATGCGCTCCATGACTACTGCTGGAGCAAAAAATGGGGAAGTCACCAGCGAACGCCTGCCCATGCTGCGCTATATGAGCCTGGTCGGTGCGCCTCCGGCGGGATTGCTGGAGCAAGAGGGTTGGCGACCAACGCTCTTCCGCGAAATGGTTGCAGGGCCTGTCATCCTGAGTGCAACGAAGGATCTAGCGTTACAAGAGCGGCAATCCTCTGTCATGTCAACCGATACCGTCATGATGCAATACACCTCTGGCACCACAGGCTTTCCTAAAGGCGTGGTTCTGACGCACCACAACATCCTCAATAATGCCGTGATCTTCGCGCAACGTTGGGAGATGCACGACGGTGACCGTAACTGTACGGCCATGCCATTTTTCCACACTGGCGGCTGCGTACTGGCCGTTCTAAGCGCCCTCTACGCCGGTACAACCATGCATCCTATGATCGCCTACGATCCACTGAAGACTTTGCAGATCATTAGCACGGAACGCTGCAACACCTTTGGCGGTGTCCCCACGATGATACTGGCCATGTTGCAGCATCCCGAATTTAGTAAGTATGACCTCTCTTCTTTACGCACCGTGGTAAGTGGCGGCTCACCGGTGCCTGTCTACCTGATGGAGCAGGTGAAAGAGCGCATAGGGTCCGATGTGGCCATTGTTTTTGGTATGACCGAGTCTAGCCCAACTATCACTCTGACGCTCCAGGATGACACATTTGAATTGAAATCCGCGACAGTGGGAGTACCGTTACCACACACCGAAGTGAAGATTATTGATCCGGCCAGCGGTAAGGTGGTGCCGTGCGGTACTCGCGGGGAGTTATGCTGTCGAGGTTACCTGGTGATGCAAGGCTATTACAAGATGCCAGAAAAAACTGCCGAGACCATTGATGGCGAAGGATGGCTTCACAGTGGAGACCTGGCAACCATGAACGAGCGGGGCTATGTCAACATCGTTGGACGCCTCAAGGATATGATTATTCGCGGTGGAGAAAACATTTATCCGCGCCAGATTGAAGAGCTCCTTGTTCGCCATCCAAAGGTTGCCGATGTGCAGGTGCTGGGGGTACCCGATAAATTCTTTGGCGAAGAATTGCTGGCCGTTGTCCTTCCCAGGGAGGGTGTGCAACTCAGCGAGGAAGAGCTGCGGGAATATTGCAAAGACCAGATCAGCCACCAGAAGATTCCGCGCTACTTCCAATTCGTCGATGCCTTTCCCATGACTGCCAGCGGCAAGATTCAGAAGTTTGTGCTGCGCCAGAATGCCATCAAGGCATTGGGCCTGGAACAAGATGCAAAGATTAAGACAGCATAAAGAGGAGTCATGTCAAATTTCCAAGGGAAAAAGCAGCCATGTGGCTGCTTTTTCCCTTGGAAATTTGACATGACTCCTCTTTATAGGGTAATTGGCATGAATTGTACTCTTGCACTCTCTCCATAGTTTATAATGTGAAGACGGTATCAATTGGTATGCAGGAGAGGTAAGAGGCAGTATAGAATGATGAATATTCACAAATTATTGCAGCAACGGTTGATTGTATCAAAATTCATCACAATGCTGGCTTGCTTTGCATTGATACTCGGTGGGTGCTCATTGTTGCCTGATAACTCAAATGGAGCATCTCTCTCTCCCATACCGACGGTCTCTCCTTCGTCGTCTCTTCCTCTTAACGTTTCACCTCTTCCTACGACACCTCCACTCAGCGATAGCGACCTGGCAATGAGAATGGTGCAGAATATGAGCCTTGATCAAAAGTTGGGGCAGATGGTGATTGTCGAGTTCTATGGCTCAACCGTCAATGCCGACCTGACCCAGATGATTCAGGGGAACCAGGTCAGCGGGGTGTTAATCGAGAATAAGAACGGCAACGCCCAATCGCGCAGTCAGCTTGTCTCGCTCAACCAGGGCATACAGAAACTGGCACCTGTCCCGCTCTTCATCACAACCGACTTTGAGGGCGGCGTGGTCAACGAACTGCGCCAGATCACGGGCGAGCGTATTTCGGAACAGGCGATTGGGGCGACCGGCAACACCACGGTAGCCTACAATGCCGGTCATAGCGCGGCTTCCGACCTGACGAGTTTGGGGCTGAATGTCAACTTCATGCCCATCGTCGATGTGTTGACCAATGCCAATAATCCGGGCCTGCCGATGCGTACCTTTGGCTCCGATCCAACCCTGGTAACCAATATGGGCCGTGCCTATCTCAAAGGCCTGACCGATGGTGGAGTAGTAGGTTGTCTCAAACACTTTCCGGGGCTGGGTAGTGCCAATCTCGACCCGCACTTTTCGTTACCCACCATGAACCGCAGCCTTGCCACCTTAAATGCCGTAGACCTGGTACCCTATCGCACGCTCATCAACGAAGGGCTAGTCCCCATGGTGATGGTGACGCATATCCTCAATCCGCAGCTCGACCCCAATCTGCCCACCTCTCTGTCGCCGAATGTCGTCACCGGCATGTTGCGCAAACAACTGAACTTCAAGGGCGTGATCATTAGCGACACGCTGTGGATGGGCGGTATCAGTAACACGTATAGCCTCGCCCAGGCGGCTGTGCTGGCGGTCAAGGCTGGCATAGATTTGCTGCTTGGCCCGCGTGGCCTGGCCGATACCCAGAATATGATTTACGGCCTGCACCAGGCGGTAATCAGCGGGCAAATTTCCCAGGCTCAAATAGATGCCTCGGTAGCGCGCATCCTGGAAATGAAGCTCCATTATAAGATCATTTCCCACGATAAGGCCATGCAACTGGCAAGAAATGCGGTCAGCGTGGGTTCACAGGGGGATATAAAGTGTCCATGTAGAGGTGATAGTGTGGGGGATGTGAGAAAGATGCTCAGCTTACCTCAGTAGATTACCACAGTATCTTTTTTTGTCAGTACATTTGAGAATTCAATAATGCTTCCTGCTGGTGCAGGTATTTTCCAATAATGCATACGCCAACCCGCTCCATCGGGAGTGATAGTTATGCGCCAAGCAGTGGCGTTGTCGCTAGAGCGTATAAGTTGTGAAGTGCCTGGTTCTTCCCGTTCTCTGACTTCATGGGGCTTATGTTTTAACTTTTCTCGTTTGTCCGCAATTATCCCTGCCATAGTTCGTACTATTTTGTTAAGCAGAAACTCCGTTATATCTGTTCTACGATCAATAGATTCTAAAAAGCGTGACCCTATTTGGTAGGTTAAATGTTGGGGTACAAAGCTTTGCCAGTCTTGCCTATACCTTTGCTCAATAGCTTTGCGCAGCCCCCTTTCTCCCTGCTTCCATAGGCTGACAATATCAAGAGGAGCAATATCATCAGGAGTGAAGAGAAGCGAAAACGTTTGAGCTATCTTGTTATCGGCGTTGCGTACAAAGTCTGGTATAGACTCTAAAATAATGGCTGATACTTCTATTTCTCTGGTAGGCTCGGTCAATGCAAATGTTGCGATGTGGAGTTCACTGGCAAAAGTATGTTCTGTATGTTTACAAGCGCAAGTGGTTGCCAGCAATAAATGCATGTGATCTTGTATGTAGTCAGGCCAACGAGCGGGAAACTGATCTGGCTGAATGATGATCGACCCTTTTTCTGGTTCTATCAAATAGCCTAGCTTTTCTAAATTGCTTCCAAGATCGAACTCTTCTGCACGAAAAAAATCATTGACGTTCTTTACAATCTGGCTAATATTGATATCCAATTGGTATCTGCGTTGCCAGGCACGCAGTGAAGCAAAGTCAGGAAACCGCCCACTATCTTGCAGCAGATCGGTCACTTGCACAGAATGCGACCAGGTATAATGAGTACTACTCAGTGCTTCCTTGAGCCAGATATCGAGGTTGGCAAGCCACGCTTCTATCCCATCCCTGCTTTCATTGGCAGGCGGCGTCATGACAATAACAGGGTCTATAAAAATATTAACCATTCTTCACTTTGTTCGCTCTTCTCTTTATACCTGCCGCGGTAATTCTGTCTTCCTGGAGCATTGTCTCATCAAAGAACCCATCAGGCCAATTAAGGATGTTGCCTTGTGGTGAGATCTTTACCGGTTCAAATTTGGCGGCCCCTTTCTCATCCTGGCCCACGTTCCCGGTCGAAGCTTGCTCATGACTACTCTGGA
>Ga0209701_10002172_pt1 | contig 12765 bp, 11 predicted proteins | sample CZO8metaG_4_FD_188356 | JGI IMG/M metagenome (GOLD analysis project Ga0209701, IMG submission 188356) | Vadose zone soil microbial communities from the Eel River Critical Zone Observatory, Northern California, USA - CZOApr15con2H3.8 metaG... | ecosystem: Environmental > Terrestrial > Soil >...
TCCATTGACCGTGAACTCATAGCCCGGGACGTAGTACCCCTCAGCCTCTGACTGAAGCGCCGGCTTGGGCCGCTCGATGCGCGGCGGTTGGGGCGCACGCTTTTCCGGGAGGCTGGTGGCGGGCGAGCCTAATCGGAGCGCGACAAAGATGCCACCTGCGACGGCCAGTGCAACGATGAATAGCAGACGATTTCGGGACATGAGTCCGTAGTCTCCGATGGCAGCGGCATAACGGCACCATAATAGCGCACGCTGACCGGGCCGTGAGGCGGTGTAGGTGTAGATTGGACTGGTCATGGTGACGCCGGACCCCGAACACGTGCAGCGCGCCGTCGGCGCGCGCTACGAGGTGCTGGACCTGGTCGGTGCGGGGGGCATGGGCGCCGTATTCCGCGCCCGGCACCGCGTGCTCGGGCACGTGGTGGCCATCAAGGTTCTGCCCCCGGAGATCGCCGCAAGCCGCGTGCGCGCGGAGCGGTTCCGGCGCGAAGCCCAGCTCTCCGCCCACTTGTCTCATCCCAATGTCGTGCCGGTGTACGAGTTCGAGAGCCGGGAGGGCCTCACCTTCCTGATCATGCCGTTCGTGCGCGGCCGCACGCTCGAGGGCCTCTTGAACGAGCGACCGCGCCTGCCGCTTGCCGACTTGCTGCCGGTGCTCGCGGACGTCGGAGCCGCGCTTGACTTTGCCCACGCCCGGGGAGTCGTGCACCGCGACGTGAAGCCGGGCAACATCCTCGTCGAGGAGGAGACCCGCCGGGCGCTGCTCGCAGACTTCGGGGTGGCGCTGGCGCGCCTGTCCGCCGCCGGCTCGCTCACGGCGCCGGGGACGCCCATCGGGACTCCCGCCTACATGGCGCCGGAGCAAGTGAACGGCGCCGAGCGGGTGGACGGGCGCGCCGACCTTTACGCGCTGGCGCTGGTGGCGTATGAGGCACTCACGGGTGCGCTCCCGAGCGCCGGCGTGGATTGCGCGACCCTCGCCACCACGCTGCACGAGCGGCGCGGCGACGTCACACCGGAGGCCGCGGCGGCGCTCGTCGCGCCCCTGGCCGAGCGGCCGCTCGAGCGTCCCGCGAGCGCCGCCGCTTGGCTCACACGCGTCCGAGGGACCTCCGGGCGGCACGGGCCGCGGGTCTCGATGCGCACGCGCGTGGTCACGGCTGGTGCGATTGTGGCGCTCGCCGTCGGTGGGGTCGCCACATGGCGGACGAGGGCGGGCGGGCCGACGGTGCTTGCGGTGCTGCCCTTCGACAATCAGGGACGGTTCGACGTTGAATATTTCGCTGACGGTCTGACCGACGCGATCTCGGCAAAACTCGCGTCGTTACCCGGCCTCGCCGTCATCGATCAGCGGAGTTCGGGCCAGTACAAGGGGACAACCAAGCCTCCAAGGCAGGTCGGGCACGAACTGGGCGCGGAGTATCTCCTCTCCGGCACAGTGCGCTGGGCGGCCGGGCCGGGCCACTCGCGCCGGGCCCAAATCATGCCTCGCCTCATCAGGGCACGCGACGCGACCACTAGGTGGGCCGGAGAGCCGGTTGTCGTCACGCCCACCGATCCATTCGAAGCCCAATCGCAGATTGCCAAGAGCGTCGCTGTCGCGCTCCAGGTCGCCCTTGCGCCGGCGGACCAGCAGCGCCTCGCCCGGCGCCCGACGGAGAACGCCGAGGCGTACGACCTCTTTCTGCGCGGACTGGCCCTCGCGAGGGACGTGCACCGCTCCACGTTCTCCGTCCGCGAGATTGATCGAGCCGCTGACGACATGGAACGTGCGGTCCAGCTCGACTCTACGTTCGCTCTGGCCTGGGCGCGGCTCGGCGGCCTGCGGCTTCGACACGCCGCGGAAGCGCCAGGCGACCGCACGTCGGTTGGCCGCGGGAAGCAAGCCCTCGACCGGGCGATTCTTCTCGAGCCCGGGCTTGCCGTGGCTCACGACATACGGGGGCATTACCTGACTTGGTTTGCCGAAGATCGGCCTGGAGGCGAGCGCGAGTTCCGTCGCGCGGCCGCACTTGATCCCAATGACGCCGACATCCTCGTCGATTTTGCGGACGCGCAATTCCGCGGGGCCCAAGTGGATAGCGCGTTTGCGACGGAGGAGCGGGCAGTTAGACTCAGCCCCCGTTCGTTGGATGTTGTCGCGACGCTCGCGGATTGGTGCGCACGGTTTCGCCGGTGGGATGAGGCCCAGCGGTACACGAATCGGGCCATTGCGCTCGACTCCTCAGACGACCGCGGCTGGCGGTCCCGGCTCTTCATCAGTCGCTACCGTGGGGACACGCTGCAAATGCAGCGGGATCTGCCGGCAGCACTCCAGCACTCGCCCTCGGCGACGGTCCTGACGGCAATGGTCTACGCTGGCGGGGAGTTCGCCCGGCGGTACCAGGACGTGACCCCCGAGCAGATCCGTATCGAAACACTCCTTGACAGCATTTCCAACTACTACGACAACAAGGCGGACTTGTATACCTATCTCCGCCAGCCGGAGCGGATGCGCGCGTACAAAGACTCGATCCGGCTGAAGCTCGAGGGCCGCTTGCTCACAGGGTATTGGGAACCGCTGTTGAGGCTCTATCTTGCCGACGCCTTCGGGGCGCTCCAACGGCCCGTTGACGCCCGTCGCCAGCTCGCCAACGCTCAGGCGGCCGCCGCGCGGCTTGGCACGGAAGGCGCTCTGGATTTGCGAGTCTACGCCGGCGTCCTCGGGCGGCTCGGCGACCCTGACTCAGCGGTCGCCGTGTTGGAGCGACTGCTTCGGGAGCCGCAGGCATGGACGGCGGGGGGGCTCGCCATTGAGCCCAAGCTCTACTCACTTCACGGCAATCCCCGGTTCGAGCGGCTGGTCGCTGGCCGCTAGCTGCGTCAGGCTCAAGCGCCGCACGCAAGACTCCTGGCCGGGGAACGGACGGCGGATTGGTCATCCACTGCGCTGTGCTAACCAGCTCTATGCCTACCAGCTAAAGAGCGCACCTTGATCTTCGAATCTGAGCTGTGCCCCGGGCACCAGCGTCGACGCCGTGCGCGGGTTGACCGTTGCCTGACGACGCTGCATGGTATTAGCCACGGGATCTAGCGGCGGGGCTTGCCGGTATGGCGGAAGTGCAGTGGGCTCGCTTGAACACCGACGTGGACTCTCCGCTTCGACGCGGTGCCTGGTATCGTGTCTTGTCGTTGACGAAGCTCGAAGTGTTCGTCGAGGTGCAAGGGGCTTCGGTGCCCGTAGCCCGACCCTTCGTCGATCTCCGTACCGCGGCGCCGCGGGAGTGGACCGTCGTCGGGCACGTCAAGGCGACACTGCAGGGGCCAGAGCCCTTGCGGAGTGGGTACGTTGTCTGCCCCACCTGTCGGAATCGCGCGGTGCTGCCATTCGCACGAGTACTGAAGCTGCGCTGTCCGCGCTGTAACGAACTCTTCCCGATTGCATGGGACGAGCAGGCGTTCAAGAACCCGGCATAGCCGCCTGAGCCCGCAACATCTATAGGTCGTGAGCTTCCTGCGCCTCGTCGCACCAAAGTTAGCGACCTTGTGTAGCCTCGGTGTTTGGCCAGCGCTCGGCGTACCAAGCGTGGGCCCTGATTGCGAAGGGAAGCGCATCGGGTACACCCATCCCGAAGTGCTCAGCCACCTCACGAGTAAGGAACACCGCGACCTGCTCAGGCGCTTCCTTCGCTTCCAGACGGCGCAGGAGGGGTCCGACGAGGCGGTCGTACTCGTCCTCGAGCGCACCGGCGTTAAGGAGGCCTTGAGGGTCCCACTCGTTCACTAAATCTCGGAGCTCCCGATATCTTCGCTTCAGCTCCTGCGCGGGAAGGCGCACTGTCTACTCCTAAAACGCGAGTCGGTTGCCTCGGGTCACTGTTTGGTTGATGGCCCGGTACCAAACTCACCTTGCGCAAGCGAATCAAGGGCCGAGCGCCCCAGCGCGCTTACGAGGGCAAAATATTGGCGCGTTTCCTCGGGTGCGATCAGGGGGAGGATGCGCTCGAGATTCGCCACTGCCCGTCCCAACGCCGCCACCTTCCATACACCCAGGTCGGCCCCCATCTCCCAGCTGCCTAGGACATCCTGGACGTCATCGTCCACTTCTCCGAGCGAGACGCCATCAATTATGTCGCCGATATTCGGAGGCCTTGGTCGCCGCTGGTACTCGGCCCATAGTTCTTCGCGAGTGGTCATCGAGATGCTATGCAAGCTGGCTAACTCACAGTTATGTGCCCAAGCTTCCTGGCGGAAGCGCGCAAGTCGTTGCGGTGCAAAGAGGCGCCGGTCGGAATCGAACCGACGAATAGAGGTTTTGCAGACCTCTGCCTTACCACTTGGCTACGGCGCCGAGAGAGATAAACTCGCAAGCTACTTGCAGTTTCTCAACCCACCACGGGAAAGTCCTAAACCTCTGCCAAACCTCTGCCCTTACCACTTGGCTGTGGCGTCGTGCGAGTTCTAACCTGCCGATGCCCTTGCAGTTTCTCAAACCGTCGCGGCTCACCTCCCTAACCTAATTGGGGGCAAATTTGGGGGCAGTTTCTTCCGGTGCCTCAGGCTGTTTCACCTGCGCCTCACGTCGTTGTCGCCCTTATCTCTCGCTCACAGTCCAGCTACCCGCTCAGTCTCGCGGCCAGCCTCCCAGATTCGCCCCCACGCGCGCCGCGTACTCGACGTTGTACCGTCCCAATGCCTCGTAGATCTTGGTTCGGAACGCGACGCCCCTCTTCCTGCGCCTGCTGGCGCGCTCTCACATTCTCTCCCTGGGCCGGCACTCCTTGACAAGGTTGAATTGTGTTATATGATTTAACATCGTTATGGCTGCTCGCTCGATTCCCAGTCTTACCCGCCGCGAGCGGGAGCGCGCCGCGACGCGCCAAAAGATCCTGGATGCCGCCCGGCGGATGCTCGTGCAACACGGGTACGAAGGGACGACGATGCGCGCGATCGCAGCCAAGATTGGGTACACGCCGACCGCGATCTATCACTACTTCAAGGACAAAGACGACCTGGTGGCCGAGCTCTCCACAATCGACTACCGCGCGTTTTCCCAGGCCCTGCAGCGGACCGGAAGCGAAGGGGATCCGGTTGACCGTCTGGGCAAGATTGGGGCGGCGTATGTCGAGTTTGGCCTGACCCACCCCATGCAGTACCAGTTCCTCTTCATGATGCGCCGGCCCAAGGGCGCCGCGAGCAGCAGGCACGGGAATCCCGACAAGGAGGCCTACGGGTTCCTGCGCCAAACCTGCGCCGAGGCCATCGCGACAGGGCGGCTGCGCCCCGAGTTCACCGATCCGGACGAGCTCGCCCAGATGGCATGGGCCTCTGTCCACGGGCTTGTCGCCCTCCGGGTGGCCAAGGGCGATGATCCATCCTTCCCGTGGCGGGATGTGCGCCGGGTTCGCGAGAAGTTCAGTGGCGTGTTCCGGCGAGGCTTAGCGCGGGGAACCGAGGGGTGATTTTTGTTGTTGTATATGTAACAGTGTTAGATAATATGACAGTGTTATCACTCAATCGAACTAACGGAGGGTAAAGCGATGTCCTCGACCAATCTCGTCGCCCATGCACTCGTGCTGGCCGGGCTCGTAGGCGCACTGTCGCTTCCGAACACCGCGCGCGCACAGTCGGTGACCCCAGAGCGGGCGCTTCTCAATCGGTTGCCCGCAATCCCATCTGGCCCCGCTACGGCTTTCACTAGCGTTCAGGCTCCCGTTGCGACGCAGTCTGCCGTCATTGATGGCGAGCGGGCGCTCTTGAACCGGTCCCAAACAATCATCCTCCAGCCCGGCGAATGGGCAACGCCGGTCGTCGCCGACGCGTCCGTGGACGGCGTGAAGGCCTTGCTTAACCGGTCGAGTTCGTAACCGGCCGTCGCGCGGCACCGCCGTCAGCCTCGCGGCACGGCGGCGGTGCACAGCGCCACCACATGCAGGAGCGGAGAACCACGACTATGGACAGGTCAATACTGGTGCTTCTGGGAACTCTGACGGGCATCGCGAGTCCAGTGCGGAGCAGGGCGCAGGACACCGTTGTCGCAACGTCGCCCACGATCCTGGCCTTTTCTGGCCAGGCGCAACGGTTCCTCGCGCTGCAGTACCGAGCGTTCGCGACCGAATTCATGGGCTGCCTGCTCGGAGAAGTCCGCGGCGATACCGTCTTGATCGAACGAATCGCGCCAGCTGACGTCGACCCCGCGCAATCCACCGCCACGCGCGTGATGCCCAAGCAGACCTGCGAGGCCGCGGGATGGGGATCGACGCTGGGCGTCATTCATAGTCACCCCACCGGCGAGCGCTGCTGGTACTTCTTTCCGGGTACCTCCGTGCCCACCTCCGATGGGTACTCGTTCCTGCTCGGCTCCTACTCCGTGGATGCGATCATGTGCGGCGACCACGTGGTGTGGGTCGCCCGCAATCAGCCGCAACGAGAGATCACGCTTTTGGGAACGCAGGCGGCGATGCGAACCACTCGCCTGACATCGGTCAATCATTGACATGAAGACGCTTCGGGAGATGACAGTGCACACGGCATTCCGCTTCACAGGCTTGGCCCTACTCTTCGCGGCGTGGACCGTGGTGGTCCCCCCAGCCCGGCTCGCGGCGCAAGAGAAACACGATCCTTTGGGTCGCCTCGTCACGGAGGCGTTGGCTCGTAACCTCGGCCTGACCGCCGAGCGCCTCGCGGACCAGCGGGCCGCGGCGGATGTCCGTGCTGCTCGGGGCCTCCTTCTGCCGTCCCTCGGCGTCGCGTCGCGCTACTCGTACTTGGACGGCGTCCCGAACATCGGTGACTTCGTCAACCCGGCCTATGCTGCGCTCAACGGCCTGCTGGGCCAGAATCGCTTTCCGACGAACCTCGACATCACGCTACCGCAGCGGCACGACTCGCACGTCGAGCTGCGTCAGCCGCTCTTCAACGCCGGCATTCTCGCGAACTACGCGGCGGCACGAGGCCGTGCCGATGGCCAGCGCTTTGCACTCCTCGCCGCGGCGCGCCGGCTCGCGGCCGACGTACAGACTGCATACCTCAATGAGGCAAGCGCCCGGCGCGCGGTCGAGATCTACGCCGCTTCGCTCGCGCTCGTGCAAGAGAACGAGCGCGTCGCCGAACGGCTCGTAGCGGCTGGACGGGCAACCCCGGAAGCCGTGTTCCGGGCCCGCGCGGACCGCAGTGACATCGAGCAGCAGCTGGCAGAGGCTCGGCAGCGGGACGCCGCCGCAGCCCGCGTCCTGAACCAGATCCTGCGCCGCCCCCTGGAAGCGCCGGTGGATGCGATTCCCGACAGCGCGCTCGACATGCCGCTTCCAATCGGGGTAGACAGCGCGGTTTCGCACGCCCTCGCGTACCGCGAGGAGCTGCGCGAGGTGGACGCCGGCATCCGTACCGGACAGGCGGGGGTGCGGGGTGCGACGGCCGCGTTTCTCCCAAACGTCGCGCTGGCCGTCGACTACGGGTTCCAGAGCCGCGACCTCGCGTTCCGGTCCAGCCAGGACTATTGGGCCGTCTCTGTCGTCGTTTCCTGGAACCTGTTCAACGGGGGCCAGGACGCCGCCCGTCGCACAGCCGCCCAGCTCGACGTCGAACGCACCCGTACGGTCCGCATGGACCTCGAGGACCGGATCGCGCTCGAGGTCCGTACCGCTTACGATGCCGCCGCGGTCGCCCACGCGGCGATCGCGACGGCGGATGATCGTCTGGAGGCGGCGCGGCGCACCTTCCAACTCGTTCGGCGCCGGTACGAGGAGGGCGTCGCGAGCCCGATCGAGCTCGTCGACGCACGCACGGCGCTCACGGCGGCGGAGCTCAACCGAGTCGTCACCGCGTACCAGTACGCCATTCACTATGTCGACCTCGAGCGCGCTGCTGCGTGGCGCAACCTCGCGGTGTTCGACAAGGAGCAGCCATGAACCGTGCCGTTTCCCTTCTCATGTTGTCCATCGCCATCGTGGGTTGTGCGCGGGGCCGCGCTGCGGCGCCCGGTGCCCGGGCGGAGGCCCCCGTGGCAGTGCGCGTCGCGCCGGTGACGCTCGAGCGGGTGACACAGCCCGTGACGGCCACCGGGACGCTTGGTCCGAAGGAAGAAGTTCCACTCAGCTTCAAGGTGGGCGGGGTGATCGCTCAGATGCGGGTCGACGAAGGTCAGTCTGTCCGCGCGGGAGATACCCTGGCATTGCTGGACCTGAGCGAGATTGACGCAGCCGTCGTCCGGGCAAGAAGCGCCGCTGAGAAAGCCGAGCGTGACCTGACGCGGGCGCAGCGGCTCTATGGCGACAGCGTGGCGACGCTCGAGCAGGCGCAGAATGCCGAGACCGGCCGCGACGTGGCCCGGGCAGAGCTCGAGACGGCGACGTTCAACCGGCGCTACGCCATCATCGTCGCGTCCGCCTCGGGCGTGATTCTCAAGCGCTCGGCCGAGCCCGGGGAGCTGGTCCAGGCCGGCATGCCGATTCTCAAACTGGGCAGCCACGCACGGGGCGTCGTGGTGCGTGCGGGACTGGCCGACCGCGACGTGGTTCGCGTGCGGCTGGGCGATCGCGCGGTGGTCCGGTTCGACGCGTTCCCCGACCGCGCATTCGAGGGGAGCGTGACGGAGCTCGCCGGCGCGTCCGACCCGATGACGGGCACGTACGACGTCGAGGTGACGGTCCCCCGCCTCGCCGCGTCGCGGCTCGCGAGCGGGCTCGTCGGTCAGGTCGAGATCCGTCCTGCCGCGACGCACACGGTTGCGCTCGTACCGATTGAATCACTGCTCGAGGCCGACGGCTCGCATGCCACGGTGTTCGCGGCCTCGGCCGACGGCCGGCGCGCCGAGCGGCGTTCGGTGACGATCGCGTTCCTCACGGGCGACCGCGTCGCGGTGACGAGCGGGCTCGAGGGTGTCACGACTGTCGTCACCGATGGCGCTGCGTACCTGGACGACGGCTCGACGCTGAGGATACGGCCATGAAGCTGACCGCGTTTGCCGTCAAGCATTGGCAGTTCACTGTCATCCTCTTCACGATGCTGGCGGCGCTGGGGCTGACGTCGCTTGCCACGATACCGCGGGGCGAGGACCCACCCATCGACTTCCCGACGTTCACGGTGGTCGCGGTGTACCCGGGCGCGAACCCGAGCGACCTGGAGCGGCTCGTCGTGAAGCAGATCGAGGACACGCTCCACCGGCTGGACGATGTCAAGAACATCACCAGCCGCATCCGATCGGGTGTGGCGCGCATCGAGATCGAGTTCGATCCAAACCAGGACGCGGACAAGAAGTACGACGACGTCGTGCGCGAGGTGAACGCGTTGCGTCCCGAGCTCCCCGACCTCGTGCAACTCACCATCTACAAGGCCAGTACCCTGGACGTGAACATCGTACAGGTGGTCCTCGTGTCGGACCTAGCGCCGTACCGCCTGCTCGACTCGCTGGCCGAGCAGCTGGAAGATCGCCTCAGCGCGCTGCCCGGGGTGCGCGCCGCGGAGCGCTGGGGCGCGCCCCAGCGTCAGGTGGATGTCGCCCTGGACCTCGGGCGGCTGGCGCAGTTCGGGTTGCCCGTGGGACAGGTGCTCGGCGCGATCGGGGGCGAGAGCGTCGACATTCCGGGCGGCGATGCGGACGAGGGGCCCAAAAGCTTCAGCGTGCGCTCATCGGGCGGGTACGAGACGTTGGCCCAGGTGCGCGGCACCGTCGTACGAGGGGGGAACGGCAGGCTCGTGCGCGTGGGTGACGTGGCGCAGGTCGCCTGGGGCTATGGTGACTCCACCTACCGAGCCCGCTTCAACGGCCGGCGGGCGGTGTTCGTGACGGCCACCCAACGGACGGGTACCACGGTCCAGGCGGTTCGGAACGAGATCTATGCGGAGCTCGATCGTTTCCAGCGCGAGCTCCCACGCGGCGTGGTTCTGGCGCGGGGCTTCGATCAGGCCGCGAACGTGTCGCATCAGCTCGGGCGTTTGGGCGAGGATTTCCTCATTGCGCTCGGGCTCGTGCTCCTAACCCTGCTGCCGCTCGGACCGAGGGCGGCGGCCGTCGTCATGATCTCGATCCCGCTGTCGCTCGCGATGGCGTTGACCGGCCTCGCGTGGACGGGCTTCACGCTGAACGGGCTCACGATCGTGGGGATGGTGGTCGCGCTCGGCTTGCTGGTGGACGACTCGATCGTCGTGGTCGAAAACATCACCCGTTTCCGACGTGCCGGGCACTCCCGGATCGACGCGGCCATCCTCGCGACCCGGCAGATCTGGGTGGCCGTGCTGGGCGCCACGGCCACCTTGGTGTTCTCGTTCGTCCCGTTGCTGTTCCTTCCGGGTGGCCCGGGCCGTTACATCCGGTCGCTGCCGGTCACGGTGATCGCCACGGTGGTGGCGTCACTGTTCGTATCGCTCACGATTATCCCCTGGCTGTCCAGCGTGCTGTTGGGCAAAGACGAGGGCCCGGAGGGAAACAGGTTCCTGCGGGCATTCGACCGCGGCATCCATGCGAGCTATGCGCCGCTGCTCGATCGGGCCCTGCGCCGTCCAGCATGGATGCTGGCGATCAGCGCGGCATTCGTGGCGGCCTCCTTCGCGCTCGTTCCTGTCGTGGGATTCTCGCTGTTTCCGAAAGCGGAGACGCCGCAATTCCGCGTGGACATCACCGCGCCCGAGGGCGCGAGCATCGCGGCGACCGATTCGGCCGCCCGCTTCGCGGAGCGGGTGCTCCAGAGGACGCCGGGCGTGAAGGCGATATACACCTCGGTCGGTCACGATAACCCGCGGATTTACTACAACGTGGCGTCACGGACCGACGACGCGAGGATCGGCCAACTCTTCGTGCTGCTCGACCGTTACGAGCCGAGCAAGACGCCACGTCTGCTCGATTCGCTGCGTGCCGACTTTGCGGCGTATCCGGGTGCCGAAATCGCGCTGCGCGAGTTCGAGAACGGGCCGCCGGTGGATGCGCCGATCGCGATGCGGATCGAGGGAGCCTCGCTCGACTCGCTGGGAGTGATCGCGGCGCAGGTCGAGCGCCTGCTCAAGTCGACGCCCGGCACGCAGTACGTCACGAATCCGGTACGCCTGGCCCGCACCGATCTCCGCGTGGCGATCGACCGCTCCAAGGCCGGTCTGCTCGGCATCCAGACGCTCGAGATCGACCGGACCGTGCGGCTTGGGCTCGCCGGTCTCGAGGCGGGGACGTTGCGCGGGTCGGATGGTGAATCGCGGCCGGTCGTGGTGCGCCTGGCGCGGACGGGCCGCGCGGCGCCAGCGGACTTAGAGCGGGTCTACGTTTCCTCCATGAACGGCCGTTTGGCGCCGCTCGCGCAGGTTGCAGACCTGCGGTTCGAGCGTGCGGTCTCGGAAATCCAGCGCCACAATCGGATCCGGAGCGTCACGGTCGCGGCCAATGTGCAAACGGGCTACAACACGGACCGAGTCACCCGCCAAGTCGTGGCCAAGCTGCACAGGCTCGTGCTTCCCACCGGGTATCGGATCGTGGCGGCGGGAGAAATCGAGAGCCGGCAGGAGAGCTTCGGGGGCGTGGGCGGCGCGATTATCGTGGCGACGTTCGCCATCCTCGCGATCTTGGTGCTCGAGTTCCGCACCTTCCGCTCGACCCTGATTGTGGCGTCGGTCATCCCGCTCGGATTGGCCGGGGGCATTCTGGCGCTCCTCGCCGCGGGTCAGACCCTGTCTTTCGCCGCGACGATTGGGTTCGTGGCGTTGATCGGCATCGAGATCAAGACGTCCATCCTGCTCGTCGATCTGACGAACCGGCTGCGGGCCGAAGGCATGGATCTCGAGGCGGCGATTCGCAAGGCGGGTGAGGTGCGGTTCCTGCCGATCGTGCTCACGAGCCTGACCGCGATTGGTGGCCTGCTGCCGATTGCGCTCCAGGGAAGCGGGCTGTACGCGCCGCTCGCGTGGGTGATCATCGGTGGCCTCATCTCGAGCACGCTGCTCGCACGGATCGTGACCCCCGTCATGTACAAGCTCCTCGTTCCGGCGGTCTGACGACGCGTGCACCGGTTTGTCTACTCTTCATCGTCACAGATTCGGAGGCACATAATGAACGTTTTCGCATTATTTGGACTTAGCACGTTGATGAGCCTTGTGAGTTCTGGGGTGATCGCGCAGCTCTATGCCTGGCCGCGGCTGCGAATGATGAACCGCGACCAAGCGCTCCTTGTGTTGGTGGCGCCCCATATGTTTCTCCGTTTCATCGGACTCAGCGTTTTGGTGCCGGGGGTTGTTTCTCCGTCGCTGCCGGCAGCCTTCGCGGTCCCCGCCGCGTATGGAGATTTTGTCGCGGGCATCCTTGCCGTCGCCGCGACGGTCGCGCTTTCGCGACGCACATCGTGGGCCAGGGTACTCGTATGGCTGTTTAACATTTGGGGCGCGGCTGACCTTTTATTGGCGATTGTTCAAGGCCTACGGGTTCAACTTGATCCTGGCGCGCTGGGAGCCGCATTCTTCATTCCAACGGCGGTCGTGCCACCCCTGCTTGTCACCCATGCTCTCATCTTCCGACTTCTCGTTCGGCCGAGCGCTTCATCCGGACGCTGAAAGAGGAATGCCTCTACCTCCACGACTTCGCGTCGCTCGACGAAGCGCGGCTGGTGATCCACCAGGACACCTTGGCCACGAGGCATTTGGGTTGACCGTCAGCTGCTCCAGACGATCTGGTGGTTGGCAATCGGCCTGCACGTGAGCCCGTTCACCGCATCAAGGCGAACGACACAAAGGCGAGCGTGGACGAATGACGGAAACGGTCGTTCCCGAAGGCCAGCGGTACCGCCAACGTATACTCCGCGACTTCGTGGC
>Ga0209701_10002173_pt1 | contig 12760 bp, 9 predicted proteins | sample CZO8metaG_4_FD_188356 | JGI IMG/M metagenome (GOLD analysis project Ga0209701, IMG submission 188356) | Vadose zone soil microbial communities from the Eel River Critical Zone Observatory, Northern California, USA - CZOApr15con2H3.8 metaG... | ecosystem: Environmental > Terrestrial > Soil >...
GTCCCGAAGACGCGAACGGTGAAGGAAATCAATCAGGAGCGCCTCGTCGTCACCGTGGACAAGGCCCAGCGTATTTACCTCGGCAATGTGCCCGTCAACATTCACCAGCTCGGCTCTAGAATCAAAGCTCAGCTGAAAAACACCCAGGAAGGCGTCTTCCTCCGCTGCGACGAGACCGTACCGTTCGGCAGTTTCGCCGCCGTCGTCGACGCGCTTCGCCAGTCCGGCATCAATAACATCAGCATCGTCACCGAGCCCATCACCACCCGCGCGCGTACGCAATAAAGATGACCACCGTCGTCGCCAATTCGATGGACCGCATCGGGAGCACGCGACCCGAAGACCAGAGCTTCCGGCAGTTCCTGATCTACTCGATCATCATGCACGCCAGCTTGGCCGTCGTAATCATCGTCTCTGCTTATATTCAATACCGCGGAACTGCGTGGGGCGGAGTCGGGGGAAAGCTCGGCGGGACCAAAGTGACTTTGGTCAGCGCCGCTGGTATACCGATGCCGAAAGAAGCGGTCGTCACCGAAAGCAAAGCCGTCGACCCAACCAAAGGCCTCCACAAAGAAGAACCCCCGAAACCGCCCGAGCCGAAGACCGACGCTACGAAAATCCCGAAATTCACAAAAGAAAAACCTCTGCCTCCGTCGCCCAAATCCAGAACTCTGGAAAACAAGACACCTACGCCCGATAACGCGGTTCCTTACGGGAAAGGCGGCAATCCAGATCTCCCGACGGGCTATTCCCCAACTCCGGGTGAGGGATCGAGCGGCGTCACTGTTCAGGGCCAGGGCGGAGCCGATTTCGCTTCTCGTTATGGCTGGTACATCGAAGCTGTGAAGAACAGGATTTATGGCAACTGGCAGCAGTGGACTATTGATGCGGCCGCGCGTGCGTCGCGCACCATGCACTGCGCCATCACCTTTACCATCAATCGCGACGGCTCACTCAAGGATGCGCACATCGCCGAAACCAGCGGCAATACTTCCTATGACAATTCGGCCTTGCGCGCGGTGCTGAGCTCGACTCCGGTGACCAATCTGCCGCCCGACTATTCGGGCGCTTATGTCGTCGCCACTTTGGATTTCAATCCCCCGTCCATACGCTAAGGACGTGAGTTGTGGTTCCTGGAATTTGCCATATTGTCGGAGGTTAGGGTGCAAGCAAAGCTCAGAGGCCTTTGTTCTTTCTTGGTCTTGGTTATTCTCGGTTTCTGTGGAGAATCCGCCGCCGCGCAAGATTGGTTTCGTACAGCCATCGGCATGGATGCCAATAAACCCCGCCTCGCCATCGCGGACTTCGCGGCGCGCTCCGATGCGGCGAAACCGCACGCTTCCCTTTTCACTCAAGTCGTGCGCGATGACCTCCAATTCAGCGGCATAGTTGAGCTTGCCAGCCCCAGCTTCTATCCTCCCCAAGCCCCCAGCGTCCCCGCCGAGATGAAACCCGCCATCTGGATCGATCCCCCCACAAACGCCAATTTCCTTGGCTTCGGCAATCTCACCGAATCCACGGCCGAAGTAGCCATCGAAGCCTGGCTTTACGACGTCCGCAATCCCTCTTCGCAAGCCGTAGTCGGAAAAGTTTATCGCGGCGCTCCCACGGATCTTCAAGTCCGCAAATTCGCCCATCAATTCGCCGACGAAATCATCAGCAAACTCTCCGGCGGCCTCCCAGGCATCGCTTCCACGCAAATCGCTTTCGTCAGCTCCCGCGGCGGCTCCAAGGAAATCTGGGTTATGGATTACGATGGCACCAACCAGCGCCAACTCACCACTCTGAAATCCATTTCTCTCACGCCCCGCTGGTCGCCCGACGCCTCGCGCATTGCCTTCACTTGTTTCAGGCCATCGTACGGCCTCACTAGCGCGCAAATCTGCATGTTCTCGATGGACACCGGCAAGCTCGTTTCGTTTCCGCCCTTTCGCGGCACCAATATCACTCCCGCGTGGTCTCCCGACGGCACGCAAATCATTTTTTCGTCTTCCATGCAGGGCAATCCCGAGCTTTATGTCACGGACCTCAACGGTGGCCGCCCCAAGCGCTTGACCATCGCCAATGGCGCCAGCATGTCCCCCAGTTGGAATCCCAAAACCGGCCAGACCGTCGCCTTCGTCAGCGACCGCGGCGGCACCCCACAGCTCTACTTGATGAATTCCGACGGCACCAGCGAAACCAAACTCGACCTTCCGGACAAAGGCTACGTCATCGATCCTGCGTGGGCCCCCAATGGCCAGCTGCTGGCCTTCAGTTGGCGCCGCCCCAACGACAACTACGACCTTTACATTATGGACGCCGCTACCCGCCAGATTGTCGAGTTGACCCGCGACCAGGGCCGCAACGAGCGCCCCAGTTGGGCGCCCGACGGCCGCCACCTCGTTTTTGAATCGACACGCGGCGGCACGCGCCAGATTTGGACCATGCTGGCCGATGGCTCCCAGCCGCACCAGTTAACCACCAGCGGCCATAACGAATCGCCTAACTGGTCCACACGATGATATTTTTTTGGAACCGGACAGGGTATCTCGCGCATCTCACAGCCAGGCGCCCTGTCTTTTGGTTTTCCCGGTTTCGCTTTACGAAGCGCTTTTGATATTTGTGCACAAGCGTCCCGGCACGATATATAATATATCGTGATACGAGATATTACCCGGACCCAGCCCACTGGTGATACGATATGGCCTCTGGTGGGACGAACACGGGAACTTCACTGAGGAGGATTTGCATGAACCTGGCTTCACGCTCGCACTATCGCGCTGGCTTGCTCGTGATGCTCGCCGCCGCTGTCTTCATTATTGGTTGTGCCAAAAAACCAGTTGCCGCTCCGCCACCTCCGCCACCACCGCCTCCGGCGGCTGCGCGTCCCACGGTGACTCTGCAAGCCAGCCCGGCTTCCATCAACAAGGGCGATTCTTCAACTCTGAGCTGGAATTCCACCGATGCCACGCAGCTCACCATCGCGCCCGAAGTCGGCGCTGTGACGGCTCAGGGCTCGACCAAGGTCACGCCCTCCGACTCCACGACCTACACCATTACCGCCAACGGTCCCGGCGGCTCCGCAACCGCTACTGCCGCCGTGAGCGTAGCCGCGCCGCCTCCACCGCCGCCTCCGCCCGCGGGCCCCACGGACGACGAACTTTTCTTGCGTGAAGTGCGCGACGCCTATTTCGACTACGACAAAGCCGACATTCGTCCCGATGCTCGCGCCGCGCTCTCTAAAACCGCCGATTTCCTGAAAAGCAATCCGCGCTTCAAAGTGATCGTCGAAGGCCACTGCGACGAGCGCGGGTCCACTGAATACAACCTGGGCCTGGGCGACCGCCGCGCCAGCGCCGTGAAGCAGTACATCGTATCTCTCGGCGTCTCCGCCGACCGCGTCAGCACCGTGAGCTTCGGCAAGGAAAAGCCCTTCTGCATGGAGAGCGCCGAGGCCTGCTGGCAGCAGAACCGCCGCGGCCATTTCGTGAGAGCAAACTGACCGTTCCCATTCCCGCGGCTCGCAGCATAGCCGGTGGGTGACACATAGAGCCGCGTGCGTGGGCCAACCCTTGCCCCCACGCGGCTCTCTTATTAAAGTGGAGTCTGCTTCTCCCTGGCCTTTATGTTTTTCTCGGCAGCTTCGTGGCCTCCCAGTCGCGCGAAGCCCTTAGGAGGATCGTTCATGCGTATTCGCCACATCGCCATTTTCAGCGCAGCCGTTCTCACCGGCGCGCTTGCAGGAAGCCTGGTCGGCCCGCGCCCCGCCGAAGCCGTCGCACGCGAACTCATCGAGCTTCAGCGCGACGTCACCTCCCTGCTCCAGGGCCAGAAAGACCTCGCCACACAGGTCACCCAGGACCACACCGTCATGAAAACGCTCGTCGAACAATCCAGCGACAACGTCAACAAGCTCGGCGCCACGATGAGCTCGCTCCAAAAATCCGTCCAGGATGTTCAGGCCAATTCCGGCGCGCGCCTGGACACCATGTCCACGCAAGTCCAGGGTCTCTCCGACAACCTTGAGGAAATCAAATCCCGCCTCGGCAAGCTCAACCAGCAGCTCGTCGATCTCCAGAATTCCGTCCAGAGCCTCGACGCCAAAATCTCCGGCACTTCCCCAGCCACTGGCACCGCCAGTCCTACCGCAGGCGGGAGTACATCGAATTACGGCTCGAACCCCCCAACCGCCAAGCCCACCGCCTCCGCCGGCTTCTCACCAAGCTCCTCCGCCGTTCCCACCGGCGCGCCCTCCGCCGACACCCTCTATTCCAACGGCCTCCGCGACATCACCAGCGGCAAATACGATCTCGCCCGCTCTGAATTCCAGGACTACCTCAAGTATTACGCCGACACCGACCTCGCCTCCAACGCCCAGTTCTATCTCGGCGAGATTGCCTACTCCCAGAAAACCTACGACGTCGCCGTCGCCGAATATGAAAAAGTTCTCAACAACTATCCCAAGAGCTTCAAGCTCGCCCCCGCCCGCCTCAAGAAAGGCATGGCTCTCATCGAACTCGGCCAGAAAACCGCCGGCGTCCGCGAACTCCGCGAAGTCGTCAAGCGCTACCCCGGCACCGAAGAAGACCGCCGCGCCCGCGCCAAACTCAAAGAACTCGCCGTCTCCATCACCCCCACCCGCTGAAATTCTATTCCCAATCCCCCAGCTTCAACGCTCCTCCGCTCTTCTCCCGGCTCGCCAGCCTTTTAACGTTTCACCTTCACACTTTTTCCCCATCGCCGCTAAGCGGCTACGCCGCGGCCAATCCAGATTCTCTGCTCCATGTGGAACGGCACTACTCAGGTTTTATGGAAGCCCCCGCCTGCGAAAGGCTTGCTGGGAGCAAGTCGGTCTTAATGGTAATTTTCTGGCGCGCCAGCAGGCTGACTTCCGTCTCGAACGCCTGGTATCCGGGAAGCGCTATCTTGATGCGATGTTTTCCCGCGCTCACCAGCATGCCATGTCCGATGCCGCTGAATTCGCTGGCGTTCCCCACAAACGCATCGTCGACAAAAACCGCGGCGCGATCGGGACTGACATACAGCTTGATCTGCGATGTGACCTTGGGCAAGGCGGCACCCGGAGCCCTGAGCATGACGACCTGCACGATTACCCTTTTTTTCGGCTCGATGACCACCTTCTGCGTGAAGTCTGTATATCCGGACTGCCGAACAGAAATCTCATGTTCCCCCGGCAAAAGAAGGAGTTTATTGTCGCCTCTTAGCTCTTTGACGTAGCCCACATACTGACCGTCGATCCATACGCCTGATGTTTTGTCCGCACTGGTCTTCCCCACGAGTTGCACTTCTCCCAGAACTTGGTTTTGCGCAGGCATCGCGGAAGGAAAAATCAGCAGGGAGGAACCTAGAAAGAATACAGTCTTGCAGAACAGTTTAATGATTCTCATCATCAACCCCCAGATAAGCACCTTTTGGGATTTCGAACCGCCTGGGTACGATCCGACTTCCGGTGAAATCACCACCAACAGCATTCTAACCGCAATCGCGCATTTCGGAGAGGATTCTATTCCACAAAGTTGGCCCCGGCTGATCAGATGACGGCGCCGGCTCCTTCGACCGAGTAGACTTGGCAGCTGTAAGACGACCAAGGCTCGGAAAAGGAGCCGGCGCCATCACATAATCAGCCATTCCACGGGAGGTCGAAAAACCTCCCGAAGTGCAGTGTTTGTGCACCTACCGTGTCAAGAGAAGTGAACTTGAGGACACCAACGACTATGGGTCAGACCGGATTCGCCAAGTTTTAGTCGAACCAGTTGAGCGCGAGATACACGCTGTCCACTACCACCCGTATCTTGACGGTGCCTTGTGGGAGCGCTACCGTGCCTGCCGAAACCGTGGCGTATTTGTCGGCGCTCCACGGACCCGTGTAGGGAATGTTCGCTACTGTGCCAACTCTCGTGCCTGCCGGATATTCGAAGTGGACCGAACCGCACGAACTGGCGCCACACATGGCACGCACATCCAAAGGGTAGGTCCCGGCTACGGGGACTTGCACTTGGCAATCAAACGTCTGTCCCGCCACGAGAAATCCTTCGACCAACCCGCCTCCGGTGTCTGTCGTTGGGCCCGTCGTCCCCGCTGGAGTACTGGTACACGAGGCAAATTTTGTTTGTGGCAGGGCCATCGAAAGCGGCACGAACTGAACGTTCTTGATGCTGGAATCCGTCTTGGAGAGCACCACGTCTAGCTCACCGGTGGGCAACGTGTTAAGCGCCGCCGTAAACATCGCGCTCGAGACGTTTACCGTCCACACTTCCTGAAGTAACGTCCCATTCGGACTGAGGAGCTTCGCATGGTAGGTCGCCGCGGGGTCCAGAGTGAGATCGGACGCAACTTGCCCTTTTGCATCGAGCGTGTAAGTGCCGATTTGCACGTCTGCCGGAGTCGCCACACGGTACAAAACGACGTTGCCCGCCACTGCCGACCCATCGTCGAACGTGAACTTCATGCTCACCATTGTCCCGTTAGCTGTTCCAACCAAGCACAGCAATACCACTGATAGTAGAACGAGTATCTTTTTCATTCCGTCTCCATACTTTTTCTAGTCTAAGGATCTGGGCTAAGGGCACAGCTTGGCGGAGGGTTGGCGATTCCCGCGGCGCGCGGGCGACTCTAAACCGATCGCCAGTCCAAGCGAAATCTTAGCGTTTTACGATCGTCCAGCGGGCCGGGGCTTGGTTGGGGTACCTTGGCCGCGTTGAACGTAAGGGAGAATCAACTGAGGTCTGGCTGAGCAGCGATCCCGATGTTTCCCCGGAGCCAAGAGTAGTGCGAATTCTCTCGCCTTCCTACTTGTGAGAAGAACAGTTTAAGGATAGGGAAGGATACTGCCCTCTGGTACACACAAGGCATGTCTCCCGCCGCCGCGATTCCTTCAACTTCCCTCTCCGCGCCATCCCTATTCGATGACCGCGTCGGCGCCTTCGACCGCGCAGACTTGGCTGGCTGATTACCAGGTGAATATGCTCGTGCATGATGACATAGCCCACCAGAGAAAATCCGTATTTCGCACGAACCTCGCCCAAGATATCGATACCCAGATTTCGGGAACGCACTTACGCGAGCAGCCCGCGGCGCTGTTAGCAACAAAACGTGGTGAAGTGAAAATCGTTTCGGGCCGTCCGGCGCTTCAACTTTGTCGGCATAAGTCACAAGACTCGGAACCCACCTTTTGCAAAAAACAAAATCGCAATGCATGGCCCACCCCGAGCAATGCTTTAATATTACTTAATGATTATATATAATAATGGTTTAGTACCTTCGCGTGAAGAGATCTCGATTCCCTTGGCAAGCATCCCCCACCCGCCTCTAACCCTCATGGCATCAATCTTTAGCAAAATCATGGGGGAGGGGGCACCTCGAACTTCCCCCCGGGAACGCACCAAAACCTGTCGCACATCCACCTTTCTTTTCAACGACTTGCGCGTGCCACTCGCGCCATTTCTTTTTTTGATATTCATTTGTTCCATGGAGGGTGTATGGGGGTGTTAGCTAGAAATCGTCTTCCGGGCTTGCAGCTCAGCCCTTTAAGGTTGAGGCATTACTCTTCTCTTCCGCGAGTCACGAGTCGCCAGCCTGCCCCGACCCTGTCAGGGTCAGGAATCACGCGTTTTCTTCAATTGCCCAAATCGAAGAACTGTCCCATCTTGCGAAATTTCTCGTAGCGAGCCTCCAGCAATTCCCGGACGGGCTGATTCGTCAGCGCCGTCAGTTGCCGGTCCAACACCTCATCCAAGAACCGCGCCGCCGCTTCATGGTCGGTGTGCGCGCCGCCTTCCGGCTCCGCCACGATTTCATCCACAATGCCCAGCTCTTTCAAATCCTTGGCCGTAATCTTCATTGCTGCCGCCGCGGTTTCCGCTTTCGTCGGATCGCGCCAGATGATCGAAGCGCACCCCTCCGGCGAAATCACCGAATAGAAACTGTTTTCCAAAATGTTAACGCGATCGCCCACGGCAATGGCCAACGCCCCGCCTGAGCCGCCCTCGCCCGTCACCGTGACGATGACCGGCACCGGCAGCCGCGCCATCTCGCGAAGATTTCGCGCGATCGCTTCGCCCTGGCCGCGCTCCTCCGCGTCAATTCCCGGATACGCCCCCGGCGTATCGATAAACGTAAGAATCGGCCGCCCAAACTTCGCAGCGAGTTGCATCACGCGTAGCGCTTTCCTGTAACCCTCCGGCTTGGGCTGCCCGAAATTCCGCACCAGTCGTTGCTTCATGTCGCGCCCCTTCTGGTGGCCGATGATACCCACGGGGCGCCCATGAAATTTTCCCAATCCTGTGATAATCGCCTTGTCGTCGGCATAGCCGCGGTCGCCGTGCAGCTCGATAAAATCCGTGAACAGCAAACCGATAAAATCCAGCGTGTACGGACGCTGCTGGTGACGCGCAATCTGCGCGCGCTGCCACGGCCCCAGATGCGTGTAAAATTCGCGTCGCAATTCCGCGACCTGCTCGCGGATGCGTTCCAGTTCCGCGTCGGCATGCGCGTCGCCGGCGAGGTGGCGCAATTCCTCGACATCTTTTTCCAGACGCTCGATTTCCTTGTGGCGGTCGGTCTCTTTCGAATGGCCGGGGCGTGGCGGGACGCCGGGTTTGGTTTTTTCTTTTGGGCTCATTCGGGCACCATTCGAACGGCGGGGTTGCCGCAGATTTCGCGGACCGCTTTCACCAATTCGGGCGTGGCTTTCACGCGCTGCTGAGCCTGCAGCACGGCCACGGAACCGTCCGGCGAGCACAATTCGAACACGACCTGGCACGGTCCCGGCGAGGCAGCAAATAAATCTTCCAAACGGTCGAGAGCATCTTCGCGCAGGGATTGCAACTCGATTCGAACGCGAAGTTCGTTGGACGCGGTGCGCTCCGGCAACTCCTCCAGCCGGCGCGCTTCCTGCAGCGAAAGCCGCGTGCCTGCTTCCTCCACTTGCACGCGAGCTTTCAAGAGAAGCGGATTGCCGGGTTTCAACACCGGTTCGAGGCGCGCATAGCTCTCCGGAAATGCGAGGAGTTCCTGAACGCCAGTCATATCCTGAATCGTGAAGATAGCCCAGCGCGCGCCCTTTTTCGAACGCATCGGCCGCGTGCCAACAATCAGCGCAGCGACGGTGATTTCCTTTCCGTTTCGCTGCTCTTCGACCTGATCGAGAGAAACGGTTTTCAGGTCCATCAAGCGGGAAGCGTATTTCGCCAGGGGATGGCCGGAGACGTAAAAACCGAGCATGGCGTATTCGCTGGCGAGGCGTTCTTCCTCGCTCCAGGGAGCAGCCTCGCGCAATTCGAACGGCATTGGCGCGGGGGCGGCAGCAGTGCCGAACAATCCGTGCTGGCCGGATTCACGGGTACGGGAAGCGCGCTGGAGGGCGGCAACGGCATCGTCGACGGACGCCAGCATGGATTCACGCGGACCGAGCGAATCGACGGCGCCTGACTTTATAAGGCTTTCGAATACGCGCTTGTTCAGGAAGCGCGATTCGATACGCTCGCAGAAATCGTAGAGTGATTTGAATTCTCCCTGACTCAGCCGCGATTCGCGAATCGCCTTGGCGGTGTTCTCGCCAACATTCTTGATCGCAGCCAGACCGAAACGAATGGATTCACCGACGGGCGTGAAGTAGAGATCGCTCTCGTTCACATCGGGTGGGAGAATGGAAATACTCATCCCGCGCGCTTCATTAATGTACTTAACGACTTTTTCGGTGTTGCCCGCTTCCGAGGTCAGGAGGGCGGCCATGAATTCGACGGGATAATGCGTTTTCAGATAGGCCGTCTGATAAGCAAGCAACGCGTAGGCGCAGGAGTGCGACTTGTTGAAGCCGTAGCCGGCAAACTCTTCCATCAAGTTGAAGATGCGCTCGGCTTTTTTCTCCGGGATATTGTTTGCGGCACATCCGGTCATGAACTTGGCGCGCTGCGCGGCCATCTCTTCCTTTTTCTTTTTGCCCATTGCGCGGCGAAGAATGTCCGCTTCGCCGAGAGAAAAGCTCGCCAGACAATTGGCAATTTGCATCACCTGTTCCTGGTATAGGATGACGCCGTAAGTTTCCTCCAGGATATCCTTCAACTGCGGGAGTTCGTAGCTGACCTTGGTCTTGCCTTGCTTACGATTGATGAAATCGTCGATCATGCCGCCCTGGATGGGACCGGGACGGTACAGAGCGTTGAGAGCGGTGAGATCCTCGATGCGGGTGGGCTGGTAGCGGCGGAGAATGTCACGCATGCCGTGGGATTCGAATTGGAAGATGGCGGTCGTTTCGCCGCGGGCGAAGAGTTTGTAAGTCTCGGCGTCCTCCAAGGCGAGATTATCGATGTCAATTTTCGCGCCTCGGTTCTGCTGAGTCATGCGAACCGTGTCATGGAGCACCGTGAGGGTGGTCAGGCCAAGAAAGTCCATTTTCAGCAGGCCGATGCGCTCGAGCGCATTCATGTCATATTGCGTGGTGATTTCATCCCGGTTGGACTTGTAGAGCGGAACGATGTCCGTGAGCGGGCGCGGCGAGATGACGACACCGGCGGCGTGAGTCGAGGCGTGCCGCGACAAACCTTCGAGACGCAACGCCACGGCCATCAAATCCTTGAGCCGCTCATCGCTGTTGATCGCCGATTTCAGCTGGGGCGCTTCTTCCAGAGCATTTTTCAACTCGATGCCGAGGGTCGTAGGAATGAGCTTGGCAAGACGATCCACTTCGCCGTAAGGAATGTCCATGGCGCGGCCAACGTCCTTGACCGCCGCCTTCGCGGCCATGGTTCCAAATGTAATGATCTGGGCGACATTTTCGCGGCCGTACTTTTGCGTGACGTATTCGATCAATTCGCCGCGGCGCCGCATGCAGAAATCGATGTCGATATCGGGCATGGAGACGCGCTCAGGGTTGAGGAATCGCTCGAAGAGCAGGTTGTACTGCAAAGGGTCGACGTCGGTGATGCGCAGGGCGTAACTTACCAGGCTCCCCGCCGCTGAACCGCGCCCCGGTCCGACAGGAACATCTTGCGCGCGCGCGTAATGAATAAAATCCCAGACGATCAAGAAGTAGCCCTCGTAGCGCATCTTCTTGATCATTTCGATTTCGGAGGTGAGCCGGCTTTCGTACTCGGCCAAGGGACTGCGCAGGAATCCTTGCTGCGCCTGGCGCTCTAGCTGTGGGACGCGGGCGGCAAATCCCTGGCGCACTACCGATTCAAAATAGCTGGACGAGGTATGCCCTTCCGGGACTTTGAACTCCGGGAAGGGATTGGGGATGCGCTCGACTTTGACGTTGCAGCGCGCGGCGATGTCTACGGTGCGGCTCAGCGCTTCGGGAAGTTCGCCGAAAACCTGGGCCATCTCCATCGCAGACTTGAAATAAAACTGGTCAGTCTGGAATTTCATGCGATTCGTGTCGCTCATGGTCTTGCCGGTCTGGATGCAGAGCAGCACTTCCTGGGCGTGAGCGTCCTCGTGATGGAGGTAATGACAATCGTTGGTGGCGACGAGCGGGATACCGGTCTCTTTCGAAAGGCGGACCAGTTCGCGGTTGACATCCTTTTCGATTGGCAACCCTTGGTCCTGAATTTCGAGGAAGAAATTTCCTTTGCCGAAAACATCGCGCAAGCGATAGGCGTTCTCGCGCGCCTGATCGTACTTCTGGTCCACGACGGCTTCCGTCACCGGGCCGCGGAGGCAGGCGGAGAGGGCGATCAGGCCTTTGCTGTGTTTGGCAAGCAAATCGTAATCGATGCGCGGGCGGTAGTAGAAGCCTTCGAGAAAACCGGCGGAGACCAGCTTGATTAAATTGTGATAGCCCTCGAGCGACTCGCAGAGGAGCACAAGATGATTCGAACCGCGCATTCCGGGCTCGGCGTCGCCGCGATCCTGGCCGTTGCCCGCATTGGTTTTTTCGCCTCGGTCATGCCGGCTGCCCTTGGCCACGTAGACTTCGCAGCCGATGATGGGCTTGACGTCGCGCTTGCTGGCTTCATAGAAGAAATTCGCGGCGGCGAAGAGATTGCCATGGTCGGTGATGGCCACGGCCGGCATCTTCTGGCGGGAAGCTTCATCCAAAAGCTCGGTGGTTTCGCAGGCCCCATCAAGCAGGCTGTAATCGGTGTGAACGTGAAGATGAACGAACTGCGGCTGGCCCATGGAACTCCATTTTAGAACTCAATTAGGAGATTTGCATTACGGATTCTGACGTTTCCCACAGGCGAGGGGCCGGTGAGCCGTCGCGCCACCTGCCGGTGCTCACACCACGGCCACGACACGTAGGCGGCCCAAGCGCCGGGAGCGTGGCGTGCGCTTTATGACGATCTCGACATCGCGGCCAAGCAGCATCAGGAATTGCATGACCCGTTCGGTGGAAAGGCCGGAAAGTTGCCCGCGTAGCAGACGGGAACTTTTTGGCTGGTCGATCTTCAAGATGCGGGCTGCGCCAGCCTGAGTGAGCCGCCGCGCGTGAATGACTCCGGCAATGCGAAATGCAAGTCCAGCCTTAGCGAGACGCTCTTCCGGATTTGGCAGTCCGAGGTAGGCGAAGACATTGCCGCTTCTTTCTTCGACTTCGATTGCTCTAGCCATTTTCTTTCGTTCCTTTGCGCCGCTCGGGGCGTGCTTTGCCGGTATGATAGCAGGAACGGCCCGCCTCGGAAGGCGGGCCCTACAAAAGGAATACGCGCCGCGGGACCGGCGCGCTACTTGCGGGCGTGACTCTTCTTGCCGGAGGCAGCGTGCTTGCCATGAGATGCCTGGGCGGCGTGTTTCGCAGTGTGCTTTGCGGGGGCAG
>Ga0209701_10002174_pt1 | contig 12760 bp, 10 predicted proteins | sample CZO8metaG_4_FD_188356 | JGI IMG/M metagenome (GOLD analysis project Ga0209701, IMG submission 188356) | Vadose zone soil microbial communities from the Eel River Critical Zone Observatory, Northern California, USA - CZOApr15con2H3.8 metaG... | ecosystem: Environmental > Terrestrial > Soil >...
GCTTCATACCATCCAGCAGCACATTCAGGTGTGTTTGTAACATCTGGGACAGTTGCGGCGGATTCTCCATTTCCAACCAGTTAATGAACGTGTAGAAGTACGTTGACAGCAAAATCAGAGTCATGGCTTCGGCCATAGCTGTAGTCTGCAACTCACCGCGCTCCTGCCCTCGCCGGACCATTTCAAGCACCAGCTCATACAATTGGTGTGCGCTGCTGGCTGTGTCGGAGAAAGCGAATGCGCTGTTAAAGATTTCGTGGATGATGATGCGCAGGAACTCACGGTCTCCCTGGGCTCCTGCTGCCAGCAGATTAAAAACGAACAGGATTTGTCCGTAAGCTGGGATCTTCTCGAAATCCGGTACCATAGCGATGGCTTCTTCAACGAGGCGCATCTGCTGGCGGCCAAAGTGGCTGAGCACGGCATCCTTGATTGGATAATAGCTAAAGAACGTGCCGTTAGCGACACCTGCTGCCTGCGCAATCTCATCAATCGTCGTTGCCGCGTAACCGCGTTCGCGAAACAGGCGCAGTGCCGCACGATAAATCCGCTCGGCTGTGTCTTGCTTCTTGCGTCCTCGAAGCCTTAATTGTGACTGGCGGTTGTAGATTTGCAAATCATCAGTTGGTTTACTCATATATTAGTATCTCCGAAGGAAAGCTCATTTACAGCTTAGTATACCTTCTTTCCTGCTTGCATGTGCTATGATTCAGGGTAAACATCACCGTGAAGTAGCCGATTAACAGTAATAGGGAAAACTATGACCAGTGCTAAATATGATGAGATTGCCGAATGGTATGACGAAAGTGTTCGTCGCAAAACACTTCTACATGATTTAGTGATTCCCAGCCTGTTTGAATTAATGGGAGATGTCCAGGGGAAACACATCTGTGATCTTGCCTGCGGTCAAGGCATTGTAGCTCGCCAATTAGCGAAGCGTGGAGCGCTGGTTGTGGGTGTGGATATCTCCGCGAAGTTATTAGAAGTTGCCAGGTGTGACGAGGCTAATGAGCCATCGGGCATCATTTACTTGCAGGATGATGCTCAGTCACTTGCCGGCCTTGAGGATGCCTCATTCGATGGTGTGCTGTGTAATCTGGCCCTGATGGATATACCGGATTTGCATGCAGCCTTCCGCGCTGTATGGCGTGTCTTGCGCCCACATGGGTGGTTTGCTTTCTCCATCGTCCATCCATGCTTGCATCCTCCAGCTTCCAGGTGGGTAAGGAATGTAAATGGAACCGTGAATCGGGAGGTAGCAGGCTATTTCGCTGAAATTTTCTGGTATTCAGGTAATCCTAATGGTGTTCGTGGACTGGTAGGAGCCTACCATCGAACGTTGAGCACCTACCTCAATAGCTTACTGGATGCCGGATTCATCTTAGATCACTTCGCTGAGCCACAGGCAACAGGCTATATTGCTGATCGCATCCCAGGATATAGGGAGATTCCAGGCGTCTTGGTTGTTAGATGCAAGAAATGACCGAAGATTATATATCCCCCTCCACTCGCTTTGGCGTGAGGAATGGTTGTCCGCCAGTCAAGGAACACTCCTACGTCATCTACTGGCGTGGATTTGAGCTGATAATCCCGATCATCACTGTGCCACCATCGAGCTCAACTTCAGTTGTGTAGTTCCCCTCCCCAATTGGCCCAACTGCCAGGGAATCCGCTAGCGTTTCGCTGCGGATAAAGTCGCTGTGGGCAGCCAGTATGGGCGCTACATCTAAACCCTCTGCCGGTTGCAGCGTCAGCTGTATGCGATCGGTAATGGCAAGCCCGGCAGTCTTGCGCGCATCCTGGATGAAGCGTACGAGATCGCGGGCCTGGCCCTCTAACTTCAGTTCTGGTGTCAGAGCCGTATTGAGTGCTACCAGTAGCCCGTTGCCCTCGGCGACGGCGTAGCCAGAGGGTGATGTTGCTTCTACCAGCACCTCGCCTGGCTCGAGTCGGATGGTTTGCCCGTCAACCTGGATCTCGATTGGCTGTTCCGCTTCGAGCGCATAGGCCGCCTCCGCTGCTGCTTGACCGCTGAGTGACTCCAGGGCATACTTGATTTTCGGGACGAGCCGGCCATACTTTTTGCCGGCAACAGGCAGATTGGGCTTGAAGCGGTACGTGACCAGTTCATCGCCCACTTCCAGGAACCGTACTTCCTTCACATTCAGTTCTTCTTGTAGTTCATCCACGAAACGATGCAGCCCGGTATTCCCGCGTGGAACGCGAATGAGCAGTTCGCTCAAGGGCTGGCGAACGCGCAAATTGGCATTGCGACGGGCCGAGCGGGCAAGGCTCACACACTCTAGTAAGAGGTCAGCATCGGCCAGCAGTTGCCTGTCAATTAGCGCTGGATTCGCCTCGGGCCAGCTCGCAAGGTGAACGCTTTCAGCGGCGCTGGGGTCCTGCTTTGCGACCAGGTTGCGATACAGCGCCTCGCTTATGAAAGGCATAAATGGCGCTAACAGCCTGGCTAGAGTTGTCAGGCATGTATGGAGTGTCACGTACGCGGCCTGTTTATCGGCATCGTTTTCCGACTTCCAGAAGCGGCGGCGATTGCGGCGCACGTACCAGTTTGACAGGTCTTCTACAAAACGCTCTATCTCCCTTGCCGGGCTGTAGATGTCGTAGGCCTCGAGCATACCCGTAACGTCGCTTACCAGCGCGTTGAGCCGTCCCAATGCCCAGCGATCAATTGGTTGAAGCTCGACTCCGGCCAGAGGGTCGCAGCCCAGTGAGGGCTGCCATTTATCCAGGTTGGCATAGAGTACGAAGAAGGAGTACGTGTTCCAGAGCGTTAGCAGAAACTGGCGTAGCATATCGCCAACAAGCTCTGTCGAAAAGCTGCGTGGGTTATAGGGTGGCGCCGAAGCGCACATGTACCAGCGCGTTGCATCCGCTCCGTAGGTATCCATCACTTGCCAGGGATCAACCACGTTATTGCGCGACTTGGACATTTTCTCGCCTTTGGCATCGAGAATGTGACCCAGGCAAATGACGTTCTTGTATGCTGGCCGGTCGAAAAGCAGCGTGGAGACGGCATGGAGGGTATAGAACCAGCCACGCGTCTGGTCAATTGCCTCCGAGATGTAATCGGCCTGCCCCGCGAGCGCGAACATTTCCTGGTTCTCAAATGGATAGTGCCATTGTGCTACCGGCATAGACCCCGAATCGAACCAGCAATCGGCCACATATGGAACGCGCTGCAGCGTGCCAGCTTCACATTGAGAACAGTGCCAGCTAACCTGGTCAATGTAAGGGCGATGCAAGTCCAATGCTTGCAGGTCGCTGTTGGCTCGTTCTGAGAGTTCTTTGATGGAGCCGATAACTTCAACCGCGCTACATGAGTCGCAAGTCCAGATCGGTAGGGGTGTGCCCCAGTAACGTTCGCGACTCAGCGCCCAATCGACGTTATTCTCCAGCCAGTTGCCGAACCTGCCATGCCGGATGTGCTCCGGTACCCAGTTGATCAGTTCATTGTTCGCCAGCAGCCGGTCTTTGTGGGCTGTGGTGCGAATATACCAGGATTGCTTGGCGTAGTAGAGCAGTGGTGCATCGCAGCGCCAGCAGAATGGATAGCTGTGGCGCACTCTTCCAGCGCGAAAGAGCAGTCCGCGTTCCTCGAGGTTACGTGTGATCAATGGATCGGCTTGCTTGAAGAAGACTTCTCCGAAGCCCAGTTCGTTGAAGCCGGATAGCGTCATACCCGCCAGGTCAACCGAGAAAAGTGTTGGCAGCCCGTACTTGCGGCCAATCTCCAGATCGCCGTAGGCAGGAGCGATATGCACGATGCCGGTGCCATCTTCGAGCGAGACAAAGTTGTCTACCTCAACATGATAGGCCTGTGCCCAATCGATGATATCCCCCGGTGCGGGCATCCCTTTGAAAAGCCGTTCGTAGCGCAGGCCGCGCATTGTATCGCCCTGAAAGGTCGCCAGCGTAGTAAAATTACCCTCGCCCAACACTTGAGCAGCTAGAACCTCCGCCAGTACGAGTCGCTCAGTCTCTCCCTCCCTGGTGTATTCGACCAGTGCATAGCTTGCTCCAGGTTTGACAGCGAGTGCCACGTTGGCTGGCAGCGTCCAGGGTGTGGTTGTCCAGGCCAGAAAGGAGGCCCCGGCGAGCTGCGCGTCGAGTGGGTGGTTTGCTGGCAGGTGGCGGAAACGTATCCAGACCGAAGGATCGTCAACATTGTCTTTGAAGCCTTGTGATACCTCGTGATCGGAAAGCGAGGTACCGCAGCGCGGGCAATGCATCGTTACCTTGTAGTCGCGAAAGAGCAGCCCACGTTCCCAGAAGGTCTTCAGTATCCACCAGAGCGACTCTATGTAGTCGTTCTCATACGTGATATACGGGTGCTCGAGGTCAATCCAGAAGGCGATGCGATTAGTGAAACGCTCGTATTCCTGTACGTAGCGCCAGACGCTCTCTTTGCATGCTTTATTGAACTCTGCGATGCCAAACTTCTCGATGTCCGGCTTGCCTTTGAAACCCAGCATTTTTTCAACCTCGAGCTCGACCGGCAAGCCATGCGTATCCCAACCTGCACGTGCACCGATGACATGTTGACCGTGCATGCGATGATAGCGGATGAGGACATCCTTTGCTGCGCGTGCCTCGATATGGTGAACACCGGGGCGGCCATTGGCAGTGGGCGGGCCTTCGAAAAAGATGAATGGCCGTGAGCGGTCACCGCTGTCAAGCACTTTGTTTATAATATTGTTTTCGCGCCACCACTGCTCTATGTCTTGCTCAAGCGCAGGAAATGAGCGTTTCATATCGACTTCTGTAAACATTGCTCCATCCCTCCCGGTTAAAATCTGGCAGTAAAAAAGCCCCGTCCCATCTGGGGACGAGGCCCTGTATTGCCCGTCGGTACCACCCTTGTTGGCACTTGAACTCGTTGTCGATAGTGCCCTCTCTGTAAGATGCCATCACATCTCTACCCGTATAACGGCGGGTGAAACCGGTTCGCCTACTGCATTAGTTCAGCGTTCAGCTCCTGGAGTGATTTTCGGTGGTAGGTCAGGCGTATCTCTCACCAGATGTACGCTCGCTGTGCTGGCTACATGCCGCCTACTCGTCTCCGTTAGTGCCTTTGAAAGTATTGTACCATGTCTTCAGTGTTTAATCCAGAGTTTCAGTGCTATCCGCGCTCTTTCCAACCGATAACAGCCGTTGGCAGCGTTTTGACGATCAGGACCATTGTAACAAGGAACAACCCATAGTAAAGGCCCAGGTTCACCAGATCAATGGATGGTGATGGCGCTGCTGGTGTATTCCGAAGCTCAGGCTTCACTATCCACCAGTGGACAATGCTGTTTTGTAGAGTTACTTTTAGCGGTGTGACCTCGGTGAATGCGTGAGCAATTTTGCTTGGAACCTCGCGAATAGGAATAGAACTAAATTCGCTCATCACAGGTCGAGGGAATGCTGATATGAGAGCATTTGTAACTCCACCAGTTGTGGCTGGAGGTGTTGCCGATAGCAGCATGCTGTGCACACAGATGTAAGCTAGAATGGCTAGACACAACATTGTGATGATCCTGTATGCGATGCGGTGTGCACGGTTGCGTATCATTCGCTGGCGTTCGTCCAGTTTCCTCTCAGGCAGCTGCATGATCTTGCCCGTGAGGTGTCGCAGCCTGAAGTAAGACGCGCATAAGCCCACCAGCGGGACAGCGAGTAGCGCAAAGCGCATGTTCTGTCCGAGTCCGAAGATACCGGGCAAAACTGCATGTGCCTGCCCGGGGAAACTGCCGATGAGCCACAGTCCTGCAAGACAAGCAAGATAACTCAAGCAGAGAACGACGATCAGGAGGCGGCGTTCTGTGTGAGAAGGGACATCCTCAGAAGTAGAGTCGTTTGGTTCATTCATCATAGCTTGTTCTAAATCGTTCATAACATCCTCCTTAAAGAGTCTTCCTTATCGTGTGATCTCTGGAGAGGGAAAGAAGATCGCCTCAATTGGCAATGCGAACAGTTGGCTGATACGCAAGGCGAGAGCGAGGCTGGGATTGTACTCGTCTCGCTCCAGGGCAGTGACCGTATGGTCGCTGATGTCCAATGCCCTGGCGAGGTCTTGCCGTGACATCCTGTACTCCATACGCAGCATAGCAAGGTTGTTGTAAAGAGTTGCACCTGCTCTGCGTGTCCTTGTCTCATCGGATTGGTTCAAGGATAGGCTAATAACCAGTCTTCCAAGCACAAAACTGCGGAACCAGGCGGGCGAGTGTTGGTAAGTGCCGTTCGGGATGTCATGTTCATCCTTGATCGATGGCTTGCGCATATACATGGAGTCCTCCTGTGTTATCCTTATCGATGGGCATATACTTCTGCACTCAGCGGTTTGAATGGCCTGGGTGAGAAAATGGCCTCGATGGGTAGCTCAAAAAACTCGCTAATGCGGAAGGCCAGCTCAAGACTGGGATTATATTCCCCGCGCTCCAGGTAGCCGACCGTCTGGTAGTTAATACCTAGCGCCCTGGCTAGATCCTGGCGTGACAGGCCGCGTTCGGCACGTAAGACGGCCAGACGATTATAGATGGTCATCTCGGGCATAAGCATAGACCTCTCGTATAATTGCTCATATTCATCTGATAGCTTGTATTAAATATAGCATAAATACAACAAAAATGTCAATAGCTATGATGATCGGCAGCCTTTCTAGCAAACATTACGATGCTTCAACCAGGTTTGCCTGGACAGGCGCGCTGTGTTCGGATACGCTTGGGAGCTGTTTGACCTGGTGCGCATAGGCGATGAGAATGAGCGTTTCCTCAACCAGGTTATACAGGAAGTGCAAGTCGGGACGGGTAAGCGGTAAGCCGCCAGCGATAGCTCCCCCACGTCCTAAGAGACCCGGTGATCCTACAACGCCAGTTGTGAGATAGACCCGCATAATCACGATATGTTCGAGTGCATGCCAGGTGACTATCGGCAGCAATACCCACAGCCAGGGATTGCTTTTACGAAAGATGAAAAACAGCGTGTACACACAGATGGGCACCCAGCCTGCATCGAAGATAAAGTGCACCCACTCCAGATCCAACATGCCAATGATGCCATGAGCTTGCATACCGCTGAGGCCCAGCAGGTGAATCTGGATCATCTGCGCGATATGTTCCGTAAAGTGCACGCTTTGGGCGATCAGTAAGACGAAAAAGAACGCCAACCAGCGATACTGGCGATAGATCGCCAGCGTTACACGTACAAAGATGGGGGACCAGGCTAGCAGGATAAGCAGCCCCACTACCCACAACTCCCATCCCATCAGATGCATAACCAGCAAGCCAAAGGACGTGAACGAGGCTAACACGATGGCGTACAGCGGGGCCGGGTGCAGTGAAAAAATGTGCCTTGCCAGGGATGTTTTCATGGATTGTCCACCTTTTTACATCTGTCAGCTCAAAGACGATGTAAGCACCTATAAAGGACGAACAGGAGCATGATGGGACGACGTCTTAGCATGCCAATGCTCGGTATATTACTTTGAACGTTGGCATGCAGGATAAATATTCACCTGATATTCAGTGTATCACATAGCTGGAGTCAAGTTTATTGAATCCTCACCACGACTGCGCTCACATTCCCTTCGCCGCCTGCCAGGTTTGCCTCATCGACCAGCGTGCGCGTAAGTTTTTGTGGGTCGCCGCCCTGCGCCAGTATTTCCTTGATGCGCTCATCGCGCAGCATGCGCCATAGACCATCTGTACAGAGCAACACCAGGTCGTGTAATTCCACCGGGAAGTGGAAATAATCTATTTGTAAGCGGTTGGCCTGCCCCAGGTAGCGATAAAGACGCTTGCCCTTTGGACTCGTATATACCTCTTCGGGCTTGAAGAGATTAGCCTCTACCAGGTTCGCAGCCAGTGTATGGTCGGTCGTGATACATTGTAACCCTTTTGTGGCGTTGTAGTGGTATGCCCGGCTATCTCCAACGCTTGTCACGTAGAGGTGACGTTTGTAAACCAGGGCTACGGTCAAAGTACTCGCCATGTTTGTTTCATAGTCAGCGTTACAGTGGTAAATCACCTGGTTTGCTCTGCGTAATCCCTCGCCCATCCATTGCTCGATAACGCTTTCTGCAGGCGAGGTAGGTTGATAAGGGCCGCCTGGTATGCCCCCGCGAGAAACCGAAGAGCTGTTTCCCGGGCTAGCGTATGACCTGGAAGGCAGAGGCGTAGCCAGGAGGGGCAGCAGTACATCGGCTACCGTCTCTATCGCCAGGCGGCTGGCTTCATGCCCACCGGCGGATTTGCCCTGCGGCCCACGCAGACCGTCAGCTACAGCAAACAGGCCGAATGGACGAGGGGGCGGTGCGAGATTGGCGCATAACCCCTGAACGATTAGCAGCATATCCTCATTCTCTTCTGCGACGTAGCGACGCCCGGTATCGCTAACGTAGCCGACCTGGCAGACATCGGCCACAAGCGGTGAGGTATCATCGAGGCGGTGCCCACAGCGCCGGCAGTAGCGCGAAGTGCTGCGGTTCTCTTGCCCACAAGCGCTGCAGGGGTTCTCGGGAATGATGGTGCGCACAATCACGTTGGCGTTACTAACGGCGGGAAGCTTTGTTGGCGTTACAGATGTTGGTTCCATCTTGAGCGCGGCATTGAGTGCGTCGGCAAAGGCGCGGGCTGATGGATAGCGCTTTGTGGGTTCAGTCTCGGTCGCGCGAAAAATGACTGCATCCACTGCTGTAGATAACGATGGATTTAGTTCGCTGGGCGGTGGCAGCGTAGCCGCGTGGCTGCGCACGATCGCCTGGAAAGGCAGGAGGCCGGTGAGCATTTGATAGGCCACTACGCCCATCGAATAAATATCGCTGGCAGGTTCGGCATTTCCCTGGCTCTGTTCTGGAGCGGTATAATGCTCGGTACCTAAAGCCCAACCTCCCTGGGTCAGCGGACGCTCTTTCTGCATGGCGCGAGCGATGCCAAAGTCGGCAATGACTAAACGCCCGTCATCCTGGTGAATGAGTAGATTTGAGGGCTTGATATCGCGGTGAACGATGCGCTGTGGATGAGCATGTATGGCGTCGATGGCATCCGCCAGTTCATTCAGGTAGCGCTGCGCCAGGGCCACGGGTAATGGCTGTTCGGCCTTTAACAGAGCTTTAAGTGTTCCCCCGGTAATCAGCGGCATGACAAGATAGAGCAGGGTACCGTCCTGGCCGAAGTTTAGAACCGGCACGATGTTTTTGTGCTGAAGCTGGTGCGCGTAGCGAGCCTCGCGGCGAAAGCGTTCGACCGCGATTACCGTTTCCATGTTGCTGGCCGTCGTCGAGATGACCTTGAGTGCTACCTGCTGCATCTCGAACGTGTCGCTCGCGCGGTAGACCGCGCCCATGCCGCCAAGCCCCACGAGCGTTTCAATGCGGTAACGTCCTGCCACCACTGCATCGGGCAATAGACACTGGCAGAAAGGATTGATGCACTTGAACGTTCCAGGCGGGTAATCGGTTCGACACCGGGGATTTTGGCAGCGTGGCATGGTATTTCCTTCATCCGCAAAGAGTACGCAAAAGACGGCTTTTGCATTTTGTATCTGCCACAATTTTAGAGTGATGACTGAGCTATGTCAATATAGTTCCCCTGGTGGGGGCAAGCCCCATAGGCGTTAACTTAATGTCCAGGGCGACCGCCTCGGGCGCCCCTACCAACCGAGCATGTCATCCTGAGCGCAGCGAAGGATCTCTGTCCCCGGCGAGTCAGACCCTTCGCTGCGCTCAGGATGACAATCGACGGCAAGCCGCGCGAGGCCTGTTTCCCGGCTTGATGGACTAATCCTCGACTACCGCGTCGGCCTCGATCTCTACCAGCCAGTCAGGGTCGATGAAGCGTGTAACTTGCATTACAGTGTTCGCAGGCCGGATTTCTGCAAAGAATTCGCCATGTACCCGGCCCACGCTCTCCCAATCTTCTATCTGTGTAAGTAGTATACGAGTGCGCGTTACATCCTCCAGCCTTGCCCCTAACTGTTCAAGTGCGTTGCGCACTATCTCTATGCAGCGTCGTGCCTGTGCTGCCGCGTCTCCTATGCCCACCGTCTTGCCATCCGGCCCTATCGGTGCAGTGCCAGCTACAGCGATGATGCGCCCCGAGCGAACGGCACGCGAAATGCCCAGACGGGGCTCGTAGGGTGAGCCTGAAGATGCACGCTGTCTGCTCATTGCTAATACTCCCCTGAATCCCTATGGTGAGAGTTTCTCACCTGATTCTATCGTCTTTTCTTCGTGGTTCTCCCGCGTCGGCGTGCCGAAGCTCCTCTTCTACGAATATGCCCTTTAGTAGACGATGATTTGGATTGTAGTCGAGCTTGTTGAGCGGGAGGCGTGTTGCTTCTGGCACTACTATTGCCAGGGAAGCCGGCTAGATGCGGCACTGTCAGTAACGAGCCCCAGCCGGTCACAAAGGACTGCTGGATCATGTTGAGTAGCAGTGAAGTCGTCCGATAGAGTGCAAGACCGGCAGCAAGTTGCCAGGCGATAAAGATAGTGACGAAAGCCAAAATCAACGGCAGGATAAATTGTACGAGCTGGGTGAGTTGCATCATCGCATCTCTAATTTCAGTGATGTTATGTGGTTGCGACATACGCATCTGCACAAAGGTCACGATGCCTGCCAGAATCGGTAGAACATGAGTTGGATCAGGCATTCCCAGGGAGAAATGCCAGGCGGAATTGAAAATGGTAAACCAGTTGAGATCAATGTTGGGCACGCTCGTTAGCTGGGGCAGAAATGGATAGATAATGTGGTTGAGATTGGTGAGCGTGGCGTGAGTAAGCGTGGCGTGATTAAGCACGGTATTGAGTGCAAGGAAAAGTCCGCCGAAAATGGGTGCCTGAACCAGGAGTGATAAGAAAGGCGATGGAGGGCTGACGCCATGTTGTTTATACAATGCCTTTGTTGCCTCGCGTTGAGCTCTCAAGTCTTGTGCATACTGCTTACGTATCTCTGCCAATTCTGATCGAAGGGCTAGCATTGCTTTCATCGCCTTGAGTTGCCGGCGAGTCAGAGGGAATAGCGCAATGAAAATAACGATGGTTAAGACAATGATTGAGAGTCCAAAATCACCGAAGAGGTGATACAGTAACATGAGGACATTAAAGATAGGGTAGGTGAAGATGTGGTTGAACAAATAGCTTATCAGGTTCATGCGTTCCCTCCTGGCTTCTTGCCGGTGAAGAATTGATATTACTCTGCGCCTCTAACCTGAGAAAAACACATCCAAGTGGGTTATGATCCACGTGTCATTCATTATACGTGTAAACAATGGGCCTGGTTGCAGGAGTTTTCAATCCTCAACTTCTTTCCTTCCCCGAAAAAGCTCCATATGCTCTAAGCATATATTTACCATTGTAAGACATGCCAAAAGCAGGTATCGTTATCAATAACACTCTACGAACTTTTTTCAGCGAAAGGAACTGCCGTTATGCGTATCCTGGTTATTGGCGGGACAAACTTTATGGGTCCGCTGGTTGTGCGTTCTCTAAGTGAGCGAGGCCACGAGATCACAGTATTTCATCGTGGTCAAACACAAGCAGACTTGCCCAAGGGAGTGCGGGAGATTCTAGGTGACCGGCGCCCCATTGCGAGTAGCGCTGCCGAGCTACAACGCCTTGCGCCTGAGGTAGTGCTGGATATGTTTCCGGCTATTGAGCAGGATGCCCGGGAGGTCATGAGTGTTTTTACGGGAGTTGCACGCCGCGTGGTTGCAATCAGCAGCCAGGATGTATATCGTGCTTTCGGGCGCGTCAACGGCAAAGAGTCTGGTCCCGTTGACACTGTACCGATTACTGAGGATTCAGCACTGCGCGAGAACCTTTATCCCTACCGCGGCGAGACACCAAGGGAGCAGGACGACCCGCGAAGGTGGCAGGATGACTATGACAAGATACTCGTCGAGCGCGTAGTGATGAGTGATCCGGAATTGCCTGGTACGGTCTTGCGGCTGCCGATGGTCTATGGCCCAGGAGATTACCAGCACCGGCTTTTCAATTTCTTGAAACGCATGGATGATAATCGCCCCGCGATTCTGATGGACGAAGCTGAAGCTGGGTGGCGCTGGACTCACGGGTACGTGGAGAACGTTGCTGATGCAATTGCCCTGGCCGTAACCGGCGAACGCGCTGCTGGGCGTATCTACAACGTTGGTGAGCCGTTCACCTTTACTATGGCCGAGTGGGTAGATAAAATTGGGCAAGCAGCAGGCTGGCAAGGTAGGGTCGTGCTGGTACCTCGCGGCCGTTTACCAGAGCCATTGAGGTGGGGAATCAACGCGGAACAAGATATCGTTGTGGATTCCAGTCGCATACGCAGGGAATTGGGCTATGAAGAGCGAGTGAGTCTGGACGAGGCGCTCAAACGCACAATCGCCTGGGAGCGAGCGAATCCACCAAAAGAGATTGATCCCAAAGAGTTTGATTATGCAGTCGAGGATGCGTTTTTAGCTCTCCACGGGTAGCGTGCTCAGCCAATTCCTGACTTTGGGGGCCTGGGTATCCACAACGGATATCCCTACTGAATGTTGACGACCGAATCGGGGAATCCTATCCATGGAGATGCTTGCGTCCCAGGATCCTGTAGGGACAAGGGGCGGGGTGGAGTGAATGAGGGGGCCTTGTGCTTGTCCTGGTTGGGGTGCGACCTGTTTGCTCCACGCAGTCCCCACTGGAGCGCGTTGCCACCAGGACAAGCACCAGGCCCCCACCCTCTTACAAGTATAGGTTTTTTGGGGGATGAAGGAGGAAAAAGAAGCG
>Ga0209701_10002176_pt1 | contig 12759 bp, 15 predicted proteins | sample CZO8metaG_4_FD_188356 | JGI IMG/M metagenome (GOLD analysis project Ga0209701, IMG submission 188356) | Vadose zone soil microbial communities from the Eel River Critical Zone Observatory, Northern California, USA - CZOApr15con2H3.8 metaG... | ecosystem: Environmental > Terrestrial > Soil >...
AGGATCACCCGAGAGTTGAAATGGTTTAGAGCAGTCCTCGTCGCACGTTCGTACGGCTCAGTTTTCGGTCCGCCAAGCCGCTCCCGCAGATTCGCTCAGCGAATTGTCGCTTGACACAGAGTCCATTAGCGGCTATTCCTCCTCTCCGAAGTGGCGGACCTCCGTCGCCAGCAACCGTGGCAACTGCCTTCGCACACAACATCGAGGTCCTGGGCTATCACGATCTCTCCGGACGGCCGGCCTTCAAGCTGGCGATGCAAGCGGTCGCCGGCCGCTGGTATCTCTACATGGGTCACCTCTGGCACCGGGGCTGGAGCATTCTCGATGTCACCGATCCAACTTCTCCCGAACACATAGCCTTTGTTCCCGGTCCGGAAAATACCTGGACCATTCAGATCCAAGTCGCCGAAGGAAAGATGATTACAGCCTTGGAGCGCATCGCTCCCGGTTGGGGCGGGCAAGAGGGTCAGCTCTACTCCGAAGGGTTTCTGATCTGGGATGTGTCCGATCCACGAAGGCCGAGACAGTTGGGTCAGTATCGCACCCATAGCACCGGGACACACCGAAATTTCTACGACGGAGGTTCTTTGGTCCATGTGGCGGGGGGCGCTCCGCGTTTCGACAGAAAAATCTATCAGATCGTGGACATCTCAGATCCCGGCAATCCGAAAGAAATTTCCCGCTTCTACCTGTCCGAGCAAGCGGAAGGCGCGCGGAACACCGACGCGCGCCTTTCTTGCCACGGACCGGCCCACGTTGAGGGTAATCGGACTTATCTCCCCTACGGTGAAGGTGGAGCGATCATCGTGGACATTTCCGACCTGAGTCGACCGCGGATGTTGAGTCAGCTTCTCTTCCAAGGACTGTGCAGCCGTCAGGGAATCCACACCTATCTTCCTCTACCGAGGCGGAAACTTGCCTTAGTCAACGACGAGGCGATCCAGGAGAACGGCGACGAAAACTTAAATCTCGCAGGGATTGTCGATCTAAGTGATGAGACGCATCCGCGGCTGATTTCTCTTTTTCCGCAGCCGGTGCCGCCGCCTGAAAGCGGACTCAAAAATTTCTTCTACAAAGGTGGACGCTTCGGCCCGCACAACCAGCATCATTCGAACCACCAGCCTTGCCTGGAGGATCGTGACGACATCGCCTATCTCACCTATTTCAACGCGGGGCTCAGGGTGTACGACATCAGGGATCCGCGAACCCCTAAAGAGATAGCCTATTTCATTCCACCTGACCCCAAAGAGAGAATCGGCGCCAAACCGAGCCGGCTGGTTGCCCAGGTCGAAGATGTCCTGGTCGATCGCCGCGGCTGTATCTATATCAGCGAAAAGAACCAAGGGATCTACATACTCAAATTGAAAGAGGTGTGGCCTTATGTTGCGGATTGAGTCACGCACAAAGTTTTTGGTTAGACTGATCTTTACTGCTTTTATCGTATTCGGAACGCTGGGGCTTTTCACGGCTCTTTCTGCCGCTACGACCTGGGCGCAGGAAGCCGACCGGGTCGCCAAGGCCAAGAAGGAAGGGCTCGTTAATCTCTATACCTCCTGGGATGTCGAGCGCAGCAGTGAGATGAAGAAACTCTTCGAGAAGCGCTACCCGGGAATTCAGATGAATGTTTACCGGGCGACCTCAGGCGTCTTCAGCAGTAAAATTTCTCTCGAGGCGAGGGCGGGACGGCACGAATTCGACGTCGCCACACCCGGCGATCTTTTCTGGAAAGGGCTCTACGACCAGTGACTCTTCGACCGCTATTGCTCGCCGGAGAGGGACACCTATCCGGCTGACGTGAAAGACGAGCGCTGCTACTGGACGATGCCTCATCTCAACACGCACGTCATCGTTTTCAACACGCAGATGGTCGCCAAAAACGAAATCCCGAAGAACAACCAGGATCTGCTCCATCCCCGCTGGAAGGACAAGCTGATCATGTCCTCCGATGATTACCGCTGGGTCGCCTATACGATGGACAAGATGGGGGAGACCAAAGGAGCGGAGTTCATGAAGAAGCTCGCGGCTCAGCGGCCCAATCTCCGCGCCGGACACATCATCCAGTTGCAGCTCTTGGCGGCGGGCGAGTTTCCTGTGAACGTCATGGGCTACGGCTTCCAGGTGGAGCAGATGCGCTCCAAAGGAGCGCCGCTCGATTGGGCAGCGGATGAGCCGGTTACCGTCACTGGCGCCGTGATATCGATCTCAAACCGGCCGCCTCATCCGGAAGCAGCTAAGTTGTTGATCGATTTGCTCTTGTCTCAAGAAGCGCACCGGGCGATGGTGAAACATCACTCGGTGCCGTCGCGGCCGGACGTGCTACCCGATCCACCCCGACTCCTCAAGGGGCTGAAGCTCTATCCGGTCAAACCGGCGCTGACCGACACCATGAACAAACGCATCGAGCAGTTTCGCTCGATTTCCGGGACGCAGTGAGCTATAGTTGGTCGGGAGCGAGTTGCGGCTTCGAGTAAAGTTTGGAATACTGACCTAGTGGCTCAAGGACCCAACGACAAAGTTTGGAAGTGTCTGAACGTCACTGTTAGCGACAAGAAGTCCGGTGCCATCATCGAATACAAAATCCATTTCTACCGAAAGACCAACGGATGGTACGACGAGGTGCGGTATGATAGTCACGAAATCAAAAAGGGGCGCAAAATCCTCGCACCCCACCTGCATATGAAACTCGCGACTCCATTTAAAGAGCCAAATGCAGGTGAATATGAACTGAAGCGGATAATTGACACTATTTTGCCAGAGATAAAGGAGATGACTCAATGAGCCGCATACTAGCCGTAAAGGGGACTGGCGGAGAGAGAGAAATAGATTATTCTGCTCTCTCGCTCAAAGAAATTCAAAAAAAAATCAAGAGCTATGAAAAGAGATACGGTAGTTATAGTAAGTTCTTGCGCAGCTACGATTGCGAATTGAGCCCGCCGGAGGAATACCTGACCCTCATCGATTGGGAGTGCCTCCTGAATGAGATCAGGAACAGAAAAGGCACACGCCTCTCCCTCGTTAAAGGAGGCAAAAGAAAACCCCGCTGAGTGCTTCCCCAAGAGCTTGAGGGCAGAGACGGCTCCTTTCTTTACGACCCTGCCTCCTCACTTCTTTTCCGGCCTGAGAGATTCAGGAAAGTACTTCGACGGGGACCAAACATTCGCGGTGAAATTGTGGCATCCGAGGATGCGCAGCTCCCGCATGATACGGATGTAGTCCTGTGAATCAAGATAATCCCGCCATGCGTCGAGGGATTCAAAATCGATGGTAATGGCGACCTGCGGTGTCACTTCCAGGGGGTTGCGGTAGTTACGAATCTCGATCACGCCTGGATGAGAAAGGGTTATCGGCAGCCAATCGTTCTTGGCCTTGTTGGCATAGACCGTTAGATTCGCGTTTTGATCGGGAAGATCCCACTGTATAACGAAGTGAACCATTATTGGATCGCCTTAACTAATCCGCCATCAACCAAAATGGTTGTGCCGGTAATATAACTCGATCGCTCAGAACCGAGGAAGACAACCAGATCGGCGACTTCCTCGGAGGTCCCGTAACGCCCCAGAGGCACTTCGGCGGCCATCTCCCGGTTGATCTCCTCGACTGGGCGTTTCAAACGCTCGGCCCGTGCCTGGTTCAATTTGCGCGCCCGATCGGTGTCGATTCTTCCCGGGCAGATATTGTTGATGAGAATCTTATCCCTGCCCAGCTCGCGCGAAAGTGTTTTCGCCAGGCCGATCACCGCGCTGCGAACCGCGTTGGAGAGGACCAGGCCCACGATGGGCTCCTTGACTGAATAAGAAGTAATATTGACGACGCGACCGCCGCCCACTTTACGCATATGCGGAACAGCTTCCCGCGTGAGCCTGAGCGCGCTCAAAAAACTTAAGTTAAGCGCCTTCTGCCAGTCCTCATCCGTGAATTTCATAAATTCACCGGGAGGCGGCCCCCCCGCGTTGGTCACTACGATATCGATGCGGCCGAATTTTTCCGCGCTGCTCGCTACAAATCTCTGTATATCCTCTGATCGCGTCATATCCGCGACCATAGGTAAAACCTCGCCGCCGGTCTCCCGGCGGATCATCTCCGCGGCTTCCTTAAGCGCCGCCTCTCCGCGCGCGCAGATGCCCACTTTAGCGCCCTCACGGGCAAAACCTAAAGCGATCGCCTTCCCCATCCCCTGGCTGGCTCCCGCCACCAGGGCCACTTTTCCTCGCAAACCCAGGTCCATCTTTTAACCTCACACATTGAAGATTGAGGACGAAGGATGGAAGATAGCGATCCTCGATCCTCTATTCTCAATCCTCGAATTTATTTCTGGCTCCAATAAATGTTCTTCTTAAAATCAGGTTGCAGACGCATGATATAGAGGGCAAGCATGCCGTGGGCGCCGAGCTGTCGCAGCCGCCGCGGATCGCCGGCCATGACCGCCTCTCTCTCTTCAGCGGTAAGATCGTAATGGCTTACCGTCTCTGAGAAATTGTTGAGGGCTTGCTGAAAGAAAGCCTCATTCATCTTAAGATCGAAAAGAAGGCGGTTGAGATGATAGCTGCTCATGTTTACTCCTTAGAGCCTCCAGCTCACAAAACCCCACCCTGTCGCCACATGATCGGGCATATAAAATGTGGCTGCGGCCTTGCGGTCTCCCACCGTTCCTAGCACCACCATCCAGTTGAGAAACTCGGAATCTCCCGCTTGGAGGAGTTCCTCCAAAGAGTAATCGGCTAGAGTTCTCCCCTTGCCTTCGCGCATGATCTCCAGCAGCTTGTGATCGAAGTGAGTGTCGATCTCTCCGATCCTGGGAGAGCCGGGAAAATGGGACAGCCCGCCGGTTGCGAGTATGGCCACCCGCTCTTTCCGGCTATCGGCAACGTCCCGAATCAGCTCGCCGACCCGGTAGCAGCGGCCCGGCGTCGGGACCGGATCCACCCAGGTGTTGACGTAGATGGGAAGGATGGGAATTTTCGGCTCCGGCATGAGGAAGTGGAGCGGCACGACTTGGGTGTGCTGCAGCTCGACATACTCCCCAAAAGAGAAATCGATGCCCTTTTCCAGTCCGGCCTTCAAAATCGCCTGACCCAGCTCCTTGTGGTTTCTGTAGTGGAACTTGTGCCGCGTGAATTGCCCCTTGACCTCGGCGGCAAGGGTAATGAAAAAAGTCGGGATGTTATTGAAAAAGAAATTAACGAACTGGTCGTTGGCGATGACGATAAGCACATCGGGCCTGGCCGCCTCCAAGTCGGCGCGCAGCGCCGCGTATGCCTTCTCCGCATCCTTTCTAAGTTTCTGCTGCGCTTCTAAGGAAGGTTTGGATGCCGCAGCCTGCGGGGCCATCCGGTAGTGGAGTTGCATGAACTCGTCCCACTCGGCTCCTGGCTCCAGAAGGATGTTGGGGGCGTGGCTGGCAGCCAATGCGGCAACTAGAGGCATCTGCAACTTCCCTTTCTTCCGATGAGCGGTCGAATCTTATAACCCGGCGGGGCAAAAATCAAATACCAAAAATCCAGTTGACAAGCTCACCCTAACGTAATAGGTACATGCGAGTCCTGGGGGGGGTCGGCGCTATGAAACGAGACGAATTCTTGACCACCAAAGAGGTCGCCAAATACTTGAGAGTGGATATGTATACGATCTATCGGCTAGTTACTCAGAAAAAGCTCCCGGCCTTTAAGATCGGCAGTCAGTGGCGCTACAAGCGCAGCCTGCTGGAGAGATGGATAAAGGGCAATCTGAATACGACTCGAAGCAATTGATCTAAAGCTTTCCCCCGTGCAAAGCGCTTTTCAATGGTCGAGCTTGAAATATCGGTGGCCGCAAAACAATTGGCACGATTTCGATCCCTAGAATCTAAACAGAAGCCGGGGACCTAGCGTGAGGTAGTTAAATCCTGTTGCGCTTCCTGCAGCAAAATTTCCTCCCTCGACGTTAAATTCTAGAGCAATGTTTTGAGTAGGCTTGAAACCGAGGCTCCCAGATCCACCGTAGATAAAATCACTCGCGGGAAAGCCGTTCCTCTTGAAGGACTGATGACCCAAGTAAAACTCCGAATAGATGTAAAACTTCTCCCTCTCGAGATATAAAGAGCTAAAGAAGCGGTTAGAAACATAGTTGTCTGGGTCGAAAAAGCCGCTGCCGCTCTGTTTGCGAAAGTCTAAAAATCTGAATTTATAGCCGACCGAGATTCGAGGGACTAGATAAACCGCGTATTGGGAGACGAACTGTGCATCATGGGCGCGGTTTTGATCCGAAAAAAACTTTCGGTTGTATCCTCCATACAAAGAAAACCTGTCGGTTAAAGCTTGGGATAAATAGAGGCCGCCGCTGGTCATCCTTATCCTGTTCTCTATCAATTGAGCGGTGTCACTCAGGACCTCCCTGGAAAAATTTACCCCTAGGGTACCTTTAAAAATCCTTACATCCGCCTTCGCGTGGCCGGTCAAGAAATTGGTATTTCCGCCGTCACCCAATTGGTTGAATCCCAGCCCTCCCCCAACCGCAAGCGTGTCTGTCACGTTCGTGTAGGCATTCAGGGACGCATCCTCGGCTCTGTTGTCTCGTGTCTTGTCTCGAGCATCCGAGTGCCTATAACTAAAATCCCAATAGAGGTTCCTCATCCAGGAACCATACAGCAGATTATATCTACGGAGGTGATTCCCGTCGGAATCCGTATAGTAATTATACCGCAAATCCAGTTTTGGCTTGGCCACGTTGTCGATAGCGTCCGTCAACTTCTTCAGCTCATTCTGCTCCCGAGGATTGGAAGGTTTTAGGAGACGGCTATTTTCCTCTGCCCCGGTTCGGTTACCAACAGCAAGAAGCAAGTATGAAAGGCCTTTCCTGGCATCGAAGTTCTCTCCCTTCTCAAGAAGACTTCTGTACATAGGAACCGCCGTTCCATACAACCCCTGCCATTGAAGGGCGTCGGCTTTGACAAGCAGAGCGTCCGTATTGTCGGGAGATTGCTTCAAGACCCTATCGGCCTCTTCAATCGATTCCGCCAGTCTCCCCGCCCACGATAATACTCTCGCCAGGTGGGTCCGAGCACGCAAGTTTTTTGGATCCTCGTTCGTTATAAGCCGCAGCTCTTCTATCGCCTCATCCAATCGGTCCGCCCATGACAAATAGATCGCCATCTTTAATCTATCTTCAACGGAAAATTTCTCCCTGGACAAGGTTAGAGCTCTCAGGTAAGCTGCGGCACCTTCGTCAATCCTGTCCTGGGATACATAATGATCGCCGAGCTGCCTGTAGAGCTCGGCTAATTTAGATTTGTCCTCAGTGGACTGAATCGCTTCCTGGATCTTTTCGATTGACTCCGCCCCGAAGGAGAGAGAAAAGCTGGCAGACAATAAAAAAATCGCCACCGCTGCCTTTATCATAATTTTTCCAGCCATGAACCTCGCCGCGTCGTCCAAACGGAGACCAATTCTCGTAGAATATCCAGCAGGGTACCAGAATGGGCTCACTATTACTACTAAAAATTGGTCTCCACGGTTTTTGTTGGGCCTAACCGGCCCATGAAGAGTCATGTCAGCGCCAAACACGGGAGATCACACGATCATCGTCTCACCAAATTTGAAGCTTCACTTTCTCAGGACACGCTCTTTAATCTTGGAAAGGCCGTTTTAGGAGAGTCGGAGACTACCACCGCTTAGCCATCCCTACCATTTCCTGCAGATAACCGATGACACATATAGGCGACATGATGGCCTGGTAAACAAGCATATATACAAAGAACCCTAAGAAGTTTCGTCGCACTTTGAGGTTTAAAGCCTCAAAGACTTTCTTCTGCTTATTAAACATAACCAACACAATAAGAAACGCGATTGGAATGACGAGTAAGGTCGTTGGACCAGCGATATAAAATCTCCCCGTAAGTGCCAGAACAACTCCAGGTAAGAACGCAAAGGCATAAAAGAAATCCAAGAAGGGAATAATAAAATCTATAGCCACAAAAAAACCGGGCATTGGAGATTTTCGGAAAACCGCGATGCCATACTGCTTGAGTCCCTCGATCATTCCTCTGGCCCACCTTTTGCGTTGACGGAAAAAGCCCCTCAGGTCTGTGGGCGCAACGGTAAAACCAATAGCCGTGGGTTCAAATCCGACGCGCCACCCATCTTTTAAGAGAGCCCAGGTGAGCACTATGTCTTCACCGATCACTGCAGGCCAGCCCTGAGAGCTCCGCACTACTTTGGTGCGAAAAGCACTAAAAGCACCTTGGGCCACCAGGGTTCCCTGGTAGAGGGATTGCTGCCGCTTGGCGGAGGCTATTCCTGTAAAGTAGTCCCACTCTTGCAGACGGGTCATAAAAGAAGCGCGCGAATTTTTGACCAGGACACATCCCGCAACGGCTGCTGTGTGCGGCGGGTCGGAGACTAGGCGCGCAACGATCCGCCTGAGCGCTTGCGGCTGCAAGAAAGTGTCAGCGTCCATGCAGACAACAATATCGTTGCTGACATGTTTCAGCCCCTCGTTGAGTGCGTGCGCTTTTCCACCGTGGGCAGCCTGGATAACTTTCAAATTAGGAATATCACAGGAAGAGAGGACCGCGAGGGTCCTATCAGTGGATCCGTCATCAACGACGATAACCTCCAGCTTGGCCGGATAATCCTGCCCTTTGATGCATCGAATGGTTTCATGCAGGTTTTCTGCTTCGTTATAGGCCGCGATGAGCAAGCTCACTGGAGGGAAAGAGATATCCGTTCGCAAGGGAGAAGGAGAATCCAGTAATACGCTCGCAAGCATATGAGCGTTTAGAAAGCCTGGAATTAAGGCGATAAATAGAATGATCAAAAACGCCGGGATCTCACCCACCGTATTTGAGAGGTCCCTCAACCAGTGTTGGGCAAGATATAGAGAAACCAAAAACCAGATAATCGCCGCTGAGGTTGATATGATGAATTTTGCCTTGACCGGGATATAAAAATCGCGCGTCTTGGAGATGCCAACAGGAGTGATTGCGATGGGAGCTTCCGTCTGGAGTTCTGACGCGCCTCGGCTAGATTCCACACCTCGAAATAATTGACGGTATCCGGCCCCCTTGGCCCCATGTTTGATTGCCCCCTCTTTTTCAGATGCTGATATGTCTTTCGCCATACAAAAAGTCCTTTTAACTGTGAGAAGAAAGCTACCGCGGGTTCACCGATATAAGGAAAGTTTTGAGGTCCGGATCACGTTTAGATGTCCCTTTCATAGAGGAACCTAAAGGCAGGTAAACTTTAAACATTTACCACCACGGCTGTTGGTTATGCAGAATGCAACATCTGTACCAGTCATTTTGTTATTGGAAAGACCGAATTATTGAGTACTTATCAGACTGGCCTGTGGAAGAGGTTGGCCAAATTAGACAGAAATATTACAAATTGCGGCACTTTCTGTTTGTATATTCTAACGATTGTGCGTTTAAACGAAGTGCTTCGTGGAATTGAATAGACCGAGGGATGAGCCCGGTATGAGGAGGGCCCAACTCTTAAGCTAGCGAAATTTTGTTCGGCTGTAAGGGAAAACTAAAAGAAATGGAAGAATGGCTGTAGCCTCGAATGGAATTGAACCACGACGCGAGGATTTTCACTGCTGTCCTAGAAGGGAGTTCATGGGAAAATCAAGTGCTCAGGGCGAGGAGCGAACCTACTCCCTCGCTTCCGGCGATTTTATTTCTGAAGATCGGCTAAGGTAACGGCAAGATTATCTAACTAAAATCTATGTCGCTCTATACGTTCTTACCGCCAAATCGGCTCTGCCATCGAGAAATAACTTCCTTGTTGTAAATGTTCTCAACCACCTCGCCGCGCAAGGCAGCGAGGACCGCATCCGTAGCCATCGTAATTCCAGGCTTCAGACCACTGCCCACATTGGAGGAAATCATGTGGGGCGAAATCAATACTTTGTCCCCCAGTGTCCGGAGCGGACTCTCCAGCGAAAGAGGCTCATATTCAAAGACATCCAGCGCTGCGCCGGCGATCTGCCCCTGCTGCAGGGCCTCGACCAGGGCGCGCTCGGACACACACATGCCGCGAGAGCTATTGATCAGGATGGCCATCGGCTTCATCAGAGCCAGCTGCTCCGCGGCGATCATGTGCCGGGTTTCCTTGGTCAGCACCACGTGGAGACTCACAACGTCGGATTCGCGGAGAAGCGTGGGCAGATCGACACGCTCGACGCCATGCTCTTTGGACCGGGATTCCGGAATATAGGGATCGTAACCGAGGATCCTCATTTTCCACGGTCGCATCAGGTTTGCCACGCGTCCTCCGATTCTGCCCAGGCCGATAATACCGAGGGTGAGACCCTTGTAGCCGTCCGGCCGCGAGCCCACATAGGTTCCCTCGAGCGATTTGTCTCTCCATACCCCTCCTGTCTTGAGATGGCGATCCCGCTCGCGCACTTTTTTAAGTATGGTGAGCATATTGGTGATGGTGCCTTCTGCCACACCACCCCAATTGGACTCAGCCGGGCCGTGGGCCACCAGGATTCCCATTTCAGTGGCTGCGTCAACATCTACGTCGTCCACGCCGATGGTGTACTTGGCAACGATCCGGAGCTTGTTCGAACTCTCCATGACTTTCCTGGTTATGGGAGTGCTTCGGATGGAAGTGCCAAGCAAAGCGTCGCATCCCTGTGCCATCCGAATCATCTCGGCTTCGCTATTTCCTTGAGGTGTATCCCAGGAGGCGTTTCCCAACACCAGCTCGCATCCCGCCCCCTCAAGTTTTCTGTGGCTCTCGCCTGTCTGATCGGAGGGAGCAAAAATAAAAACCTTCGACTTTGCCATTGTCATCGCTCCTTTCAAGAATAGTTATCTGCCGCAATAGGCCGACAGATATAACGCCGCGCAATGGAGGTCAAGTCCATGCGGAAGAAATTCCAGATGCAGGGGCATGACCAGGGACGGAATCGAACCGCCGACACGAGGAGAAAAAGTGTCAGGCTTCAATTTATGGATTTTATGGAGAACCATCTGGCGGCCATTGGTTGATTTCTGTCAGCTGATTAAGCAGGAGGTCGTAAAGAACACGGAGTTTCTCTATGGGGGTCCAATTGGGCTACTCTACTATGCAGGCCCAGCATGGACCCTGTTGGCGATTCTAGTCTTCTTGGGACTGTTGTTTTTTGTGATAACCCGAATGAACCGATCGTGAAGTTGAAAACCGATCGAAAGCTAGTGCGATTTTGTAAGGTCATGCCAAAGGGCCTTGAGAGGGTTGTAGGTCCCTTTGTGATAGGCGTAACCGATAAGCAGAATAACGGGAAAGACGAGGTTGATCCAACCAAAGGCATCCATAAAAGTTTTAACGATCAGCCAGTCTTTCTCAAGGCGACAACCAGCTCAGCATGTAGGGCCTTTGCCACTCGGCGAAGGCTATCCAGCGAATAACGGTCGTAGCTTTTATTCTCCATGCGCGTAATAGCGGTCCGTGAGGTGCCGATGGCCTTGGCCAGTTGTTCTTGAGTAAGCCCGGCCTTTTCCCTTAAATGCCGAATCTGCCAGGCCAACCGCAGCTTCTCTCTTTTTCTCTCCACGCGTCTTTTCATGCCGGGATCTCCTCTATAACATCCCTTTCTTAACGTCCTCCCATTTCTTCATCGGTTCCCTCCTGGGCATGTCGATGGGAGAGCAGGTGAAGGTTGGGTGTGGCCAGGGACGGAATCGAACCGCCGACACGAGGCCCAAAACGCAAAAACACCAAGTGATACCAGGTGACAGAAACCTAGCAAAACAAGGCTTTTCTCACAAGGGCAATGTTACTGAGTGGTAAGGTTTGCTACCTGAAGTTGGCACAAAACCGGCACATTTCTGCGAGCAGCAGAGCAACTGATTCATAAGTATTTAGGGCTGGATGATAAGGAGTGGTAAGTAATTGTAAAGACGAAATTTTTTGAAACAGCTGTTCAGTCGGTATTTCCTCTTATCATCGCTTATTGCATCTCATTAGCTACAGTCTGGATAGGGGGATATTTATGCCTTTTGAGAGGCTAGTTTTTGCTTTTATTTTTCTTAATACAGAAGGGACAAATATTCCTAACAATCTGCAGCGCTCGATGGGACTCCTTTGCTTCTGTCACATACAACCGAGTGGTACCATTCCAAATGTCGCTGATTAAAGTCTCGAACTTGCGCCTAGGAATCTTGTACATGCTTCCTCGTGCCCCTTCATAGTAACAATTCAGAGAGGCGAGTGCTTGTCCAAAACTTAGCGCCCTCTCAATGAGCTTTGGCTCAGTTTCCATGATGTTTTTCCGTGTAGCATTGCCCAAAAAGTGAATAATCCCAGCACTACACCAGTCGCCCGCACCAGCAGCATCCGTAAGCTTCTCCACAGAAAATGAGGGCATCCCGTTCCACTTTCTATTTCTGTTGCCACCTACACGAAAGCGGAGCCCTTCTTCTCCAAGAGTTTGTATCTCCAACGGAACACATATTTTTTGTGTTAGTTGCTGAGCGTCAGCAAGTTTTTCGTATGAGTATTTAACAATATCAGAAACCTGGAGACATTTAAAAAAGACTTCCTCGTTTGAGATTCTTGAGGGTTCGAAAACTATTAGGGCACGTCGCCTCTTGCTAACCTTTGCTAGATCAACCGAGCTTTGCGAAACCCTATCAAAATAAAAGACATTAGCTTTTGGCATTTTCTTGGCGATCTGCGCGACAGATTGAGCCGGGACCGGTTTGTGTTTTGGTAGCCACGAGCCGCAATTTGGGCAGATCCACTCAAAGCGGTGCCATGGAATACCTTTTTGATTAGTGCCTAATCTTTCAACGAT
>Ga0209701_10002180_pt1 | contig 12747 bp, 9 predicted proteins | sample CZO8metaG_4_FD_188356 | JGI IMG/M metagenome (GOLD analysis project Ga0209701, IMG submission 188356) | Vadose zone soil microbial communities from the Eel River Critical Zone Observatory, Northern California, USA - CZOApr15con2H3.8 metaG... | ecosystem: Environmental > Terrestrial > Soil >...
CGTTCCGGTGGGCGTGCTCACCCTCATGTCCCGCGGAGAGCGGATCTTCGCCGCCCAGGACCTGCGGCTCGCCAGCCACGTCGCGCAGCTCCTCTCGGCGGCGGTGGCGGGCGCCGACGTCTTCGAGCGGGAGCGCCGCCGCGCCGACGAGCTGGCCCTCCTTCAGGATCTGTCGGGCGCCATCACCGGCAAGCTCGATCAGCGCGAACTGTTGGAGTCCGCCAGCGCGCGCCTGCTGCAACTCGTTGAGGCGGACCTGGCGGCGGTGTACGAGCAGCCCGCCGCGGAGGGAGAGCTGCGGCTCTCCTGGGCGCAGGCCAAGGCGGGCCCCGCGGACGGCCTGCCGGCGCGCGTCCCGTGGGCCGGCGGGCCCGGCTGCGCGGCGCAGCTGCAGCAGACGGTGCTCGCGTCCTGCACGTTGCGCACGGGATCGGGCCCGGTGCGCCTGGCTCGCTGCGCGGCGGTGCGGCTCCCCGGCGGGCGCGGCGTCCTGGGGGCGCTGTGCCTGGCGCGCGTGGGAGAGCGCGACTTCACCGCCGACGAGCTGCGCATCCTCGACGCGGTCTGCGCGCAGCTCTCGGTGGCGCTGGAGAACGCCCGCCTCTACGCCGAGCAGCGCGCCCGCGCGGAGGAGATGACGCTGCTCAACGAGGTGAGCCGCTCGTTCGCCGGCGCGCTGGAGATCAAGCCGCTGCTGAGGGCCGCGGGGCAGACGCTGCGCAAGCTGGTGGACGCGAGCAACTGGTTCGTGCTGCTGCTCGATCCGGCGGCGCAGGTCCTGCGGGTCGCGGCGTGCAGCCCCGAGCACGAGGAGTTCATGCGCGGCGTGGAGCTGCGGCTCGACCAGCCCTCGCTCTCCGCGGAGGTGGTCCGCCAACGGCGTGCCGTCCAGGCGCAGGGCCCGATGCTGCTGCGGGTGGCCTCGCGGCGGCTGGTCGAGCACCTGGGGGAGCGCGCGGTGCTGGTGGTGCCGCTCGTCGCGCACGGCGAGGTGCTGGGCGTGGTCACGCTCGACGATACCGAGCGGTCGCGGGTGTTCACCCAGGCCGAGATGGAGCGGACGACGGCGGTCTGCCAGCAGATCGCGCTCGCGCTCCTCTCCGCCCGCCTCTACGAGGACCTGCGCAAGAGCTACGCCGAGCTGGCGCGCGCGCAGGCCGAGCTGATCGAGCGCGAGCGCCTCGCGGCCCTGGGCGAGATGGCGGCCTCGGTCGCCCACGAGGTGCGAAACCCCCTGGGCGTGATCTTCAACTCGCTGGGCAGCTTGAAGCGCCTGCTGCAGCCCGAAGGCGACGTGCGGCTCCTCCTGGACATCGTCGGCGAGGAGTCGGACCGCCTGAACCGGATGGTGGGCGACCTGCTCGACTACTCGCGGCCGCTGCGGCCCACCTTGCAGCCGGTGGCGCTGCAGCCCGTCCTGGAGGAGGCGATCGCCTCGACGAAGAGCCCGGGCGAGGAGAGCTCGGTCGAGGTGCGCCTCAAGATCGAGCCGGGCCTGCCGCCGGTGCGCGCCGACGCGCGCCTCTTGCGCCAGGCGGTGGTAAATCTAGTGACCAACTCGCTGCAGGCGATGCCGCACGGCGGGGTCCTGACGGTGAGCGCGGCCCGGGTGCTCTCCGACGCCGGGCCGCAGGCGCGCATCGCGGTGCACGACACCGGGGTGGGCGTCCCACCCGAGGCGCGCTCGAAGGTGTTCCAGCCGTTCTTCACCACCAAGCCGACCGGCACCGGGCTCGGCCTGGCGGTGGTCAAGCGCATCGCCGAGGGCCACGGAGGCCGCGCGTTGCTTTCGGACAGCGAGCGCGGCACCGAGTTCCACCTGCTCCTGCCGCTCTCCGGGTAGTCGCCGCCAGCCGCCGCCGATAGGGCGGCGCTGCGCTCTTGAGATTGGCGGCGGCGCTGTGCTTTTCACAGCGCGGCCCTTATGAGATGCCTTCCGCGATGAGCGAATCGACCGCGCCACGGGCGGCAGCCGCGCCGGCGCCCCGCGTCCTGATCGTCGACGATCAGCGGAACATGCGCACCACCACCGCGCTGGTGCTGCGGCAGGCCGGGTACGACGTCGCCGAGGCGGAGAGCGGCGAGGCCGCGCTGTCGCGCCTCCTGGCCGAGCCGTTCGACGTGGTGCTCACCGACCTCAAGATGGCCCCTCTCGACGGCCTCGCCGTGCTGCGCGGCGCGCTGGAGATCTCGCCCACCACCCAGGTCATCGTGATGACCGGCTACGGGACGGTCGAGAGCGCCGTGGCCGCCATGCAGCAGGGGGCGCACGACTACGTCTCGAAGCCGTTCAAGGAGGAGGAGCTCCTGGTGCGGGTGCAGCGGGCGCTGGAGAAGCGCAAGCTGCTGGTCGACGTCGGCCTCTTCTCCGACGAGTTCCGCCGCCGGTACAAGCTGGAGGAGCTGGTGGGGCGGTCGGCGCCGATGCGCGAGCTGCTCACGAAGGTGGTGCGCATCGCGCCCACCGAGGTCACGGTGCTGATCACCGGCGAGAGCGGCACCGGCAAGGAGCTGATCGCCCGCGCCATCCACGCCAACTCGCGCCGGGCGGCGCGGCCGTTCGTGCCGGTGAACTGCGCGGCGATCAGCGAGAGCCTGCTGGAGAGCGAGCTGTTCGGGCACGTGAAGGGCGCCTTCACCGGAGCGGTGAAGCTGCGCCGCGGCCTGCTCGAGGAGGCGGGTGGCGGGACCTTCTTCTTCGACGAGATCGCGGAGACCACGCCCGCGTTCCAGGCCAAGCTCCTGCGCGTCATCCAGGAGCACGAGATCCGGCGCGTGGGGGACAACGCCTCCATCGCAGTGGACGTCCGGGTGCTGGCCGCCAGCAACCAGGACCTGCGGCAGGCGATCGCCGAGAAGCGTTTCCGCGAGGACCTGTTCTACCGGCTCAACGTGGTGCCCCTGGTCATGCCGCCGCTCCGCGAGCGGCGCGAGGACATCGCGCTCCTCGCGCAGCACTTCGTCGACCGCTTCAACCAGCGCAACGGCACGCGGCGCATCTTGACCCAGGGGGCGTTGCTGAAGCTCACCGCGCACGCGTTTCCGGGCAACGTGCGCGAGCTGGAGAACGTGATCGAGCAGTCCGCCGCCCTGGCGCGGCGCGACTCGATCGGCGCGGACGACGTCTTCCTGGAGCGGCAGGGCGGCGCGGCTTCCGGCGCTGCCGGGTCGGCGGACGGCCCGGTGAAGACGCTCTCGCAGCAGGTCGACGACGCCGAGCGCGAAGCCATCCAGCGGGCGCTCGCCCGCTCCGGTGGCAGCCTGGAGCAGGTGTCGCGGGAGCTGGACGTCTCCACCACCACGCTCTGGCGCAAGATGAAGCGCCTCGGCCTCCGCCGCGACTGATAAGCTCCCCGCCGTGCCGAGGAAGAAGCCGTTCAACAACCCGTTCGAGCCGCTCAAGCTGGACAGACCCGACCCGCCGGAGAAACCAGCTCCCGCGGCGCCCGCTCCTCCCGCCCCGCCGCCCGCGGATGCCCGGCGCCCGCTCTCCGACGAGGACCTGTGGGCGCTGGCGGTCGAGGGAGCGGCGCCGCTCGAGGACCGGAGCGCGCGGATCAAGCCCGATCCGGAACCGATCGCCACGGCGTACGGACCGCTCGACCCGGAGCTGGCCGCCTACGACGAGCTGCGCGCCTTGGTGAACGGCGCGGCGCCGTTCGACATCGCCGACTCGGACGAGTTCATCGAGGGCTCGGCGCGCGGCCTGGACCACCACGTGCTGCGGCGGCTGCGGCGCGGCGACTTCGCGGTGCAGGGTCACGTCGACCTGCACGGGCTCACCCGCGAGGAGGCGCGCGCGGAGTTGGAGTCGTTCCTGGCCCGCTCCCGGCACGGCGGCAAGCGCTGCGTCCTCGTGGTGCACGGCCGCGGGCTGCACTCGAAGGACCAGATGCCCGTCCTCAAGGACGCCCTGAAGCGCTGGATGAAGACGGCCCGCTTCTCGGACCACGTCCTGGCCTTCGCCACCGCCCGCCCCCACGACGGCGGCCTCGGCGCCGTCTACGTATTGCTGCGCCGCCTGTAACGGTGGGCAAACTACCGAACGCGGAGACGCGGAGACGCGGAGGGGTTGGGCTTCCCCGAGATAGGACGCAGGCGCCCGATCGTGCGGGAAGAAATTCTCCGCGCCTCCGCGCCTCCGCGTTGATCTTTGAGCCCAGGTCAGCGGGCGAAGGTGGTGGTGGCGGATTGGGCCAGGCGGGCGAAGGTGTCGGGCTGGATGCCCATCCAGAGGACCAAGGCAGCGCAGCCGGCCAGCGCGATGCCCGCGGCGATCAGGTGGCCGCCGGCGACGGGCTCGGGCTTCGACTGCGGCACCATGTACACGTACACGACCACGCGCAGGTAGTAGTAGAGACCGGCCACGCTGGTCAGCACGCCGAGCACCGCGAGCGGCACCAGGTCCGCCGCGATGGCGGCCCGGAAGACGGTCACCTTGGCCATGAACCCCGCGGTGGGCGGGATTCCCGCCAGGGACACCATGAAGAGCGTCATCGCCGCCGCCAGCCCCGGGTGCCGCTCCGACAGCCCCGCCCAGGAGGACAGATCGTCTCCCCCGCCCGCCAGCGCCTCCTTGCGCTCGATCAGCGCCACCACCCCGAAGGCACCGATGACCGTGGCTCCGTACGCGGCCAGGTAGAAGAGCAGCCCTTCCAGCGCGTCCGCCCTGGGCGGAGCGCCCGCCATGGCCGCGACCGCGACCAGGAGGTACCCGGCGTGCGCGATCGAGGAGTACGCGAGCATGCGCTTCACGCTGCGCTGGGGGATGGCTAAGAGATTTCCGACCAGCATGGTGAGCGCGGAGAGCCACACCACCAGCTTCTGCCAGCCGTGCGGCCCGAGCGCGGCCGACGGATCTCCGAAGCCGCCCACCAGGATGCGCACCAGGGTCGCGAATGCGGCGACCTTCACCGCCGCGGCCATGAAGCCCGTCACCGGCGCGGGCGCACCGTCGTACACGTCGGGCACCCACATGTGGAAGGGGACGGCGGCCACCTTGAAGGCGAATCCCGCCGCGAGCAGCGCGGCGGCGGCGAAGAGCAGCGTGGCGGTCCCGGGCGGGCTGCCGAAGGACCCGGCCAGGCGCACCGCGTTTGCCACGTCCGAGAGGCGGGTGGACCCGGTCGCGCCGTAGGCGAGGGCGGCGCCGTAGAGGAAGATGGCCGAAGCGAAGGAGCCCAGCACGAAGTACTTGAACGCCGCCTCGGCCGGGCGCTGGCCGCGCCGCAGGTAGGCCGACAGGCAATAGACGGCGAGCGACATCACCTCGAGCGAGATGAAGATGACGATCAGATCGGTGGCCTGGCCGAGCAGGCACATGCCCGAGGCCGAGAAGAGCGCCAGCGCGTAGTACTCCCCGCGCGTCGCGCGCAGCGCTTCGAGGTAGCCGAAGGACACCAGGCACGAGAGCGCGAGCGAGGCGCAGACCACCGCGGCGACCACGCGCGCGAACCCGTCCGTCACGGCGGCGCCGGAGAAGATGGGCGCCGCGGGGTCTCCGATCTGCGCGACCGCGGCCCAGAACGCGAGGCCCGCGAACACCGCCGCGAGCCACGCCTGGTATCGCCGGTCCGGGACAGGCTGCGCGACAGCGCGGCCCAGCGTCTCGGGCTTCGGAGGAGCCGGCTTTGCCGATGACGGGCCGGAGCCGGAGGCGAAGGCACGGGAGTTGCTCAAGAACACCTCGGAGGTGAGCAGCACCAGGGCGCCCGCCGCGAGGATCAACGCGGGCAGCACACCCTCGAGGTCGGAAGGGTTGAAGTTCATCGCTCGCCTTCCGCGCGGGCCTCGCCGGGCGGACCCGCCCCGGGCCGCTGCAGCCCGGCGCCCTGCGGGCGCGCCGCCCGCGGGCGCGCGACCCGCTGGATGAGGTCCTCCGCCGGCACCCGCGAGGCATTGAGGAATGGCTGGGGGTACACGCCGATGAGCAGGATGGCCACGAGCAGCGGCACCACCGTCACCCACTCGCGCAGCGTCAGGTCCGTCATGCCGTGCTCGGCCGCGCGCCGCTTGGGGCCGAAAAGCGTGCGCTGGACCATCCACAGCATGTAGACGGCGCCGAGGACGACGCCGGTCGCGCCCACGATCGAAAAGATCTGGCCGCGCGGCGTGCCGCCCCAGCTCCCCAGCGGCGAGGTCGAGGTGAAGGTGCCGATGAGGATGAGGAACTCGCCGATGAACCCATTCGTCCCGGGGAGGCCGATCGACGAGAGCACGACCACCAGGAACACCGCCGACATGGCCGGCGCGACGCGCGCGACTCCGCCGTACTGCGACAGGTCGCGGGTATGGGTGCGCTCGTAGAAATACCCGACGATGAGGAACAGCCCTCCGGTGGAAATGCCGTGGTTCACCATCTGCAGCACGGCCCCGTTCACCGCTTCGGGGGTGAGCGCCGAGAGCCCCAGCATGACGAAGCCGAGGTGCGCGACCGACGAATACGCGATGAGGCGCTTCAGGTCCTGCTGCGCCATGCACATCAAGGAGCCATAGACGATTCCCACCACGCCGAGCGCGGCGATGGCGGGCACATACTGCAGCGCGGCCGCCGGGAAGAGAGGCATGGCGTACCGGACGAAGCCGAAGGTGCCCATCTTCAGCATCACGCCCGCCAGCACGATCGAGCCGGCCGCCGGCGCCTCGGTGTGCGCGTCGGGCAGCCAGGTGTGCAGCGGCCACACCGGCACCTTGATGGCGAAGGCGAGGGCGAAAGCGAGGAAGAGCCATTTCTGCGCGTCCGCGCCGAGTGGCGGCATCTGCGCAAGCAGCGCGACGTAGTCGAAGGTGCGTGGCTGCCCGGCCGGAGCGGAGTGGCTCCACAGGTAGAAGATGGCCAGGAGCATCAGCACGCTGCCGACGAAGGTGAAGAGGAAGAACTTCACCGCCGCGTAGATGCGCCGCTCCGAGCCCCACATCCCGATGAGCAGGTACATCGGGATGAGCATCGCTTCCCAGAAGACGTAGAACAGGACCAGGTCCAGCGCGGCGAGGGTCCCGATCACCGCCGTCTCGAGCACCAGGAGCGAGATGCAGTACAGGTTGACGCGCTCCTGGATGTATTTCCACGAGCTCAAGATGACGATCGGCCCGAGGAAGGTGGTGAGGAGCAAGAGGAGCAGCGCCACGCCGTCGATTCCCACGTGGTAGCTGAACCCGAGGTTCGGCGCCCAGTCGGTGCGCTGCTCGAAGGAGAAGCCGCGCGCTCCGGGCCGGAAGCCCACCGCGAGTGGCACCGAGAGCGCGAAGGTGAGGAGGGAGGCGATCAGCGCCACGCCCTTGTGCTGCCCGCCCTCGCCGCGCGGGAGGAAGGCGATGATCACCGCGCCCACCATCGGCGCGAAGATCACCAGGCTGAGGAGGTGCGACTGCACGAAGTCCATTTCAGCCTCGCACCAGGAAGACATAGACCAGGATGAGGACGCCCACCGCGGTGACCGCCGCGTAGCGCTGCACGTCGCCGTTCTGGAAGCGGCGCAGCACCGAGCCGACCGCCGCCACCACCTGCGCTGGCCCGTTCACGAGCAGGCCGTCGATGATCATGACGTCCGCCGCGCGCCACAAGGTCCGCGCGGTGGCCCACAGCGGCTTCACCACGATCCGGTCGTACAGGGCATCCACGTAGAGGGCCGACGCCAGCGCGCGGCGCAGCCTCGGCATCGCCCGCGCGATCCGCTCGTCGCCTTCCAGCGCGCGGCCGGGCGCGTACAGGGACCACGCCGTCAGAAGGCCCGCCCAGGCCACCACCAGCGCGATCCCGAACGCGACCAGCTCCGGCAGCCGCTCCATGGGAGGGCCGCCGCGCGGCCGCGCGAAGACTCCTTCGGTGAAGTGCTCCCAGGTGAACGGCAGGTGGTGCGAGGGGAGGACGATGAGCGCCCCCACCACCGAGAGCGCCGCCAGGACCCACAGCGGCAGCGTCATCACCCAGGGCGCCTCGTGGGGATGCACCTCGGGAGGACCGCGGTACTCGCCCTCGAAGGTGAGGAGGTAGCAGCGCCATACGTAGAAGGAGGTGATCAGCGCGGTCACCGTCCCGATCGCGTAGATGGCCGGCCCCAGGAAGGCGAGCCGCGGCGAGCTCGGATCGGGGAGCAGGGTGAGGAAGTCGAAGGCCCGCGTGTTCAGCGCCTGCGCGAGGATCTCGTCCTTGGAGAAGAACCCGCTGATGGGCAGGACGCCGGTGATCGCCACGGTGGCGATGAAGAACGTCGCCGCGGTGTGCTTGAGCCCCAGCCGGCGCAGCCCGCCCATGCGGGCCATGTCCTGCTCGCCGTGCAGCCCGTGGATCACCGCGCCGCTGCCGAGGAACAGGCAGGCCTTGAAGAACGCGTGCGTGATGAGGTGAGCGGTGCCCGCCGCGAACGCGCCCACGCCGACGCCGACGAACATGTATCCGAGCTGCGAGACGGTCGAGTACGCGAGCACGCGCTTGATGTCCATCTGCGAGGTGCCGATCAGCGCGCCGACCAGCGCGGTGAGGATGCCGATCACGGCCACCACCGCCATCACCCCGGGCGCCTGCACGTAGAGGAAGCTGAGGCGCGCGACCATGTACACGCCCGCGGTCACCATGGTCGCCGCGTGGATGAGCGCGGAGACCGGCGTGGGCCCCGCCATCGCGTCGGGCAGCCAGACGTAGAGCGGCAGCTGGGCGCTCTTCCCGGTGGCGCCGGCGAAGAGCAGCGCGGCGGCGGCCGACGCGACGCCCAGCGAGAGCGGCGCGACCTTGAGCGTCTGGAAGCTCACCTGGCCCGTGTAGAGGTAGAGGACGAAGATCCCGATGAGGAACCCGAAATCGCCGATGCGGTTGACGATGAACGCCTTGCGCCCCGCGTACGCCTTCGCGTCGTCGTCGTACCAGAAGCCGACGAGCAGGTAGCTGCAGAGGCCGACGCCCTCCCAGCCGACGAACATCGCGACCAGGTTGTCCGAGAGGACGAGGAGCAGCATCATCGAGACGAACAGGTTCAAGTACGCGAAGTAGCGCCAGTAGCCCGGGTCCTCGTCCATGTACCCGACCGAATACAGGTGGATGAGGAACCCCACCCCGGTCACCACCAGGACCAGCGTGCCCGAGAGCCGGTCGAAGGTGAGGCCCAGGTCCACGCGCAGGCTGCCGACCGAGAACCAGGTGAAGACCAGCTGGCGAAGCTGCGCGGTCTCGCCTTCGATGTGCGCCACCTGCCACCAGGCGAAGAGCCCGATGCAGAAGGAGAGGAGCACCACCAGGAGCGCGACGGCGTACAGCCACGCCTTGGGGAGCCAGCGCCCGAGCAGGCCGTTCACGGCGGCGCCGGCGAGCGGGAGCAGGGGGATCAGGTACAGCCAGGAGACTTCCATTCACTCCTCAGAACTTGAGCGTATCGAACTCGTCGACGTTGACCGAGGCCCGGCTGCGGAACACGGCGATGACGATGGCGAGGCCCACGGCGGCCTCGGCGGCGGCCACCGCGATGACGAAGAAGACGGCGGTGTGGCCGCTCAGGAAGCCCGCCTGGGTGGGGGCGCTCTTCACCAGCGGGAAGCGCGAGAAGGTGAGGAAGGTGAGGTTGACCGCGTTGAGCATCAGCTCGATGCTCATGAGGACGATGAGGGCGTTGCGCCGCAGCACCACGCCCACCCCGCCGAGCGCGAAGAGGACCGCGCCGAGGAACAGGTAGTGCAGAGGCCCGACCATCAGATCTTCCCCTTGGCGACGACCACCGCGCCGACGATGGCCACGGTGAGGAGCAGGCTCGTCACCTCGAACGGCAGCACGCTGAACAGGTAGAGGGCGCGCCCCACGGCCTTGACGGTGCCGAAGCCCGTCGGAAGCTGCTCGACGGCGAGGTCGCGCACCGGACCCGAGTACGCGGTGCGCAGCGCGAACACGACGATGAGCCCCACCGAGGCCGCGACCGCGAGCGCGCCGATGCCCTTCCACACGGTCACGCGCTCCCTGCTCAGCTCCTCCTCGCGAAGATTGAGCAGCAGGATGACGAACACGAACAGCACCATCACCGCGCCGGCGTAGACCATCACCTGGAGGATGGCGATGAGGTGCGCCGAGAGGAGCAGGTACACGCCGGCCAGGAAGAAGAAGCAGGCGACCAGCGACATGGCCGCGTGGACCGGGTTGCGACGCAGGATGACTTGCGCCCCGGCGACGACCACGCCGGCGAAGAAGACCCAGAACAGGACGGTCTCGGCCATTCGCTAGCCCCGCACGAGCGCGTCGAAGTCGGCGCGGAACTTCTCGATGTAGCTCTTCGCCGGCATGGCGGCGCCGTCGGCCAGCGCGCAGATGGTCTTCATCTCCATCTGCCGCGCGATCTGGTGCACGTTGTCCACGTCCAGCTTCTCGCCCCGGCCGGCGCAGATCTTGTCGAGCAGGCGGCTCAGCCACGCCGTCCCTTCGCGGCACGGCGTGCACTGGCCGCAGGACTCGTGCGCGTAGAAGCGCATCACGTTGGCCAGCGCGAACGCCATGTTCGTGTCCTCGTCGAGGTAGACGACGCCCCCCGACCCGGCCATGGTCTTCTTGGCCTTGAGCGTGTCGAAGTCGGAGGGCCAGTCGACCTCCTCCGCCGTCATCACCGCCGAGGAGCTGCCGCCGGGGATGATCGCCTTGAGCTTCTTGTTCCCGCGCATCCCGCCGCAGTACTCGTCGAGCAGGACGCGGAAGGTGGTGCCCATCGGCGCCTCGTGCACGCCCGGCAGGTTCACGTGCCCGCTCACCGCGTACAGGCGCGTGCCGCCGTTCTTGGGGACACCCACGTTGGCGAACCAGTCGCCGCCCTTCTCGACGATCACCGGGACGTTCGCCAGCGTCTCGACGTTGTTGACCGCGGTCGGCTGCTTGAACAGGCCTCCGCCCGCGTTGGCGGGGAACGGAGGCTTGAGGCGCGGATATCCCTTCCGCCCTTCCAGCGACTCGAGCAGCGCCGTCTCCTCGCCGCAGATGTAGGCGCCGGCCCCGATCACCACGTGCATGTCGAGGTCGAACCCCGAGCCGAGGATGTTCTTCCCCAGGTAGCCCTGCGCGCAGGCCTCGTCGATCGCCTGCTGCAGCCGCGCCGCGGCCGCCTTGCGGAACTCGCCGCGGCAATACACGTAGGTGAGGTGGCAATCGAGCGCGTAGCAGCCGATCACCAGCCCCTCGACGAACATGTGCGGGCTCTTCTCCAGGATCGCGCGGTCCTTGAAGGTTCCCGGCTCGCCCTCGTCGGCGTTCACCACCAGGTACTTGGGGAAGCTCGTCTCCTTGCGAACGAAGTTCCATTTCATGCCGGTGGGGAACCCCGCGCCGCCGCGGCCGCGCAGGTTGCTCTTCGCCACCTCGTCCACGATCTTCTGCGGCTGCATCTTCAGCGCCTTGGGGAGCGCCTGCCAGCCGCCGGACGCCTTGTAGGTCGCGAGCGACCAGCTCTCGGGCTTGTCCCAGTCGCCGCTGAGGATCTTCACGCGCTCGGGCACGCTCAGCGGCTCCTGCCGGTCGGGACGGTGGTCGCCGCGGGCTGCCCGACGGTGCCGGTCGCCTGCGGCTGGGACTGCTTCTCGATCGCGTGCTTGTCCTCGAGGTGACGCGGATGGGGGCCCGGGGCCATCCTCTGCCCGGGCTCGGTGCGCAGCCGGGCGATCAGCGCGTCCATCGACTCGGGCGTGACGTTCTCGACGTAGGTGAAGTTGTTGTGGAGCACCGCGGGTGCGGTGCCGCAGGAGGCCAGGCAGGCCACCTCCTCCAGCGAGAACTGGCCGTCCCTGGTGACCTGGCCAGGCCGGATCCCGAGCCGCTCCTCGCAGTGCTGCAGGATCTTCTCGCTGCCCATCGCCCAGCAGGAGACCGAGTTGCACACGCCGATGTGGTGCTGCCCAACCGGGTGCAGGCGGTACATCGTGTAGAAGGTCGCCACCTCGCGGACGCGCACTGGCGGGACGTCGAGGCGGAACCCGACGTACGCCATCGCGGGCTCGCTCAGCCACCCCAGCTCGTCCTGCGCCAGGTGGAGCGCCGCCAGCAGCGCCGACCGCCGGCGATCGGGCGGGTACTTCGCGACGGCCTTCTCGAATCCCTCGTCGAACCGGCGCTGCTGCTCCGCGTCGAAGGGCGAGGGCACGACCCCCGCCTGCCTGGACAGGGCGATCATCGGGCGCGCACGTCTATGTCGAAGCACCTGGGGTGTCAAGGCGACAGGACGACTGGGATTTCTATCGGCGCGCGACGAGGTTCAGCACCACCGTGAGCACCAGGCTGAGCAGGAGCATCAGCCCGAGCGGCATGTAGAAGGTGAAGCAGCGCCGCGCCGAAAGCGGCGAGGACGGTCCCGACCACGAGGAGCAGCTTCCCCAGGCCTTCCATGCGGGAAGCATAAGTCGCTACCGAACCTCGAGCACGCGCAGCGCCCGCAGGGCGACCAGCGTGGCCCAGGCCTCGTTCTCCGGCCTGCCGGAGAGCTTCACCAGGTCGGCCACGCTGCGCGTCCCGTCGCAGCGAGGCAAGAGGTGGGCCTCCCAAGCCTGCAGCTCCACGTCGCTCAGGTTGAACGCCGGATCGGGCGAGGGGATGAGCCGCGCCTCGGCCGGGAGCAGCCGGCGAAGGCGCTCCGGCTTGTAGAGCTTCTTGACGCCGCGCACGATCAGGTTCGCCGGGTGGATGTCGAGCTTGACCATCTCCCTGCGCGCGCGGGCCTGGAAGGACAGCGCGAAGGAGCCGGTCTCCCAGGCGAACAGGCTGTAGAGGATGCTCTTGATCTGCTGCGCGATGTA
>Ga0209701_10002182_pt1 | contig 12745 bp, 12 predicted proteins | sample CZO8metaG_4_FD_188356 | JGI IMG/M metagenome (GOLD analysis project Ga0209701, IMG submission 188356) | Vadose zone soil microbial communities from the Eel River Critical Zone Observatory, Northern California, USA - CZOApr15con2H3.8 metaG... | ecosystem: Environmental > Terrestrial > Soil >...
GCAGCGTAGCAGAGAAGGCGCTGTGCTGGTGCGATGGGCGGAGGAGGCGCAGGAGCTTGGTCATTTCAGCTACAGCTTCACGCAGAGCAACCCAGATTTTTCCTTCCTTGGCGCGAACCAGCTAATCTCCATGCAAGCGTAACAGAGACCTGTCTTGACCACCACGATCGCAGCAGTACCTGCCGAGTTTCGCTCGGACGGATGCAAACGCATTCAAGGGGTATCACCACCGACGGCGAGCTGTTCTTCAGACTCAAGCGGCTCGTTTCTCTCTTGGAAGGGCCAGTATGATCTGTACCGGGCAAACGTGAGCATGTGCCGGGGCAGCCCGGCATTTTCGATAAACTGCGCCGAATTCCCCTTTCTATCCCAGCTATGCAGAATGCAAGGTGGTCCGGACGCGGGACCTAGGTGCAATTCAGCGTGGCCGTGCCGCTTACATTGGTGGAGGTGTTGCTCACGCCGTTATTCACCGTGATCTGCAGGTTCTGCGGAGCAGTCGCAGTAATGGTAACGGTTCCAGGCGCGATGCAGGCGGCGCTCCCATTGTCATTGATGGTCGCCATGGCCGAGTTCGAGGTTTTCCAGGTCAAGCCGTCGGCAACGGTGAGCTCTCGACTGCTCTTATTCGTGAAGGTCCCGTTGGCGGTGAACACAACATCTTGTTGGGGAGCGGCGGTTGCAGAGTTCGGGCTGACAGCGATGCTTGTCAGGTTAGGGTGGCCGGCTCCGCAGCCCATCAGGAGCAGGGCGAGGAAAGCGAGAAGAGTAAACTGCAAGGGTCTCATGAATGTCTCCAAAAAGTTAGATAGGAAGCCACTGGCCAGGGGTTGCTTGGGGGCCACTTACGGGTTTTCCTCGGTACGAACGGCCGGGAACAGGTCCGGCAGATTTCGCCCTCCGATCCTGCCGGCGTGCAGAGCATCCCATATGTTGTGTTCAGCGCTGACGAAAAGTCCTACGCTTATTCGTACTATCGGGTTCTCTCCGCTCTCTGGGTGGTGGACGGCCTCAGGGGGGACCGCATCTTTGACACTCACGCTCTGCGCACCGGATAATCCGGGACGTGGCTGATTCCACTGTTGTCCAGGACTCCTTCCGCTCTGCTCTTTTGCGGCGCTCGTTCCGCAAAGCTTTCCTGCCTGCCGTCCGCGGGGAGGGCGTGTATCTGTGGGATGCCCGCGGCGAACGCTATCTCGATTTTTCCGGATCAGCCGCGGTGAATTTCACAGGCCATGGAGTGGCGGAGATTCCGGCCGCCATGGCCGAGCAGGCGGCGCAACTGGAATTCGCTCATACCAGCCAGTTCACAACTCCGGTAGCGGAAGAGTATGCGCAAGAACTGCTCGAGTTTGCCGGCGATAATTTTCGCGGCGGCAGCGTGTACTTCACCTGCGGCGGTTCGGAGTCCGTCGAAACCGCACTGAAGATGGCGCGGCAGTACCAGGTGGAGATCGGACAAGCCCACCGCCACCAGGTGCTGAGCCGGGCGCAGAGCTACCATGGGTCGACGCTGGGGGCCCTGGCAGTTTCGGGGAACAAACGGCGGCGTGAAATTTACCGGCCGATGGTGCGGGAGTTCGCGCATGTCGGACTTCCTTATTGCTATCGCTGTGCTTATGGCTGCAAGGATTGTGCGCGGCAATACGCGGCGGAGGTGGAACGCGCGATCGAGGCGGCTAATGGCGCCGCGGCGGCGTTCATTTTTGAGCCGGTCAGCGGCGCAACGCTGGGTGCGGCTGTTCCTCCGGAGGGTTACCTGCAGCAAGTCGCCGAGATCTGCCGGCGCTGCGGCGTGCTGCTGATCGCGGATGAAGTGATGACCGGGATGGGGCGTACCGGGCGCAACTTTGCGGTCGAGCACTGGAGCGTCGCGCCGGATATCTTGGTTACAGCCAAGGGACTCTCTAGCGGATACGCCCCGCTGGGGGCTGTGATTGCTACCAAGAAAGTGGTGGATGCAATCGCCGAGGGATCAGGAACATTCCTGCATGGCTTCACGTACAACTCGCACCCCATTTCGCTGGCGGCGGGACGGGCCGTGCTGCGGTATCTACAGCGACGGGAGCTGGTGCAGGCCGCGGATTCCGAGCGCGGCACCATGGTGGGAACAAAACTACGCCATGCGCTCCAAGCTCTGCGGGATTTGAAGGTGGTCGGCGATGTTCGTGGCATTGGGCTGCTCTGGGGCGTGGAGTTTGTCGCGGACAAAGCTAGCAAGCAGCCCTTTGCGCCGGAACTGAATTTTGTGGGACGGGTGGCAACAGCCGCCGTCAAGCGGGGATTGCTCGTCTACCCTATGCAGGGGTGTGTAGATGGGGTCTCTGGCGACCACCTGCTGATCGCGCCTCCAGCGGTGATTACGGAGGAAGAAATTACCTGGGCAGTGGAGCAGTTGCGGGATGCAGTGGAAGAGGTTACGCATGAGGATTAGCGTACAGTTGCAGCAACTTTCGCACGTTGTTCGCGTATGGAGGATAATGGGGTATGAAAGTAGCCATTAAGTTATCACCGCTCTTTTCACTCCTTCTTTGGGCCGTCGGCTTGAGTCAGACCATTCCACAGGCGACCAAGGCTCAGCATTCAAAACAATATTCTGACTACCACAGTGGCGTAAACATTGTTCGGGAAACGCAAGCTGGGAAAGATGTGGACAGAAACATCGAAAAGCTCCCGCCGCTCTACGCCTTCGACCCCTCCGAAAATGTCGCTGAATACCCCCATCACGAGCTGCGCAGCATCGCGTGCGACGCCGATGCCATCGTGGTCGGATCAACGAAAGCCGCAGAAACAGGTGTGACCGAGTCCGGGGATTTCTTGTTTACCGATTACACGTTCAGCGTAGCGTCGGTAATTAAAACCAATGACTCCAACCCGGCTGCAGGGTCTACGATCATTGTTACCCGTCCCGGCGGTGCAGCGAACATCAATGGGCACTTCGTAAAGGCAAGCGTTGGTAATTTCCCGCAGTTTGATTTTCACCAACAGTACCTGCTGTTCCTTCGCTACTTTCCCGACACAAAAACGTACAGAGCATTTCGCAGCGGTACATTCGTACTATCGCCAAGCGGCTCCGTAATTTCCATTGACAGCACGCAGAAGATACAAACGAAAAACGCCCAACGGAAGGACGCGTTTCTGGCCGAAGTGCGTGCTGCTGCGACAGCACCATGCTCCGGAATCACTCGGACGCTGAACTAAGGGGCGAATGCGATGAAACGCTTACACTACGCTCCCCTTGTTGTCTTGATTTGCGCCTGCTCAGTCTGGAGCACGTGCCCAAGTCAGACGAATAAAACCTGTTAGCACGTCTTGGCTGGGCGCCGGTGCCCGCCCTGTCCTTGGACAGTCAGTGGTCGAGTTCCACTGGAAGCAATAAACCACGGGACAAAGAAGATTTTTTTATGTATCTCCCGCATTTCCAATCAATTAGCTGATGTTTCTCGTTTGACCTGCGATTTACCTGCGATGCATTGTGCACTCCTCGCTTCCCAGTCAAAGTGGCACCTGGAAACACCGAGGAGGGTTCCTATGGCGAGTCCACTGATTGAATTCTGCGAGCAGGCAAATCCCCGAGTACTGAGTGAAGCTCGCCGGGCAAGGTTTCAAAATGCGAAACGGGTCCACCGGAGTTTTTTGGCGGCGGCCGAGAAGCGCGCGCTGGTCTGGATGGCGGAACGCACGCCGGGCTGGATCAACTCCGACTACCTCACGCTCCTTGGATTCGGGGCGCAGGTGATGGCGGGGGTCAGCTATGGGTTGGCGCGCTGGAACCGGCATTGGTTGCTCGCAGTGATTGCGTTCCTGGCGCTGAACTGGCTGGGGGACAGCCTGGACGGCACTCTCGCCCGCGTGCGGCAGCGGCAGCGTCCACGCTACGGATTCTATGTGGATCATATGATCGACAGCTTCGGCGCACTGGCACTCATGGGCGGGCTGGCCCTGTCAGGGTATATGCATCCCTTGCTTCCAATCGGCCTGCTGATCGCCTTCCTGCTGCTTTCCATCCAGTCTTATCTCGCCACCTACACGCTGGGCGAATTTCAACTTTCATTCTGGAGTTTTGGTCCGACGGAGCTGCGCATCCTGCTGGCCGTGGGCAACGTGGCGCTGTTGTATTGGCCGATGATCTGGCGCGGTCACTATCGGCTATTTGATGTAGGCGGGACGATCGGGCTCTTCGGTATGGGTACGATGCTGGTCTTCTTCACCGCGCGCAACACCTACCGGCTGTACATCGAGGAGCGAATCCCATGACAGCGAATCCCTTGACCACGGGTGATAGTTGGCGCACCACCGGGTTGCGCTGGCTGAAGTTCAACGCGGTGGGCGGGATCGGCATAGGCGTGCAATTAATTGTGTTGGCCGGGCTGAAAAGCGGGCTGCACTTCGACTATCTGATCGCCACCGCTCTGGCGGTGGAAGCAGCCGTGGTCCACAACTTCCTCTGGCACGAACGGTTCACCTGGGTGGATCGAGGGGCCGAAGCCGGGTTCGTGCGCTTCATCAAATTCAATTTCACAACCGGGGCGTTTTCGATTGTGGGGAACGTTGTGCTGATGAAACTTCTGGTTGGCGTGATGGCTCTGCACTACCTTGTAGCCAGTGGGATCACCATCGCGATTTGCTCCATCGTGAATTTTGCGGTGAGTAATAAGTTCGTGTTTCGAGCGAAGCCAGACAAGAGATGCTTTCAGGCTGCAGATTATTCACGGACTAGAGTCCGCTCGGAATGACAATTGCAGCTAGGTTTGCGAATGCAGCTGCTGAAGAGTGTGTGTGCGACTGATGTGGCGGCCTACGGGGCATGATCTTTGTTCCACTCCTGCCCGGCACTGACAGTCCCAAGCTAGAGTATCCCGCTCCTCCGGAGCTAGTTGTGGAATTTTGCAATCCATTCGCCAATCGCCGAAGCGGTTCACACTCAGACTCTGAAGCGCTGCTCTGCTCCGCCCAAAATCAGCCCACTGAAAAGGCACGGCTGAACGCGTGTCTCTCTCCATGCTGTTGCTGAATCAGTCTCCGTGGTTGTGGCCGTGGGCCTGACGCTCGACCGACCAGATGTCTTCTGGCTTTTGCTCTAAGGGGTAGACGTGGACCATCCAGCCGAAGATCTGGGGCATGAACTTGCCGCCGGCGGCCTCACAATCTCCTTTGGTGGCGATGGAGCCGGCAAGGCCGAATTTAGCGTTCGGTCCCCATACCTCTCTCTTTTTGTCAGCCGGTGGAACGCACATGTTGACGTGTGCGTGCCACTGAGCGACGCTCAAAGGAATGCGCTGATCGAGCTGGTCCTCGGTTGCATTTTTTGGTGCGGTGTACATCACGCCGATCAGTTTGTAGTCGTCCCCGTGCTTCTCGTAGAGCAGCGATGTGGGATGCTCAGGATTGAAACGCAAGCCGGCCTCGAACCCATACCAGTAGTTGGTGAAGTGATACTGCTTCTGTGGCAGGTTGGGCAGGAAGATCTTGTAGCCGTCGGCCAGGGCGGTTTTGTAGTCCCTATATTTGTCCGCAACTTTGCGGGCGGCCTCTACCACTTGATCGGCGCGCTCTTCGTCGCCCGGCTTGGGATCGCGCACCGTGGTCATCTTCATGTGCGGGCCCATGTCCACGTGATGCCCTTCCATGGAATGCATGGCGTGGGCGCTGCCGTCGCTGCCCATGCCCGGCATGTCGTGCATGTCGGTCGCATTGCTGTTGGACATATCGTGGCCCGGCATCTCCATGTTCGACATGTCGCCGCGTGATTTTTCTTCCTGCGCCCAGACGAGCGCGAGTGCGAAAACAGCGAGCCAAGCAACGGCCAGAAGTCGTTTGCTCATGCCGGTCTCCCCACAATTCCCGTCTTGTACTAACCCTGAATGAGGCGGGTTGTTTCTGCAATGGAAGAGGGTTACTGGGAGTTACGGGAGTAACGCGCTCGTGGACTGGGGGCTCCGGCTTTGAATAAGCCTAGTAGCTATCTCATAAATGTTGCAGCGGCGCATCGCGATACCGTTCGTGCCAGCAAGTCGGTGTACAATGCTTCCGGCTGCGCGCGATTCCAATACGGAAATCCTATATGAAACGCGCCTTGCGCATCCTAATCGCGTTGTTTTGGAGTGTCTTCCTCTTCGCGCAGGACAAGCTCCCATCAACTGAGCAGAAACCAAAGCCTCCGGCAAACTCTTTTGACCAGCAGCAGCAGCCTCCGCCTGTACCGGCTCTCAAGAACCCATTTGGGAATAACGCTTCCCCGTCACCGGGTTCGGCCATTCAACAGGCAGCGCGGGCGGCCGCAGCGGAACGAGGACATTCGTTGGGACCACTTGACATACTCAGCGAGACGATGGGCGTCGATTTCTCTCCATATCTCGCCAGAGTTGTGCACGATGTCAAACAGAGCTGGTTCAACTTGATTCCCGACTCCGCCCGTGCACCGCTGATGAAGAAGGGTAAAGTCTCCATCGAATTTGCCATTCTCAAGGACGGCAAGGTCTCCGGTATGAAACTGGCAGGAAGCTCCGGTGATATTCAACTGGACAAGGCTGCATGGGCTGGCATCGAGGCTGCAAATCCTCTTCCGCCGCTGCCCACGGAGTTCGGCGGACAGTATGTCGCCGTGCGTTTCCACTTCTACTACAACCCGGCACCATCGGAGGTTCCAGCAACCTCCTCTGTTGACCAGAAAACATTCCGCATAGGACTCTCTCAACAAAAGGCATCCGGTATCACAGTCAGAATTAGGCCACGCCGTGTGGCGCTTGTTTCCGATTCACCGCAGGTATTCTTCGCTACGGTGACGGGAACCGCTAATCGCGCGGTAACTTGGAGTGTCATTGGGCTAAATTGCTCTGGTAGCGACTGCGGCACGATATTGCCGAACGGCTTGTACACCGCACCCCACGTTGTGACGCGACCACTTTTCGCGAGGGTGACGGCCGTCTCGCTGGCCGATTCCAGTGCGTACGATGCGGTTACGGTGCGTGTCTCTACCGAGGAATGACGGTGTCACCAGCTTCAGCTCAAGTTGTCAGCCCGGGGGAACAAACCGGCAATTCTCTGCCACTGTTAATAGGAAGTAAGAACACTGCCGTGAACTGGAGTGCTCTCGGCACCGGTTGCGCGCGACTCGGCTTGCGGGCACCATCTCTGCCACCGAACTCTACGCGGCACCCTTCAGCGATCCTAACCCTCCGACTGTAACGGTGATGACGGCGTTAGCGATTGACCCAAGCGAGACATATTCTGCCACGGTCACAATCGTGCAACCTAATCCATCGCACTAGCTATCTCTCGGTCAGCCGCATTTATTCGATAGCTTCTAGTCCGACTAGGATCTTCGATGCCGCCTCCGTACCCGAGCGAACACAGTCAGGCACACCAATGCCATGGTAGCCATTTCCGGCGAGGGCGAGGCCAGGCAGCCGCTCGCACCGGCGCTCAATACTTTGCATGCGCTCCAGGTGACCAACGCCGTACTGCGCCATCGCTCCTTTCCACTTATAGGCCCGGGCAAAGAGAGGCTCGGCGGTGAGCTTGATAATCTGCTGCAGTTCCTCACGGACGACGTGGAGGATTTCATCATCAGAGAGGTTGAGGATCGTTTCATCACGCGTGCCACCGAGAAAACAGCGGACCAGCGCGCGATCTTCGGGAGCGCGGTGCGGAAACTTATTGTGTACAAACGTCGCCGCCAGCATGCGCCTGCGCTCACTACGCGGCACCAGGAAACCGAAGCCCGGAGGCAACGACGAGCGCACATCCCGGTTGTAGCCGAGAGTGACTGTGATGGACGAACTGTAATTGATCCCGCGGAGTTCAGAGGCGAGGCCCGCGCTGGTGGTTTGCAGAAGTGCGGCGGCAGCCTGTGCAGGCGTGGCTACGATCACGCCGTCGAAAAGGTCAGATCCATAGCCCGCCGAAACTAGCCAGCCGCCGTCCTGTAGCTGCACCGACTGCACTGTCGTGTTGGGACGCAAGGATGCGGGGGAAAGACGTGCGAGAACCGCATTCACCATCTGCTGCATGCCGTCTTTGAGCGAGGTGAACAACGGGTTGGCGGGACCTTTAGTGGCTCGCGCCATCTTCTTGCGGGCGGCCAGCATGGCGCGGCCCAAGCTGCCATGGCTTGCTTCCATCTCGGCGAAGCGCGGCAGGACGGCACGCACGCTGAGTTGGGAAGCCTCGCCCCCGTAAACGCCGGAAAGTAGCGGATCGGCAAGGCGCTCCACCATTTCGCCGCCGTAATGGCGCTCGACCAGCGAAGCTACAGTTTCGTCTTGATCGGCTTTGCGCGGTGGGTGGAACCACTCGCGCGCTATGCGAAGTTTTGTATCCAGTGAGAAGAGGGGTGAGAAAGCAGTGGGAACGAGCTTCGTGGGCACCATGAACATCAACCCGTCGGGGATCACCACCAGCCTGCCTTTTACCAGGATGTAGGTCTTCCGGTCGGCGTCGTTGGAGCCAATAAGCTGATCGCCGAGTCCGACTTGACGGCAGAGGTCGGCGGCCCATGGCTTTTCGGTAAGGAAGGAATCGGGACCGGCTTCGACCAGGCAGCCATCCACGCGCTCGGTGACCAGCACGCCACCCAAACGCGAGGTGGACTCGAAAAGAACGTATTCCAGCTGCGTGCCCGAGCAGCGTTGTTCTTCGAATGCAAAGGCAGCGGAGAGTCCGGAAATTCCGCCGCCGATAATGGCGATCCGTTTCATGGAGGAGCAGGGCTATAGCACCCTTTGCGCAGATGGTTTCGACAGCCGTGATCGCGCCACGTCGGCCAGCGCGGCCACCAACAATGGCGAATCATTCAGCGACTCCGCGCGCCACAGGCGCATGCCCGCTTTTTCAGCGAATTGTTTGAAGCCTATGTCGATGTCGTACAGCACTTCCACGTGGTCGCAGAGAAATCCAATGGGCTGAACGAAAACTCCGCGATGGCCCTTCTGTTTCAACTCCAGAATCGTGTCTTCGACCGTGGGCCCAAGCCAGGCTCCGCCCGACACGCTCTGGCTCTGAAAGGCAAACGCCCAGTCTTCGGGCGTGAGCGCCGCCGCGCGCGCCACCAGCGCGGCCGTTTCTTTGGCTTGGCTCTCGTAGGGATCGCCTTCCGCGATAGTGCGCTGGGGAACGCTGTGGGCAGTAAAAATCACTGGGACTTTGATGCCCATCTCGCGGCAGGCCCGTTCCCATCCGGGGAGCAGCTTTTCGGCGAAAGCTTTGATCAACAGCGGGTGGTCGTGCCAGGATTCCACAAAATCGATGGCGAACGGAATTTCATCTTTCTGCGCGAGCGCGGAGCGGTAGAGGCCAACGCTGGTGCGGGAGTTCTGCGGCGCCAGGCAGATGGCTGCCGCGCGCTTGACTCCGTCCGCCGTCATGCTGCGGACTGCGTCGGCGATGAAAGGCTTCCAGTTACGCATGCCGACGTATACGGGCAGTCGTAGCTCGCGCGCCAGGAGTTCTGCCTGCTTCAGAGTCAGTTCGGTGAGAGGGGAGCGGCCAATCAGCTGGTAGCGACGTTTCAACTCTTCAATCACCAGAGCTGAAAGCGAACGGCCTCCCGTGACCTGGAGCAGAAACTCCGGGACCTCGTCTATGGAGTCAGGGCTGCCGTGAGCCAGGAGAAGGACTGCGATTTTCGCCGGATTGGAGGTCGAGCTCAAGGAGCGGTTCCGACTTAAGTGCAAAGCGGCTCTGCGGCTATCTTCCGCTAGTTCTCCTGCACGAATTTGACCAGCGCCTTCACGTTCTCGACCGGCGTTTCCGGTAGGATGCCATGACCCAGATTGAAGATGTGCCCGGGACGCCCGCCGGCGCGGCGCAGAATTTCTTCTGCGCGAGATCGCAGTTCGTTCCAATCGGCAAAGAGCAGGACGGGATCAAGATTGCCCTGTACTCCGCCAGTCAAACCGACGCCGCGCCAGCCTTCATCGAGCGGAATACGCCAGTCGAGGCCGATCACTTCTGCGCCAGTTTGCTTCATCGCAGGTAACAAGGTCGCAGTTTCTGTACCGAAGTAAATGATAGGCGCACCGGTCTTCTGCAGCGCCTTGACCAATTCGGTGGTGCGTGGCAGCACGTAGCGGCAATAATCCTCTACGCTGAGACAGCCTACCCAACTGTCGAAAATCTGGATAACGTCCGCCCCGGCGCGCACCTGTTCGGCCGCATATTGGGAGACGACCGCTACCAGCTTGCACATCAGTTCATCCCAGGCCGCGGGAGAGGAATACATCATCCTCTTAGTGTTTACATAATTGCGCGAGCCGCTCCCTTCGATCATGTAGCTGGCCAAGGTGAAGGGAGCGCCGCAGAAGCCGATTACCGGCAGGCGCGTTCCGAAGTGCTGGCACACCAGGCGCACGGCTTCGGAGACATATCCCAGATCGGCGGCGCGATCGGTGCGCAAGCGGGCAATCTCTTCTTTTTGGCGGACCGGCTTCTCGATGGCCGGCCCTTCTCCGGCTGAGAAGTGGAAGGGCAGTCCCATCACTTCGAGAGGCAAGAGGAGATCGGCGAAGATGATGGCCGCATCCACGCCCAGCGCCTCGGCGGCAGTGATGGTCACCTCGGCCGCGACTTTCGGTTTCTTGCAGATCTCGATCAGCGAATACTGCTTGCGGACGGCGCGGTACTCTGGCATATAGCGTCCGGCCTGGCGCATGAACCAGACGGGCGTCCGGTCAACTGGCTGCGCCTTGCAGGTCTTCACCAAGCGGGATTCCGGGGCGGACATGAATGTTCCAAATGTAGCATTTTCGTGCCCTTGGCCGCGTTCCGTGGGCAAACCGGCCTGACGTTCCTAAGCCGGAGTCGGCACCGGCTTGTCCTTATGTGTATCCCAGGCACCAAGAGAGTACATCCAGTCCTTCCCGGAATCGTCCTATCATGACCTCTGGACCAATTGGATCCGTAGACCAACCGGGGAGGTACTTCACATGGCCGCGAGTCAGGTGGTTCTTTACTTTGACAAGCAGGAGGACGCCCTGCTTTTCACCCTGGCCGCCAGCTCGGTGATTTCAGCTGAGGCGCCCGCCCCTGCCGGCGAAGCTGCGGTGAAGATTGCGAAGGAAATCTGCAAAGCCAGCCGGATCACCACCGAGGGTGCCTTGGGTCCGGCCAACCTGCCCAGCGCCAACCTGCCCAGTGCGGACAAGCTTAATCAGCCTCAGGAGCAGTGCGTTTAAGTGTTCACAGCGCCGGATTGCAGTATTGAACGCGCATCGGCCTCAGAACACCGCATTGGGAGACCAGTCACAGCGAGGGGCGGCCCAAACGAGTAATCACTAGTGTCCATTCGCTTGGTACTACATGCCCCTTCGTGACCTATCCTTCTGGCAATTCCGGCTGTAAAGTCCCCTCCAAGCCACTTCCACATGCCAAGTCAATACAAGGCTGACGCAGCTCGGCCACGTTAGTTGTGTCCAACCGCGGCGGCAGGTAGTACTACCAGCGTTACCGCGAACAGGCAAACAAAATCACCGAATTGAAGGAGAAACAAATGAAAAGGTTGATATCAGTTTTTGCACTCACAGTCCTGATTGCAACATTTGGGTTGGGCATAGCCTTCGCGCAAAGCAGCGGCAACTTCAGCTACGGAAATACGGGCGATACGCACTGCGTACTGAACAACAATGGCACCGGGACAATCAGCGGCGGGCAGCTGTGCAGCCAACAAGCTGGCGCCTCGTGCACGGACTCCAGCACTTGCGCAGGCGGCACGTTTTGTTATAACCCGACCAACGGCACCCTTGCAGGTCAATGCGTCAATAGCACTAGTGGTGCCGCGTGCCAAAGCAACACGGATTGCACAGTCCCCAACCAGACTTGCATTACTCCGGACGGGCAGACCCCCTCAGCTAATGACCCCGGTATATGCGGAGTGGTTTCCAACCAGGCGTGCATCGGGGGCCTACAGGCCGGAATAAAAACGAATAGCGGCAGCGGTAATGTGTTCGTCGTCAGGCCCTCGGCTGTGATTGGCCTCCTCACGGATGTTACAGTCGGGAAGAACAGCAGCATTGACATCGGAACCAGCTCGGCGCTATCCGGGGTGGACTTTACGGTGACCGTTAAGTCGGAGTCCGGCCAGCCCCAGGCTAACGTCATCCCGAGTTTCCCGATCACTTATGACGCTCGTTTCATCCAGATCAGCACCAACCTCTTTAGCGTGCTCGGTAACTTGTGTACGGTGGTGGCTAACCCCAACCCGGTCGGAGGCGTCACAACCGCCGTCGGCTGCTTCATCAGCTTTAACGAGAGCACGGTTTCCGCTCATAGCTTTGACTGGATAGTTGGCGCCCCGGACGCGCATGGTAATGGGACGCTGGCATCCGGTCAATACGGCATCACGGCCAGCTGGAGTTCCTCTCTGGGGGATTTTGGCATAGCCCGATCGATGACCTGCGTGGGACCGGTGAACTTGACCGTTCAGCAGAATAAGGTTTTCAGCTTCAACACACCCAACTCCCTGTAACCACGGTCGCCACTTGCAAACCAGGCCTCAAGCCCACTGGGCTTGAGGCCTCGCTAAAAAAAAACGGAGGGAATCAAGATGTGCTTATGGCTACGGCGCTTTTCGCTTTGCGCTTTCACGATTCTGCTTTGCTCGGTACTTTCCGCCGCGGGAGATCTCGAGTCCGCCAAGCGCGCTTATCAAGACAAAGACTACGCTAAAGCATTCAAGGAAGTGATGCCTCTGGCGGATCAAGGCAATGCGGACGCCCAGTTCATTCTCGGCAAGATGTACTGGGAGGGC
>Ga0209701_10002188_pt1 | contig 12738 bp, 8 predicted proteins | sample CZO8metaG_4_FD_188356 | JGI IMG/M metagenome (GOLD analysis project Ga0209701, IMG submission 188356) | Vadose zone soil microbial communities from the Eel River Critical Zone Observatory, Northern California, USA - CZOApr15con2H3.8 metaG... | ecosystem: Environmental > Terrestrial > Soil >...
AACCGAATCCGGGAGAGCGCGCAGGATTTTGCGACGCGTTCGCGGAACGCTGCACGGCGTGACGAGCGCAGCGTCCGGCGTGAAGCGGGCGGCGCGCCGTGCCAGTGAAGCGAGCGCCACCATTTTCGGCGGCGAGTGGCCCGCCGGTCACCTTCGCATGCCGTAGCTGCGATTTATGGTACGACGTTGCTCATCGGGCACTATGGTGTACGCGGGACCAGCGACGCGCTCGAGCTCGAGCGCGAGGGATTTCTCGCGGGGTCCGACTGACCGTGCGTCCAAGTTGCGCGCGGTCGTCGGTGAAGATCATAAGCGCGTCTCGTGCGCGGCTAATCGAAACATAGAACTGCTTGCGGTTGACCAGTTCGGGCGAGAGTCGCGTGTCGATATCGACGATGACTCGGTCAACCGTCGCGCCCTGGGCGGGGTGAGAGGTGGAGGCGTAGCCGTGGTCAATGTGTCGCAGGCGATCGCACGCAGCTTTCAGTTGTTTGCCATCATCGAGCCGCATCACCGCGCGGCCGAAATGAATGGATTCGATCGTGGCGAACTCGCCGTTGGCGACGCCGAGCGCTCGATCAGGTGCGCGGAATTGGATGCGGTCGCCTCGTGACAAGATTCGTTGTTCCTGGCGGAAGACTTCGACGCCGAAGAGCCGAAGGGGATTATATTCTATGCGGCGTCCCTCGGCGGTTTTTACCGCTAGCAGGTTGGCGTCGCGATCCACGGCTTCAACCCGGGCGTAGTCGCCCTTGGCAACGGCGAACTGCCTGCTTCCGCGAGTGAAGCGCACCACGTTGCCTTCTTCGTAGTTGTAGGCAATTGCCCGCTGCGAACCGGAAAGGCCGCGATTCACCAGAATCGTGTGCTCTTGACCCGCGGGCGCGACCTGCCCGCGCGCGGTCAGTTCCGCGCGAATGGCCTTGTTCAACTCGCGGCGCTCGTCGTTTGCCGGGCTGACCACCAAGACACGCTTACCGGCTTGATGGGCGGCAGCGTAATCGCGCGCAATCTGCTTGCGGCGCTCCTTAATATCGGCGACCTCTCGGATGTCGCCGCGGCGCTCAAGAATCAGCAACGATTCTGATATTTCGCCGTTGGCGGCTCGCTCCACGGCCTGGCGAAGCTCGGGGTCGCGCTGGCGGCGAATCGTGTCCAAGCGCGCCACTGTCATTCCGACCTGTTGCATCTGAAATATGGGGCGTCCAGCTTCGATTGCGTGATGCTGGCGCTGGTCACCGACGAAGATCAGCCGTGCCACGCCCTCATCACTTGCCTTGTGGAGCAGGCGGTTAACCTGGCGGGTGGGGAGCAGACTCGATTCATCGATGATCGAGATCTGCTTTGGTCTTGGGGGGTCACGTCGTGATTGGCTCTCGAGGAGACTCGCCAGAGTCGTCGCAACGATGCGTGCGTCCACAAGCGACTTGACGGCGCGGGTAGTCGGCGCGAAGCCGTACACGGCGTAGCCCTGTTGTTCTGCGAATTCGCGGATCGCACCGACCGTGGTGGTTTTCGCCGCACCCGCACGGCCTTCGATTGAGGTGATCCAGTCGTTCGACGAAAGCATCACATCGGCGGCCCTCGCCTGATCCGAAGCACAATTGGCGTTGGCTGGCCCATAGGCGGATGTCGCTCGATGATCCGACTGCTGTGACTTTCGACTGGCCGGCGCGCATGATTGCGATATTCTCGCGCTCAAGGGCGATCATCTCGGGCGTGGTGTAAGTCCCTTGCGGCGAGTTCGCGCTCTGACCCGCCGCGATCAAGCGGCCACCTTGCACGAACCGCTCGCTCTCGGTTCGAATCTGACCGAGTTGCACGCTTCCCATCGCATGCTGCAGGGCTTTTGCTTCAAGCCCCCGCCGATCAATCACCGCCTCGCGCTGCGTGTTTTCGTCTATGCTCTGGCGGATAGCTTCTCGCGCTTTCTCTTCGAGTGTGGGTACGGACCTGTGCCGCTGGACGAACCGTCGCTCGAACCCAATGCCGTATTGTTGCGCGCGTGAGCGCCACTCGGCTTTGAGGCTTTCTTCGTCGCGCTGATCCTTCGATAGCCTGGTTTGATGCGCGATGTTCTGGGCCGCCCCGGCTCCTGTCAGCCCTGAGCGCGCCATCGCCCGCTCAATGTCCTGGCGACGGCGCGAGAAGGCCATCACCTGCTCGCGCGTGTAGGCGTCAAGCTCCCAGCGACCGTCCTGGCCGCCGACCCTGATTCCGTATCCGAGCCGTTGAACCTCGTAGGCCAATTCGGACCGATAGACCGCGCTTGCGAAAGTCTGCGCACGATAGATCTCGATCGGATCGAGCCCGCGCCACTCCCCGTCCGGACGACGGGTCATATTGGCGATGACGACGTGGGTGTGAAGATGCGGGTCGGGGCCGTTGCCGTCTTCAACTCCGCTCGCGGGGCGGGCGGCGATGTGATCGAAGCTCGCGGCGACGATATTGTGGGTCACGACCCATTCGCTCCCACCGCGGCGTCGGGAAAGCGCATATTGCTCAAGCTCTTCCAGCGCGCGGCTGACTGCTTTCCGGTGAGCCTCGATTATTTGATGATCTTCTCCAACGAGGCCTTGAATGCTGACCGACTTCGGCGCGTTGAAGGTTGCGTCCCAGCCGGCGCGCCGATCCTCATAGCCATTGGCCTTGTGAACGAGCACCTGGCCCGAAGCACGGCGAAGCCCGTGCAATACAGCACGGAAGTCTTCACTCACAACCTCACCAGTCAATCCAAGCTCGTGAGCACCACGACCGAACCACTGCCCGACTACCCGCTGTTCTTGGGTGTAATAATCGTCGTGCGAGTACTTCTCTTCGTAATAGGTTTCGGCTTGGGCGGCGGTCAGCGCGCCTTTGGACATTACCAGCATTAGTCCTGAGTCCTCACCGGCGCGTCCCCTGTCCCGTTCGATGGAATCCGTCCGCGAGTGATCATCAGAGTCGCAAATCCGTCGCTTGGCTTAGTGCTGACCTGTCTCGGAAGAGCGCGCGGAATGAACTCGACCTGTCGCCTGCTCGGAACGCACAGCTTCACTTTGACGCGAGTGCGGTCGAGTCCTGCGATGCAGAGATAGCCTTCGAGGCGCGGTAACCGCTGGATCTCGGAGGCCATCACGACCGGCTCGCTTCGCCGCGACGGATGGGTATTGAAACGACCGCCGTGCTCGGTCGTACTTATTCCGATCTCGTCGCGGAGCGACTCGCGCTCGCCGATCTGGCGCGCGATGAAGGCGGCGGTCTCGGGCTCGTCAACCCGCAGCAGCAGCTTGGTCGAAGGCATCGACGCGAGCACCGCTGCCTGTTCGTGCCCATAGATCCGCCGAAGTTGGGCGATGCTCTGCAAGCCGAGGATGGCGGCGAGTCCGTGCTTTCGTCCTCGGGTGATCAGGGTCTCAAGCTTCGCCTGGCGCCCGAGGGTCGGCAGCTCGTCGACCACGATCCAGACCCTGCGGCGATGGTTGGAGTTGAGCAGTCGGCCGACGATGAGGTCGAGCCAAAGGTTCGCAAGCGGCAGTGCCGCCGTACTGGACTCGTCACGCAACGTGAGGAAAAGCCAGCCTTCCAGATGCCCGGCCCATTCGAGCGCGCTCCAAGAGGGGCGGCCGTCAGGCGGCGGCAAGTATAGGAAAGGGCGGGTGGCGTTGGCGACGGTCGCGATGATTCCGGCGCCCTGCTCGTGCGCGCCCGGATCGATCAGGCTGTAAGCCGGCGTGCCGGACAGCGTCTGCTTCAACTGATCGCGATTGAGTTCGAGCAGCGTGGGGATGCTCTGTGGCTCGCGGCTAGTCGCGAGCCCGAGCAGGCTCTCTAACAAGGTCCGGCTGGACTGCCGGAAGAAGTGATCCGAGCCGCTCTCGTATCCGTGGAGTGGTTCGGGAATCAGCGAAGCAGCGAGTGTGGCCGCGTCGGGTTGGTAGTAGCGCTCAGACAATTCCAGCCACGGCGACCAGTAGGGCCAGCGCTCGTCGACCGGATTCAGGATCAGGTCCCTGCGCGCCGGCCGGTAGAATTCCCCGACGTATTCGCATTCGGGATCGACCACTATCGCGAGCTCGCCGCGCGCGTGGATCTGGCGGAGTAGCGCGCGGATTGCCATCGACTTTCCCGCTCCGGTCGCGCCCGTGATCAGGAAGTGCTCGCATTCCATTGAACGCGGAAGGTCGACCCCAGCCAGGTTGACGCCAGCACAATCGCCAGGCAAAGCGGTGCGCCGCAGCTCACGCGCCAGCCGGCGCGGCGCAATCAATCTGATACCCCGTACTTGAGTCCCTTCGCCACGATTCCCTGGATCATGGAAAAGAAGATAGGCGACCGCGCCAACGGCCCAGCTAGCGGGCAGCACGCTCCAGAGGCTGTAGAAGGCGCACCACTCGCCGAACGAGCGCCCCGTATAGAAGCGCCAGTTCAGGTACGCATACATGCTGCCGATCGTGGCCCGGCCGCCGCCGTAGGGGAGCGACAGGAAGTACAGCGGGACCTTCTGGGTGAAGAACCAGGCGAGTATCCAGCGGCCAAAGTATTCGTGCGCACCCGGCCCTGACGTCCGGCCGGTCCAGTACCAGACAAGGAAGAGATCCGAAGCCGCCCACACCAAAATCCAGAGCAGCTGGATTCGGAGATACAACCGGAACAGCGTACCGGCTGAGGCACGACTCAATTCATATCGGATCGCGGTTCGCGACAAACTCATGACCAGTTTCTCCCGCTGAGACGCTGGATGTAGCTCTCGGCTTCGGCCTGAGCAGTTTGCCGAATCCGGTCGGCGATTTCGGAACCAACCTGGTTGTCGAGCAGGTGCTGCAAAGTGAGCCGTGTGCGGGTCAGATCGAACAAAATTTGGTCAAGGCGTTGCTGGCTCGATGCGCCGCTACCGATGATGGGCTGCAGGCCTTGCTCTCCCCCGAAGCGCTCGGCGAGCATCGCGCGGATTAGTTTCCGCGCGGCGATTCCTCTGGCCCGCGCCACTCTCTCTATGCGTTCCAGCAACGCTGGCGCCAGTCGAATCGTGTATGGAATCTCGGCCATCAGACTTCTCTTGATTTGCTTGCGGCGTATACGCCGTATACTTCAATGATTCCGCCGACTTAGGCTGACGTGCTTCGCAGGGGTCTCCGCGCCGTACTCGCCCGCGTGTACGGAGAAGCACCTGGACTCACGGCACTTTTCGATGGTCCGTGTACGGCTCGGTACACATCCTTCATCAAAACTGATGAGTGACGTGTCAGTCGTAAACACGTGCGAAGCACGTCAGCCGGTACCTCGTCGAGGTGGGTCATGCCGGTGCTTTGGTGCTGCCGTTGGTTGAGGTGGGAACCGGGGCGCGTCGCAGTTGATTCCCGTCAGCGGAGCGTGCCCACGACTGGAACTCACGGTCAGCATCGAGGAAGGTGTGGAGTATCTCCGAAATCAGCATGCGAGGGTCAACAGCTTCGCCGTGAAAGTGCTCGTAGTACTGCGTGTAGCGTTCTAGGCTGGCGTTCAGGTCGCCAGTCAGCGTGACGCGGACTTGGACTGAGCGAAGTGGCTTTGTGATGCGTGCGAGTTTCATATCGACCTCCAATCTGCGGAGTTTTGAATTGCTTCGAAGTCGGCTCAGGGAAGGACGTAATTCAGCAGCTTGACCACGGTGAGCGCGGTGCAGCCGCCGAGTGCGGATCCGAACAGGCGGCCGGCCTGTTCGTCGCGACCGCCAAGCGCATAGAGAAGTACTGCGCCGCTGAATGCGAGCGCGATTGCTGCTGGAGCTACGATGCTGAGCAGCATGTCCTGCAAGACGAGGAGCGTCTGGTCCCACGGCAGCGCGGCGGTTGCCGCTTGGCACGGTGCTGGAGAGAAGGATGTTACGGCCATGGTCACGCCGACGCTAGGCAGAAGAAATCTCGTTCGCATTGAGTTCATCGGATTTGTTCTTGAACAGGTCGATAATTATGAAATTACATAATCAACGACTTCAATCAAGACGGGATTTTTTCGCGGAACAAGCTGATGGCTGGAGTTGGCCTGACGGTAGACGTTGTGAGGATGGGTTATGAGGCCGTGCGGAGGCGCGGGTCTTGGCTGGTTTGCCTACTGTGCTCGGAAGGTTTCCTCGAACTAGAGCGGGAAGGTGGGGAGGCAGGGAGCAGTTCCACCCGCCAATGAGTCCAAACGGAGCCCAAAAGTATGGGGACATTGGGGACTCCTGCTCGGCGGTCACTGCGCTCTTGATTTGCCTCCGCATGGTCTGGAGGCGCACCTCAGGCATGGCATCCGCTTTGGAGCGTCGCGCTTAAGATTCATACAGAACGACTCCATGAAGCCTCGTGGACTCGTCATTCACGTTCCAAGGGCTCGCAACGGCCGAGTCGACTGCCCGCGAACACGGACGGACTCGTCCAGCCCGACGATGCCTTCGCCGCGAGACATCTTTCCGCTCGCGGTTTCGCATGCCGACAGCACGACAAGATTCGCGTTTAGCCGATGAGTATCGATTAGAAATCCGTGTGCCAAAGTGACCAATAGACATCACAGTCCACTTAGGGCTCGGCTCCGAAACGCTTTCGGATCGCACCGCGGCCCAAGTGGCTGAGCTGTTGGGATCCCGATTATGGACCAGCCGCTTGCAGCAACAGCGCAATCTGATCCACTGACTCGTGTACGGCAAAGCTTGCTGAATCCTCAAACTAGAGCGTGGTGTCGGGATCGGCGGTTATCATTTGAACTTGGGCCATGTTCACGATGACCCTCTGACCCGACTGACCATCGGAGAGTTTAATCTATCGATTCATGATACTCCGGCTGAACAGCATGCGCTGACCGCACAATCTGCGCTCTTCAGCCGCTCAACTCATCGAGCAGCGCCTTCGCATCTTTCAAATCGGGCAGGTCGAAGCCTTCGGTGAACCAGCCGTAGATCTCCGCGAGCATCGCACGCGCTTCATCGCTTCGTCCTGTTGCAGACAGGAACCGAGTTAGGCTCATCGCGCTGCGCAGCTCCCAAGCCTTCGCACTCATCTTTGCGGCCGACGAGATAGCGTCGCGAAAATCGCGTTCCCCGAGCCCCGGTTGGCCGAGATTCAGATGGAGTTCGCCTCGAACTCGCTGCGCCTCCGGACGGTCTTCGCGCTGGTCGGGGTTCATCTGCAGTGCTTGCTCGACCGCCTCGAGCGCTTTTTTGGTAGCACCATCCAGCAGCTGCACCTCTGCTAAAAGTAGATAAAAGTTGGTGAAGCCGAGGCGCAGCCCGGAATCAACCGCCGCCACTATACCCTGGCGAACAAGCGCGATCCCCTCGGTGACCTGACCCCGTTCTGCTCGCGCTCGACCAAGAATGCAGTACGCAGTGGGTCGCAGATGCGGAAAGTCATATTCCTCTGCGAGCTCAACCGCACGACGCGCCAACTCGTCTGCCAAGCCGTAATCGCGTAACAAAACCCGGAGTTGCGCCCCGCGACAGCTCGACAGCGCTGTGCGATATGGATTAGCTCCGACTCCTGCGTTCATCATGCTGGCCTCACGCTTGCGCGCGGTATCAGCTAGGCCTAGCATCCACGCGTTCCTGCTTGCCATCGCTAATGTCGCGATCTTTGCTTCGACCAGTCGTTCATATTCGGCGTCGTTACACACTTCAGACCACGCAGAGAAGTTCCTTTCGCTGCCGACGAGGTCGCCGCAATGATGCCGCGCGATGACCTGAAAACTGTGCGCGGATGCAACAAGGGACGTACTCCTCGCGCGAAGAGCCGAATCTAGCGCCCTGTCAGCGAAAGCTCGGGCCGCCGATAAACTACCAACGTGGAGCGCGGCCAAGAATTGGGCTCCGGAGGACTGGCTTAATCTGCTGACGTCGCCCCCCTTTTCGGCTATCCTTGCGACGAGTTGGGTAGCTGCTATCGTCTCAGTCGCGGCGTAACCTCTCGAAAGCCGAAGAACGACGAGCATTGCCTGTCGGAGATCCAGTTCGCGGCTGTCGCGTTCTGGCGATTCGGTAAGCTCGCTCAGCAATTCCAAAGCGCGCGTAAGATGGTGTGTGGCTTCAGCCATCGCGCTCCGTGCGACGGCAAGATCTCCCGCTCTTTGCCATGCAGCGATAGCCAGCTCGACTTCCCCTGCCTCGCTCCAATGACGCGCTAGGACTTCGGGATGGGTCTCTTTGATGACCGGGAACTGCTCGTCGATCGTGCGCGCCACGCGGAGATGCAGTTCCTTGCGGCGGCTCTTGAGCAGCGCCTCATACGCTGCATCGCGGATCAGCGCATGCTTGAATTGGTAGGTCGCTTCCGGCGCGATGCCGCGCACGTACAGCAGTTCCGCATTGGTAAGGCTGCGCAGCGCACGTTGCAGGTCCGCTTCCCCCGTCGGATGGACCGCATGGAGCAATTCGTAGGAAAACTCGCTGCCGAGTACCGCGCCGACCTGAGCGACTTCCTTCGCCGGTCCAAGCCGATCGAGTCGCGCCATCAGCGAATCATGCAGCGTCGCCGGGATCTCGCGGCCTGTGAGCGTGGCGTCGCCGCTTTCGAGCACCGCCTGCGTAAGCTCCTCGACGAACAGCGGCACCCCGCTAGTGCGCTCGACCACGGCAGCGATCGTCCCGTCGGACAGCGCCTTCTGCGCTCCGATTTCACCGACCATCGTGCGCACCTGGCGCGCGCTCAATCGATTGAGCGTGAGCTGCGTATGATGTGCGCGCAGCGGCCGTGCCGCGCGGAACTCCGGCCGCGCCGTGTACAGGAGCAGCAGCCGCGCGGTCGCCCCTTGCTCGACGAGAAGCTCGATCAACTCCAGCGTCGAGGGGTCCGCCCAGTGCAAGTCTTCGGTCGCAATCACGAGCGGTTGTGCCTTTGCGGACCCGAAGGTCCACGCGACGAGCGTGGCGAGAAGCCGCTTGCGTTGCAGGTCGGGCGGCATCCTCAACGGCGGATACTTATCGCCCAGCGGCAATCCCAGCAGCGCCGCAATCAACGGCACACCCTCGTCGATTTCGATTCCAGTGGCGGCGAGCGAGGCTTCCAGGGCCGCCAGCCGCCGCTCATTGTTCTGGTTACTGTGCCAATGGAAGGTCTGCTGCAACATGTCAGCGACCGCATAAAAGGGCGTGTTCTGAAAGAAGGCGGCAGTCGCGCATTCGAGCCAGGTATGCCGCTCGGCAACGATCCGGTCGCGAAACTCCTGCACCAGGCGCGACTTGCCGATCCCGGCTTCGCCAACGATAGTGATTACCTGGCCTTCGCCCTCGACCACACGTTCCCAACGGCTCTGCAGCAGGCGTAACTCGTCCTCGCGCCCAACGAAGTGCGTCAGCGCGCGCGTGGCCGCCGCCGCGGCGAGTCGTCCGCGCATCCCGCTCGGCCGAACGATGCGATAAAGCTGGATCGGTCGCTCGATCCCTTTGAGCGTCTGTGCGCCAAGCTCTTCGACGATGAACAGTCCCGAGATCAGCCGATGGGTGTCGCCGGTCACCACCACGGTGTCGGGCTCGGCCGCCGCCTGCACGCGCGCCGCGATATTGGCGGTATCGCCAAAGGCGTCAACCTCCTTGCCTGCGCCCGCGCCCACCACCACCTGACCCGAATCAATGCCGATCCGGACCGCCAACTTGGTATGTGCAGGCTGTTCGTTGAGCTGCGCGATCGCGTCAAGGATGGCAAGGCCCGCGCGAGCCGCCCGCTCGGCGTCATTGTCGTGCGCCGCGGGGTAGCCGAAGAAGGCCATAATCCCATCGCCGACGTAGCGCATGACTTCGCCACCAAAGCGTGTTATCGCCTCCGCGGCTGCGCGCTGATAGCCCGCCACCGTTGCGCGCCATTCCTCGGGGTCGAGCTGAGCAGTCAGCGTCGTCGAGCCGACCAGGTCGCAAAACAGAATCGTCAGATGCCGCCGCTCACCGGCGACCTCGCGCGCCTCGACGAGCCGGGTCGCCGCGACGGCAGGGCTGACTTGCGCACCCAGCGGAGCGCCGCATTCGCCGCAGAATTGTTCACCCGGCAAGTTGGAAGCGCCGCATTTGGGGCATGCCGTCGCCAGCGGCGAACCGCACGATGCACAGAACTTTCGTCCTTCGCGATTGGCGGTCCAGCATTTCGGACACTGCATAAGCCCCCCGCGTCGCTCAGCTGGACAACTCAAGCAGCGCCTTGGCGTCCCTCAGGTCGGCGGTGTCGAAACCCTCGGTGAACCAGTTGTAGATCTCAGCGAGTATCTTGCGCGCCTCGTCGCGACGACCCTGCTTGTCGAGCAGCCGCGCGAGACTCGTCGTCGCGCGCAACTCCCATAACTTCGCCTCTTGAGAACGGGCGACGGCGTTGGCCTTATGAAAGCAGTCTTCAGCCTCCGCCAAACCTTCCAGGCCGGTTCGCTGTGCCAGCTCTCCCTTCAAGCGCCAGAGTTCCGCTTCCGGCAGGCGCTCCGCAGTTTTGCGCACCTGGGCCAGCGCTTCGTCCACAACGACAAGACCCTCTGCCGGCTGTCCGGCTTTTAGGTAGGCATCGGCGAGATATCTGAGATAGAAGGGTCGGAACAACACAGCCCCAGTAGCCCGGCAGGCATCGAGCCCTTGCCGAATCCGCGCGATCCCCTCGCCGGTTCGCCCCTTCTGGGCCATCGCGGCGCCCGCGTAGATGGTCGCCTGACCCAAGAAGTTGACTAAGCCCTGCTCGTCAGCGATCGCTATCGCTGCCTCGCTTAGCTCCTCCGCCCGATTCGTTTCGTGGCGAAAAAGGTGAACTTCACAGGTATTGATTAAAGGCCAGCACCAGACTAAGTGGATGGGATACCTCTCTGGCCAAGGCGAGCAGGGCCCGCGTTTTCTCCAGAGCCTGATCTACATAACCGAGGAGCGGCAAAGTCCAACATACTCTGCCTAAGCAGAAAACGCGCGGATCGATCCCGTAAAGGAAGGCGTGCGACCGATGTTGCTTCGGGTCATAGAGTCTCAGGGCTTCCTCGAATTGAATCTGTGCCGGCTTCAGCGCACCCTGAAGCCACAAGGTGTTGCCGAGCGCAAGGCGCGCTTCCAGCAGATGCCCGGTATCGTTTTCACTCTCGGCAAGACTGACGAGTTGCTGAGACAATTCGTGTGCCCGCAACGCCTCTCCGCGCACGAGATAGACCGAGCGCAAGCCAAATAATATGGGAAACTGCAGCGAAGCCACATCCGGCCGCTGAGAGAGCTCTCGGGCGCGGAGATAGGCCTGCTCAACCTCGTGCGAAGCATTGCCCTTCGTCGCGATCAAAGCTGGACCGAGCATCGTCTGTAGGCTCAACTTCTGCTCATCGCGTTGCGGACTCTCGGGCAAGCTTTTCAGTATCCGCAACGCACTCATGAGCTGTTAGATCGCTTCAGTGCCGGCGGATCGTTGGATAGCTTGCTGCGCGGCACGTACGAGGTAAGCGATCGCCTTGTCGAGATTGGCGCTGCGAGCATAATGATGCGCGAGTTCGGCCAGGTGTTCTTCGATCGCACTGCTGTAAAGCGCCTCTAGGGCCAAGCCCATGCGCCCGTGCAATTGCTGACGCCGCTCCACCAAGACCGAGTTGGAGGCGACCTCCTGCGTCAGCGCGTGCTTGAAGATGTATTCAACATCCCCGGTAGCCGGTTGCTCATAGATGAACTCGGCCATCTGCAAGGTCGCTAGCTTCCGCTCCAGCTCGTCTTCCTTCGAGCCCTCAGACACTAGCCTGATCAGCGACAGAGCAAACTCCCGGCCAATCACGGCGAGCGTCTGTAGCAGCTCCTTCTCCTCCGGCGGCAGTCGATCGATGCGCGCGGCCAGGATTGCCTGCACCGTAGCAGGGACCTTGACCGCGTTCATCGACTTCGCGAGCTTCACCACTCCGTTGCGCTGGAGCACGCCGTCTTCAAAGAGGGCCTGCACGATCTCTTCCATAAAAAAGGGCGTGCCCTCGGTCCGATCGATGATAAGACGCTTGAGCGGGATCAGATCCTTGCCGTCGCCCAACAGCGCCGAGAGCATCTCCTCGGCACTCTCCTTGCCCAGCGAGTCGAGTCGAAGCTGCGTGTAGTAAGTCTTGCTGCCCCACTGATGTGAGTATTCAGGGCGATAGTTGACCAACAGTAAAATCTTAGCGGTCCCGATAGCATCGGCTAGCAGACTAAGGAACTCCTGCGTCTGCTCATCGATCCAGTGCAAGTCTTCGAAAATCACCATCAGTGGCTGATTAATACTCTCGCGCAGCAGTATCCGTTTGATCGCCTCCAGCGTGCGCCGCTTTTTGACCTGCCCTTCCATCTGGCCCAAGGGATCCTCGCCCTCGACGATACCGAGCAGGCTGAACAGGTACGGCCGTGTGTCTTCCAGTCCCGCGTCAAGTGTCACGATCCTGCCATTGACCTTCTCACGCCGCGTCCGTTGATCATCTTCGCCGGCGATTTTGAAATAGCCCTGCAATAGATCGAGCACCGGCAGATAGGCGGACGCCTTGCCGTGCGAGACTGAGAACGTTTCCAGCACCATCCAGCCCGACTGCGAGGTCGCCTTGAACTCGAAATACAGCCGCGATTTGCCGACGCCCGGCTCCGCCATCGCCGCGACGATCTGTCCGTGTCCCGACCTGGCCTGCCCGGCCGTATGCTTCAACGTCTCCATCTCGCGCTCGCGCCCGACGAACTTCGTCAGCCCGCGCCCCGCCGCGCGCTGCAACCGCGTGCGCAGCGGACCCAGCCCCGTCACTTCGTAAACGTTGACTGGCTCGCTGAGCCCTTGGATTTTGGTTGGGCCGAGCGCCTTGAGCTGG